>Ga0302116_1000855_pt1 | contig 18296 bp, 10 predicted proteins | sample AG5_SCM_MG_FD_203124 | JGI IMG/M metagenome (GOLD analysis project Ga0302116, IMG submission 203124) | Marine microbial communities from Western Arctic Ocean, Canada - AG5_SCM | ecosystem: Environmental > Aquatic > Marine > Oceanic | place: Canada: Western Arctic Ocean | collected 2017-10-01 | reverse complement strand
GATTGCGAATCCGCGATCGAGGAGGTACCCGTCGACGACGTCGGTTCGCAGCCTGCCGCCGACGGCGTCGGAGGCTTCGAGGAGGAGGAAGTCGACGCCAGCCTCCGTGAGCTTCTTCGCGGCGCAAAGGCCGGCGAGGCCGCCGCCGACGATGACGACGTCGGCCTCGGTCTTGGGAGCGCCGGAGGAGGAGGCATCGGAGGACGCGGTCGGGGCCACCCTACGGTTGTTGGAAGGCGCCCTGTGGAATTTCACGGTGGGAGTCTTGAGCGATCGGCGCGCGTCGCGGTGCGCGCGGCGAAGGGACACGGGCGCGCCGAGGGAGGCCATCGCGAGGGTATGTGGCATGGCGTCGGAGGTGCGCGTGCGGCCCCGGACGCTCCCGAGTGTGTCCTATCCGCGCGGGTCCCTCGGCACGATGGATATCGCAACGCACCGGTTGACACGCACCGGTGTCTGATTGGCTCTGCCAGTTCGCCAACTGGCTCGACTACGCTCCATCTTTCACGGCCGCGCGCCGCGCACACTTCCGGGCGCCGCCAGGGCGCGAGACGGCGACGATGAGCACCTCAGCGGTGCGTGTGGGCGCGGTGTGGGCTCGATCCGCCGCGGCACGGCCCCAACGCGCGCGCCTCGCCGCGAGAACCGGCGTGAGCACGTCACAGCTTCGGAAACACATCATCCCATCGGCACGCGGGTCCTCCAGGAGGCACGTCATCGCCCCGGTCGCGTGGCTCGACGGCGCCAAGGCCGCCGCCGCGCAGGGCGGATCATCCCCGAACAACAGATCGATCAAAGGCGCCAACCCGCAGCGGCTTCCCACGCGCAAAGGCGACCGCGGCGAGCCAGGCGACGCGCCGGGTGGTGGTGGCGACCAAAACGAAGATGAGTTTCCAGACTTTGTGTGGGATCCCAAAGATGCCCTCTTCGCGTACGGCAGCCTCGCCGCCGTCCTCGGCATGGGCACCACCTCGTGGCTCCAGGATCAACGATACGGCTACGTCCCGTACTTCCTCGGCCTCGCGGTCTGCGCGATATACATAGCGTCGCACCGAGGCCTCACCAGAGAAGACAGGGAAACATTCGGGCTGAAACAAAGCGCGTTCGCGCCCGTCGCGCTGTCCATATCGCTCCTCGCCATCTACTGCATCCTGAAGTACACACCGTTCGACCTGGCGTCACTGGTGTCCGGGTACTTCTGGCTCCTCAGCGTCGTCGCGGTCACGAGCAACGTCGCGGTGCCCATCGCCGCAGCCGCCGGCGACGACTGGGCAGAACGCGAATTGATCGAGGTGCCGCTACCTGAGGGGGTGGCGGAGGACAAGCTGACGGGCGCGCCGGTGACGTCCACGCCGCTGACGAACGCGTACGCACTCGCGGGTGCCGTCGGCCTCGTCGCCGCGACCGCGGATGTCGCCCTCGGGCACGGGAACCACACGGTGAACAACTTCCTCGCGACGATGATCGTCGCCGACTTTTTATCACTCATCGGGCTCGGGTCATTCGCCGCCGCGGGCGCGCTGCTCCTCGGGCTGCTGTGCTACGACGCGTTCTGGGTGTTTGGCAGCGGGTACGTCTTCGGCGACGGCACCGCGGACAGCAACGTCATGATGGCGGTGGCCACGTCGGATTCGTTCCAAGGGCCGTTCCGGTTACTCTTCCCGCGCTTCGACGATGTTTTGAACCCGCCCCCGCCCGGCGTGATTCCGTTTTCGTTGCTCGGCCTCGGCGACGTGGCGGTCCCGGGTCTGCTGGCGTGCCTGGCGCTGAGATACGACGCGAGCAGGGCGACGGACATGCGGGGCAGGGCGACGGCGGCGGCGGCGGCGTTCATGTCCGCCTTTGACGCCGCCTGGGAAGAAGCTGACGCCGAGGAGACTAAAAAAACGGGCGACGCGGCGTCGCGGGCGAATTCACTCGACGAGTCCGTCGCGGACAGGGCGGCGAGGGCGGCGGAGGAGGCGTTCGACGGCGCGGCGGATGCCCTGGGTGACACGGCGAGCGGCGAGGGGGGCAGCGGCGAGGGGGTGAGGAACATGGTCGTTCCTCGGAGCATGGGCGGTCGGGCTTTTTTTTCGGCTACGTTGCTAGGGTACGCCGCTGGTCTTGTAACGGCGTGCTACGTGAACGTGGTGACGGGCCAGGGTCAACCGGCGCTGGTGTACCTTGTACCGACGACACTGGGTGCGGTGGCGTACACGGCGGTGCGTAGGGGCGAGGTTGGGCGGCTCATGAGCTACAAGGAGCCCGAGCGCGAGACGTAATTTTTCTAATCTCGGGTAAATATTGTTATTCATAGAACCCGTCATCGACCGCGCCGGTGAATAAGCGGCGGCCGTTGAGCTGAGTACACCGTGATGCACCGCTCTGTACAACTCTCGTCTCTTTCTTGATTTTGGAACACAACGTCGTCGTCGTCTGTTGCTGTTGGTACACGTAAAATTGGGTAAAATGGTCGCGGGTTTCGTCGACTTTTCGCTCAAACGCTTTTGCCGCCGCCGTCCGGCTGGCACCCGAACGTCCCGAACGTCGGCGACCCACCGTCCTCGTTGGACATGGAATCCCCGTCGATGGACCGCCTCTGCGGGGTGTCCGGCATGTCCGCCAGCACCCCTATGTCCGCCCTGGACTCCGTTAACCCCAGACTCCGAACCGATCCCTCCAAACTTCGAATTCCATCCGCCCGCCACGGCTCGTCGCCCGACCCGCCCCGCTCGTCCACCGCCCTCGCCCGCGACGACCCGACGCACGCCACCTTGTGTATCCCCCAGTGCGCGTGCTGGCACTGCCTGCTGCAGTAATGCGTCACGTCGCACCCGGCGCACCGCTTCAGAAAGACCCCGTCGGACTCGGCGTTTCGCAGCCCGCAACGAGCGCAACTCGCGTAGGACACGCCGTCGCGCCCCCGCGCCGCCATCAACGCCGACTCCGCGCGGATCACCTGCTCCCGCGTCAGGTTGGGCGTGTTCTTGACCGCATCCGCGTCGCGCCAGAAGTCGTGGTCGCGGTACCGCTCGGGAAATGCGGCTTTTCCGAATCGATTTTCAACCGGGTCTCCCTGCGCGGCGACGCAGAGATCGGATGCGAGCGTCTCGTCGTCGCCGCACGACTCCATCAAGGATTTTAGGCTGACGTGGAGAGGTACCGGGAGCGATTCGACCACTAAGACGCCCGCGAGGTCGAGGCAGAGCTTCCGGCGCGCGCCGTGGCCCGCGGGGGTCCAGAGCGTGCACGGCAATTTGTGCGGGAGCATCCCGAGAACCTCCGCGGGCGCGGCGGATGCCATCTCGACCCGCCTGCACGGGGGCTCGCTGGGCACCGTGCTGTCCAGCAGGTCCGCGCCGCCCGGGATGGAACTCAGGTACTCGCGGTCGATGAAGTGTCGGCACTCGTAGGTGTACGCGCCGAGGTCGTGCGTCGCCGTCGTCGGCCTGCCCTTCACCTTGAGGTGGAGCACCCGGGTGAGATTGGGGTAGAGGGCGGCGTCGCGCGAGGGCATGTAGCAGCGATCGGGGGTGAGCCGCGCCGACATGGCGCGATATGCGTTCTTCGCGAGACCTCCGCCTTGAAAATGCGAGTTTCGTCGACGACCGGCGCGTGAAGCGCAGCTCTCAATGGCCCGCCACGGTCTGAAGGGGCTCGCGAGATATCGTTGGTGGGCGATCAAGAGTCCCTCCTCTTGTTGGTTTAACGAACCCTCGTTTGGTCCCGAGGCGGGTCGGTTGAGGCGTGGTCGGCAGAAAAGTGTCCTCGTCAGACCTGAATAGACCTGAATAGATTTCCTGAACCTTCTTCTGAGAAAAAATGAGAGTGAATGCACATACATATGTGCGAAAATCTAGCTAGTTTGCCATTAGTACGCCTATTTCCCTTTTCTCGGTGGAAAAGTAAAAGCCACGACCAGGGGGAGCCACGACGCCTCACTCTTCGCCCCGCACCGTCACCATGCAGCTCAGGAACGGCGAACATGTGCTTGATGCGTACCGTCCTACCTTCGATCCGCACTTGGATATCGCGACCGTGGTCTTCTCCCACGTGCAATGCGTCAAGACCCGCGTCAACCTCGCGGTGGTGAGCAAGTTGTGGAGGGACGCCTCCAAGCCTGCCGCTGCGTACCCTCTCACGTTCGACTTCGACGCGTTCCCGGACATGGATGATTGGACGCGGCGTACTGGTGTCATACGCATGTTGGACAACGACGAAGCTCTGTCTCTACCCTATGAGAGAGTCGTCGGACTTCTTGGTGCACACCCTGCGAGGTTCGTATGTGAGGAGGCTGCTCGCCGGGGGAGTGTTAGACTGCTGAAGTGGACGCGAGTGAACAACCTTGTTTGGAGTGCGGCCATGTGCTCTATCGCAGCCGCAAATGGACAATTACCCGCTCTCCAGTACTTGCACGAGAACGGGTGCCCTTGGAACTCGTACACGTGCTCTGTAGCAGCCCTTAATGGACACTTGCCCGTTCTCCAGTACTTGCACGAGAACGGGTGCCCTTTGGACTCGGACACGTGCAACCACGCAGCCGCAAATGGACACTTGCCCGCTCTCCAGTACGTGCACGAGACCGGGTGCCCTTGGAATGAAAACACGTGCTCTTGCGCAGCCGCAAATGGAGAATTGCCCGCTCTTCAGTACTTGCACGAGAACGGATGCCCTTGGGACGAGGACACGTGCGCTTACGCCGCCCGACACGAACACTGGCACTGCCTGCAGTACATGGTGGATAACAAGTGCCCGGGGTGGGAGTACTACGCCGAGAAATACGCGGAGCACCTCAGATGAAATGGGAACAATAGACGAGTACGATCTTCGCACGTTCTCACACTCGTTCATCACGCAGACGCGGAACTATTTAATCTCGACCGAACGACGGCCCGCCGCCCGCGTCCCCCGCGCGCTCCCTATCCAACCCGGGGGAGAAAGGACAGGTCCAGTCTACAATGATTCGACAAGCTCGCTACTAACATTACCTAGCCTTGGTTCCCTGCTGCGCCGCGACACCTCCCCTCTGCTTCGCCCCTTTATTCGCGCCCCCGTTCTTCCCCCCTTTCTCCCGTTTCTCCTCCCGCGTCGGTTCCACACCCACCGACAACGTACACTCGTGCACCGCCAGCGGCAGCCCTGGAAACAAATGCGCCACGTACGCGGCAAACAAAGCGCGTCTCTGCCGCCGCGTCAGCCTCCTGTACGCCATACCCTGCACCACACCCTGCGGCAGTAGGCTCGGGTGGGTGTCATGCGCGGATGTCGGCTCGTAGCTGCCGCGTCCAGAGTTTGAGTTTTCCTCGGCTGCGTCGGAATTTTCCGTCGAATTTTCGGGAGATCGTTGCGACGCGAGCGCGGCGGAGGCGTCGACGAGGACGTCCACGATTGGCCCAATCTCGTCACCCGTGGGTGGATGCTCGTACGCGTTCCTGCAGAACCGCAATAAGTCCGCGAACCCGTCGCCGTACGGCTTACGTCCCACGTCAGCCTTGGATTTACCGTTAGCGCCGTTAGTCCCGGGTGTCTTTTGAACCGGCGATTCCTTCACCAAATGTTTCGTGATCCTGTCCCGTATCCCCGGATCCACCATGCGTTTCCAGTCGGTGAGATCCATGGACGCCGCCGCGAGCAACGCGCCCCTCTCCGAGTTACCCGACGTCGCCCCCGACAGCAACGCGTCCGTCGCTATGTCGTTCAGCACCCCAGACATCTCCCGCTGGACCGTCGCTGACCGGGCGTGGAGCGCCGACACGTGTTGCATCGCCCGCTCGTCGTCCCAGAACAACGGGTGCGCGCAAACGCCCGCCGCGTCCGGCCTGGACGCCGGGTCGGGCGCGAGCATGGACGCGAGCAGGTGCCTCGCCTCCAACGCCCGTCGCGGGTGTAAACCGTTGACGCGCATGAGGTTCTGGAGGTGGTGGCGGCCGTTGATGATCGCGGCGTCGGTGGGTACGTCGCGGCCGCTCTCGGAAAACGGAGACGCGCGGCCGGTGAGGACAAAGTAGAACACCACGCCCATGGCCCATATGTCCGCGGCGGGGGTTAACGGTTGGTGCTTGAGCATCTCGGGCGCCCTGCCCGCGAGCACGATGTCTATGCCGTACTTACGGAATGTGGACATCGTGTAATTATCCCCGCTCTTGCCGGTGTTTTGCAGCTGGACCCCTAGGCCCACGTCGGCGATCTTAACCTCGCCGACGGAGTCCACCAGCAGGTTCTCCGGCTTGAGGTCGTTGTGCGTGATGCAACCGGAGGGCTTGGACGGATCGTGAAGCCACTGGATCCCGGACGAGACCGACCTTAAGATGTCCATGCGACGCTCCACGCTCATCCCGTCGCCCCGCCGCGTGACGTGCTCTCGCAGCGACTCCGTGCACAGCTCCAGCGCGATGAACACGTGCGAGCTGGTGATGCCCCAGCAGTGGAAGAACGGAACCTTCGGGCTCTGGTTCAGCGCCGTGAGGAGCTCAACCTCGCGCTCCACCAGCTTGAGCAGCTCGCGTCCTTCCTCGCCCGGGGGTCGTTGGATTCGTTTCACCGCGACGGCGTGTCGGGCGCGGGTGGTGTGCTGGACGTAGCCGCGGAAGACGTACGTTCCCGAGCTGCCCACGCCGATGATCTCCTCCTCGTTGTATATGATGGTATCGCCGACGCGTCTCCACGCCTTGCCGGCGGGTCCGCCGGCGCCGCCTGAGCCATCCGTAGAGTTTGGGCCACCCGCGGTGACCGTGATTTCTTCCCCCGCGCTTCCCTCGTCGGGAACGGCGCCGGCCCAGAGCGACTCAACGTCCGGGTCGTTCGCGCCGAGCCCCTTGACGCCCTCGCTGCCTTCGAACATGGGGCGCCGGACGCCCTCGCCGGACGCGCTGAAGCTGACGCGCTGGCCCGGCCCGCCGATCCTCGCGCCGACCTCGTCGTCGTCATTGAGCCGGTCAAACGCGGTCGACTGCGTCTGCGTGTCCAAAGCCTCCTTCGATCGAGCCGCGGCAGCCTCCTCGGGGGTCCGCGACCCCGCGGACGCCGCGCGCGTCACCTGCTCGTGCTCCGCGTCGGTGATGTCGAGGGACTGGCGGATGGTGGTGAGCATGGCGGCGGCTTCGTCGGTGAGAACGCCCCCCGCCCACGCAACCTTCGATGCGGCAAAGTACGTCCGTAAACGCTGGTCGCCATCCTCCATCGCCCTTTCCGCGTCGAGCTCCGATAACGCCGCGGTGGCGTCGGAGAGGTCGAGGCTCGGGTGTTTGGACCCGCACGCGCCGATGGCGTCCCGAAGCCTCGCGACGGATCGCGACTTCATCGCACTGTCCACCGCGGCTAAAGCGCGCCACCGTTCCAAAATGGATTCAGCGTCCGCGACGGCATCTTCTAGCTGCCACGGCCACGCGCTCGTCCGTGCCCTCGCGACCGCCTTCTCCAGCCGCGGGACGTCGCCTTGCTCGAGGGACCCTGGTGCGAGGTCGCGGCCGCGCAGGGATGGCTCGAGCGCCTCGGCGAGCGCGGCTCTCGCGCCCTCCATCTCCTGCAGCGCCGTCGCCCGGCTGAAACACCTGGAGACGAGCGTGTTGAGCTTCGCGGCACCCTCCTGCGTTAAAGGGGGTTTACGCTCAGCCACCTTGGCGGCGCGGAGCATGAGCGCCTCGAGTTTCGGGACGGCGGCGACGTCCAAGGAGCCCTGGTCCTGGATGGTGACCCGGAGGTCCTCTTCAAGCTCCACCGCTTCCAGCGCCGCTTCAGCGCCCGTCACCGCCGCGCGCAACGCCGCGAGGCCACTCGCTGCCGTGCCGCTCTCCCCGGACGTCTTCGCGCCGAACCTGTCGATGTCCTCCATGGTTCCCAGGAGGCTCCCCGCGGCAGCCGCCGGCGTCGCCTCCGATTCTCCATCCGTTTCCGCGCCGTCGCCCGTTACCGACTCGATTTCGATAACCTCGAGCGGATCCATCCGCTCCGGCTCGTCGTCGTCGATGGAGTACCCGACGTCGAGGGACGCCGCGACGCCGTCGGTGTACACCATGTTGATCAGCGCGCCACCCGGCGGCTTCTGATTGACCGGCGCATCCTCGGGGACGAGTCGGACGTTCGCCGCGGCGGCTTTCGCGGCGTCGTCCGCCTCTTCCCGCTCCAACACTCCCCGGGCGCGCTGCAAGTTGGCCCTCAAGCTCGCCACGTCCACGGGCACCTGCAGGCACGCGGACGTGAGCGCCGCGGCGAGCGCGTCCGTCTCCGCGGACCTCGCCTGCGACCGAATCTCCGCCAGCATAGCCTCCCCCTCAGACCCGGTATCCGCCCCCGTGGCTCTCGCTTCGGCCAACGCTTCCTCCAACGCGACGTACCCGCTGCCCTGCGGCATCTTCTTCGCGCGCGCGTACGCGTCGCGAATCTTACCACGCGCCTCCTTGCGCTTCACGCTCCTGCCGAGTAGGATGCGGGTGCGACGTTCCATGAGAACCCGCAGCGCGTCGCGTTCCTCGGCTCTCGGTTTTTGCGTCTGCACAGACTTAACCAGCGAGTTGTCCTGCCACAGTGTCAAAACCACGAACGGCACGTTGAGCTCCAGCAGCGTCTCCGCGGCGTTCACCATGCCCTCGCCGTCGCTCTCCGCGGCGCTCTCCTCACCCGGGGAGGACACGTTGACCACGATGACGAGGCGTTTCTCACGTTTTTTCTGTCTACCGTCGGTACCCTCCCCTTTCAGGTACCGGTCGTCGGAGCTCACGCTGTCCTTGCCGTACGTCCCGAAAGAATACGGCGCGTCCGGCCACAAGGTCTCGAAGAACTCGCGGAGATCCCCGAGCGTCTCGGTTGGCTCCGGGAAGAGGATCTGCGGTTTGAGCAGAGGCCCGCCCTTCGCGTCCGAACGCGCCTTTTGGTCCCCGATGACGGACGCCTGGCGCATACCCGCGGCGGCGGTGAGCGCCGACGCCGTCATGAGCACCGCGCGCAGCGTCAGCGCGGTCGCCGGCTGCGTCCACCCCGCCCAGCGTGGGAACCCGGCGACGAGCGCTTCGCCCGAGGCGTAGTCGCACGAGTCGTCTTTGTTTCCGCCCATCCCACTTTTTTCGTCTTCATTCATCCCGTTCATCTTCATCGCCGACGCGCCCAGTTCCTGGCTGCTGCACGGCCCGCCGTCGGGGGACTGCCGGAGCGTGGGCACTGGGACGTGCATCGCCACGGACGGTGACTCACCGAGCGCCACCTTGTCCACCGGGAAGGACGTCACTTCTGACACGATGGCGTCTTGCACGTCTCTTAGTACCAGGTCGGCGGATGTCGAGTTGCCCACGTGCCACTGGAGCATGGCCTCGAGGAAGTCGACCTTGGCGCCGGGTAACACGGGCGGAGGTGCGGCGGCCTGCGTTGGGTTTTATGGATGGAGTGGGATGGATGAGGCGGGTGAGTGAGGGGAGGCGTGGGGCGGTGGGATCTTTTCTTTACGTGACGGGGTTCTTCTCGCGTGCGTGCGTTCGTCGCGGGATGGGCGTGGCGGGCGCGTGTGTGGGAGTACTCGTGGGCGTACCTGATAGATGGTGACCCCCGGCATGCGCTTGAGGATCCCGCCGATGCCCTCGAGCCCCTTCATCCAGCCGTTGTCGCCATCCTTCGCGGCGACCACGACGGCTCGTCGCCTCCGCGTCGACGGCGATAAAATGCTCCCGGAGCGTGCCCCACGCCCTCTGATGGGCGGGGCGTGCGCGCGCCGGAGGCTCGGCGACGCCGCCGCACATCCCGCGGACGACGACATGGGTCCCGTATCCCCGCCCAGACGCTATCTCCCGCGCGAAACCTACCGAGAGCCGCGCCCTGGCCTCGCTGGGAGTTGTGAAGAGAGTGGGGCTCACCCTACGTGGCGTCTCTCTCGCAACTCCGCGGACGGGATCCAACGAAGTCGGCTGTGGAAGCTCCGAGAATCAATGCTCAGGTCCCATCACTCTCGTCAACGCGCGGGTCGGGCCGTGGGCATGAGCACCCCGACCCCCGAGGCGGAGTCCCTGAAGGACCGGGGCAACGAGCTCTTCGCCCGGGGCAAGTACGGCGCCGCGATAGACGCCTACACCAACGCGCTGGACCTCTGCCCGCGATGGATCGTACCGCTCGTGAACCGAGCTCTCATGTACAGGCACAAACGCGACTGGGCGAACGTCCGCGCCGACTGCGAACGCGCCCTATCCATCGACAGGGAACACATGAAGGCGAACTACTACCTCGGCCTCGCGATGATCGGCGAGGGTGACCATCCGGACGCGGCGAGGCGCCTGAACAAGGCGCTCGAGTCCGCCAGGACACAAGGCGCGTCCATCCAGACGGAGATTTGGAGGATGTACGCGCTCGCAAAGTACTACGAGTGGGCGGCGGCGGCGTCCAAACGAAAGGCGAGGTACGACGCCATCGAGGCCAAACTCGCGGCCGCGTGCGGCGTCGAGGCGCCATCGAAGACGGGGGGAACGAAGAACGGCGGGTCGGGAGCGTTTGACGATCCGATGGACCTGACCATGGACGACGAAGCGTTTGCGTCTTCATCCGGAGCGTTTGCGAAGGACGACACAGCTGTGAACGCGACGCGAATGAACGGTACCGCCGGCGCATCGAGCACGGAACCGACGGGACCCACGGGGCTCGGCGTCGGTGACTGGGACACCGTGCGCGAGATGCTGGACGCGGTGCGGCGGTGCGACGATCGGAGCGACGAACCCCCGGATTGCTTCTGCTGCAAGGTGAGCTTATTTTTGGACATTTTTATTTTCGTATGGGCAATTTTACTGACGTCCAGTCGTGTTTTTTTAACAGCTCACGTTTGAGGTGTTCCGCGATCCGGTCGTGGCGCCGAGCGGGCACTCGTACGAACGAGTGGCGGTGATGGAGCACCTGCGGCGGGTCGGTAAGTTCGACCCGGTGACGCGTGAGCCGTTGGTGGAGTCGGACTTACGGCTGAATCACAGCTTACGAAACGCGGCGCACGAGTGGCTCAACGACCACGCTTGGGCATTCGCGGATATCATCAACCCGAACCAGGAGCTGGCGGAGTTCACCGCCCCGTGAGCCCGTGGTTGATTGACACACGGTGCCGCGACAGTATTAAGAGAGAGGGATATTACCCTTAGGTAGCGAACGTAGAGTAGCGAGAGGCGACGCGGCGATTGACGACGCGACACTTGTGATAAGAAGTTTTTCCAACAGAAGTCGGCTCTCTGTGTTTTATTGTTTGGCAACGCCTCGGGTTTGACGCTTCACACACCGGCGCACGGAAGCGACGATGTTCGGCGCGCTGACCCTCGTCGTGCTCGTGTGCGCGTCGATATCGCACGTGGCGACCGCCGACCACGTCGTGTATGCCCCACCCCCGCCCACCCCGACCTTGTCATCGACCCGAACCTTCGTGAACCTCGACGCGCTCCCGCTCGGCCTGAGGCCGTCCCCTTGCCTCGGCGGCGTCGACGAGCTTCACGCGCGGCTCCGTTCCGTCGAGCGCGCGCAGGCGCAGGCCGCCGACGTCGTCTCCGCGCAGGCGAGGTTTCTCGGGGGATCCGACCGCGGGTTCCTCGGGGGCGCGTTCGAGGGATGGGGCCGGCGCGGCGACGTCGCCTCGGACGGAAGCCTCGAGGGGAGTGTTCTGGCCACCGGCCTCCGCTCCGCGGCGCTGGGCACATCGTCGTCCGCGGAGGGAAACTACTCCCTCGCCGCGGGTGAGGCGACGCTTTCGTCCGGGGAGGCGTCCATGGCGCTGGGTAAGGGCGTCGCCGCGACCGGCGACGGAGCCGCGGCGCTCGGTGTCTACACGCTGTCGCAGGGAGCGGGCGCGTTCTCCGCGGGTGGCGGTGGCGCCGCCCTCGGCGACCTATCCTCCGCGCTCGGCGCCGGAACGACCGCGTCGGGGGAGGCATCCACGTCCTTCGGGGTCCTGACCCAAGCCAGAGGCACGGCATCCACCGCCATGGGCGACAGGACCACCGCCATGGGCGAGGCATCCACCGCGTTGGGAGCGCAGTCCGAGTCCCGGGGGAAGGGTTCGCTCGCCGCCGGTAAGTTTCTTCTCATTTCTGTATGGGCAAATCGATTGATGTCTTGTTTTTTCTTTCACAGGCGTCTCGGTCCGCGCGATGGGCGAAGGGAGCCTCGCGGGGGGCGTGCGCACCCTCGCCCTCGGGCAAGGCTCGTCGTCCTTCGGTATCCTCAACCTCGCGAACGCGATCGGGTCGTCGGCGATCGGGCTGGCGACGTTGAGCAGCGGGATCGGGTCCGCGGCGATCGGCGTCGGAGCCTTCGCCGGTCCGAGCGTCGGTGCGTATATTTTTGTATTTGTACGGGTAATTAGTATGACGGTGTGTTTTGTTCACAGGGTCCACGGCGCTCGGGTTGCTGACCCGCGCCGAGAAGCACGGGTCGTTCGCCGCGGGGTTCCGATCGCGCGCTAATGACATCGGATCGGTGGCGATGGGACGGGAGGCGTGCGCGGGTGTCGGGTGCGTCGCTGACCGCGAGCCGTTCCTGCCGAGGCTCCTGCCGGGTAAGCTGACGAATAGTCGGAGCGTTCAATCGAACGACGCCGGTTACTTTGACCTCGCGTCGAGCGTGAGTATCGGATCCAACACCAACGCGTCGGCACCCGGTGCCGTCGCACTCGGCCACGGCGCGGTCGCTGCGGCGAACGGGTCCTTCGCGTTCGGTGCCGGCGCGGTTGCGACTGGAATGAACGCGGTGGCCATGCCTGGCGCCGAAGCCTCCGAGCCGAGTTCGCTGGCGGTGGCTGGGATTGTGTTTGCCGCCGGGTTCAACCTCACCGGGGTGGACGGGGAGTTGAACTCGGTCGCGGCGCTGGTGGCCAGGGTGGAGACGCTCACGGCCCGGGTGTTCGCGCTGGAGAACGCGCCGATGGTCGTGAACGACGGCCCAATCCTCGATCTTTGCGCGACACATGTTTGATTCAAGTTTGAGTTTGTTTGCAAATTCTAATCATTTGTCTCGCTCCCATCACTCCACCCGTTACTCCACCCGTCACTCTCCCGTCACGGCGTGTTCGGCCCGCCCGGCTGCAGCGCGCGCTGCATCTCCTGCCACCGTTTCGCCATCTCCGCGATCCACGGTCCGTTGAATATGCACAGCACCGTGCAGTCCTCCGTGTACTGCAGGTTGTTGAGCAGCTTGGGCGTCAACAAAAACGTCTGCGTCGCCTCGCTCGAGCTCGCCGCCTTGGTCATCCTCTTGAAAATCTTGCGCTCGTTGATCGGGTCCATGCCTTGGTTGATCTCGTCCACCACCCTGAACGGCGCGCTGGTGAGCTCCTGGAGCGAGATCAGGTACAGCATGGTGCTCACCGACCGCTCGCCGCCCGACTGCCTGTGCGCGTCGAGGATGTGCATGTCAGTGGAAGCCCGAAACTTGACCCAAATCTGAAGCTCCCACTGGTCGAAAGCCTCGCCCGCGTCGTGAAGCTTGACCTCGCCCGCGCAGCCGATGGACGCGAAGTTCGTCTTGAAGTTGTCGTTGATCCTGTCGATCAGCGGGCGGAGCGCGCCGAGCCAGGCCTGCTTCTTCTCCTCGATCTTTCTCTGTTTCTCCTCGAGGCTACCGCCGCTCTCCTCGAGAACGGCGCGAAGCCTGTTGCGTTCATCCTGTTTGTTGCGGAATTCCTGCAACACCATGTCGTTGGGGCACATGATGGCGTCAGCCTCCTCCTCGAACGTCCGGATGCACTCGTCGATCCCGGGGAGGATCTCCTGCCATTCGTCGTGGCCCTCCTGACCCGCCGCGGGTCTCTCGACGGGGTTGGGGTAAGGGTCGATTTGTTCCGGCATGTCGTAAAACTTAGCCTTGAGAGCTTCAGCCTCTTCGGAGCCCTCGATCGGTGCGTTGTTCGTCGCCTCCCGTTTGGCCTCTCTGGCGATGTCCCTGGTCTTTCTGACATCTTCCTCGAGCTCCTCCTTCTCCCCGTTCAAGAATTCAATCTGCTCAGTCTCCGCCTTGTACAGTTCCTTGAAGTACTTGTGCGCAGCCTCCGCCTGTTTCTGGGTGAGCAGCGCCGCCGTCTCCGCGGCGCGAGCCTTGCACATGGCGGTGACGGCGTCGGCGTGGGCGCAAGCAGCCTTGGAGCGCTTCGCGAGGATCAGGTCAATCTCCTTCTTGAGCTTCTCAACCTGCACGGCGGAATCGTTGCTTCGCACCGCCTCGAGCGCCCTGCGCTTGGCGACCAGCTTCGACTCCATCGCGTTCAAATCTCGCTTGAAATTAGCCTTGGCGGCGGCCAGTAAGTTCGCCCGTTTGGTCAACGCTTGCATTTTCGCCATCTTATCCCCCAGCTGAGAGCTGATCTGCCTGATTTCGTCGTCGCACGCCGCTTTTTGCGCAGTGACGATTTGAATCTCCTTCTTCAAGTCATCCTCGTCGGTCGCGCTGCTGCTGCTGCTGAACAGGCGGCTGTCGTAGACGGGTGAGGTGTCGATGGTCTTCTCGCGAGTACCGTACTTGGACACGATTCTGGCGTACTTGGTCGCCGGAGTGTAGAACAGAGACCCGTTCACTTCTTCCACCGCCTTGTCCACCGCTTTCTGCGGCGCTTTAGGGTCGATGACGAAGGTCCTCTGCAGTTGGCTGAGGTCGCAGAGCACAGCCTTGACGACCGGCTCAGCCTCGAAGCACTGATCGAGCGTGTGGGTGATCCCGAGAGATTTCGTGCGCTCGTCGATGACGCGATCTTGGTAATTGACGCTGGACATGTTGACGGCGTTGGTGCCCCATTTCTTGGTCCACTGCTGAAGCTTACCGCGGTCCCGGTCGTCCTGGGTGATGTACGCCGAAATCCACTTTCTGCCGATGGAAGCCTCGAGGTACTTGCGGTGGTTCATGTTGTCGCACTTGATCAGGGTCAGGATGGGGCCGAGCACGGGCTTGTGGAACAATCCGTCGTGCTGCATCTTCTGCAATTCTTCGTCCGCCTCGATGATACGATTGTTGCCGTTGTTTCTCAGCGTCATCAGGCCCCGCCTTCGCTCAGACCTGAAGTTGTCGAGCCTCCTTTGCATGTTGCCCAGGTTTTCGCCGTGCCTCAACGCATCTCGCCGGAGGTTATCTTTGTTGGTCTCGAGAGCCAGGCAACCCTTGTTGAGCGCGGTCGACTCCTGTCTCGTCTTGGCAATCTCGGCGGCGTTGTCCGCGGGCTCCACCATAGCCGCGATGTCCTTCTCGATTTCCGCGATGGCCAGCTCCCTTTCGCGAATCTTCTTCCCTTTTTCTTTCGCCTCCTTCTCGTATTTGTGCAAAGATTCGCTCTTGCCTTGGTGATCGTCCTCTAAGGCGTCAACCTCGCGGAGTTTCTTCTTCATCTCCTTGAGCGCGACGATCAAATTCCTAGACGCCTCCTTGTGCTTCTTCTTGGCGTTCTCGTTGGCGGCGATCGCTTTGTCGAGGGGAGCCTTGTGCTCGTTGGAGTCCTCCTCGAGTTTCTTAATCTCCGCCATCAGCTCCTTGAGCTTATCCTGCGCGGCTTTCCAATTCGCCTTTTTGTTGTGAAAGTCGAGCCACAGCCTTTTCTTACCGTACTCGTCGACCCGAGCGCGGAGTTCCTCGCGCTCGTTGAAGCGCGTGACGTCGCGCTCCATCATCTCAACCTCCTTGTTCAGCTTCTCGATGCGAGCATTCTTGGCGGCGACCTGATTCGTTGGCGTCGGCGTGGGTCGGCGTGGGTCAGTGTGGGCGACGGCGGGGGCGGGGTGTCGGAAAAGGTGGAAATCGCGGGTGCCAACATTCGGGAAAAATAAAATGTGCGACTCGAAGCACTCGGCGACTCACGTCTCGTTCCAGATCCGCGATGTCGTTCTTGGACTTGATGAGGTCCTTGTGTTCCTCGTCGAGTTTGCCATCCCCGATTGCCTTCTGGGTCTCCGTCAGGAGCTGCGTGGGCTTGAGCTGCGCGAAGGCGACGACTCGATCTTGCGGCAGAAACTGGCAGAGGTTATCGAGCTGGCACCCCAGCTTCTTGATCTCGGTCTTGACGCGGTCTTGGCCGACGGGAACGCCGTTGAGCTTGTACTGCGAGGTGCCGTCGCTGCGCTTCAGCTCGCGCCTGACCTTGAGCGGCCTCTCGATGTCGTTGCTCCTCAGCGTGATCTCGCACCAGCCCTTCTCCTCGCCTCGCTTGACGAACTCGGCCACCTTGTCCGCCCTGCCCAAGATCTTGGTTGGCGCCGCGAGTCCCATGGCGAGGGCGCACACGAACGACGACTTTCCGGTGCCGTTCGGGCCGAGGATGACGTTCAACCTCGGGCCGGGCTCCATCTCCACGTCGGAGTAGGTCATGAAGTTGTGCAGCTTCACCTTCATCACCGCGCCGGGCTTGTACTCGGAGGGATGATGGCGAGATCCGGTGCGCGCGCGCTGAGCGTTGTTGCCGTTCGCGTGGACCGGGGTGGTGGCGATGGTCGGTTCATCGTCGAGGTCGAGGTGCTCGGCGGATCTTTTGGCGAGCTTCGGCATCCTGGCACCGTAGTGGGTGGTCGTCGACTGACCCACGTGCCCGCGCTCCTCGCTCTGTTCGGCCGAGCAGTTCGAAAAAAGTTGAAGCGAGCTGCGAGCGAGCCCGCTTGAAAGCAGTCTAAAAAAAAGAACCGTGTCCGAGAAAAGCCACGACGCCTCACTCTTCGCCCCGCACCGCCGCCATGCAGCTCAGGAACGGCAAACGTAAGCTCGATGCGTACCAGCCAACCTTCAATCCGCACTTGGATATCGCGACCGTGGTGTTCTCCCACGTGCAGTGCGTGAAGACCCGCCACAGCCTCGCGGTGGTGAGCAAGTCGTGGAGGGACGCCTCCAAGCCTGCCGCTGCGTACCCTCTCAGGTTCGACTTCGACGCGTTCCCGCAGTGGACTGGAGAGTACGTGCAGATTCAACGTACCTTATCCATGTTGGACAACGATGAAGCTCTGTCTCTACCCTACGAGAGAGTCGTTGTACTTCTTGGTGAAGCTGCGGAACTCGTATGTGAATACTCTACTGCCAAGGGGAGTGTAAGGCTGCTGAAGTGGACGCGAGAGAACAACCTTGCTGTTAGTGCGTTCACGTGCCAACACGCAGCCGTATGTGGACACTTACCCGCTCTCCAGTACTTGCACGAGAACGGGTGCCCTTGGGACTCGCTCACGTGCGCTTTCGCAGCCGGAAATGGACACTTGCCCGCTCTCCAGTACTCGCACGAGAACGGGTGCCCTTGGGAGGGCAACACGTGCTGGCACGCCGCCCATAGCAAACACTGGGAGTGCCTGCAGTACGCGGTGGATAACAAGTGCCAGGGGTGGGAGACATACGCCAAGGAGCACGCGAAGCACCTCCGATGAAATGCCACTCATTCGTTCTACAATCTGCTGATCGCCCCCTCCTCCTCCCCTTTCACCACGGGAACAACCCCCTCGTCTAATAAGTTGTTAGATTACACGCATCCTTAAGACGCGTCGAACTCCTTCGGGTTCAGCATGAACCCGATCCCGCGTTCTAAGTTGTCCGCTTCCTTCAGGTACCTCAACCGCCCGTGCCACCGCTTCCACCTGAACGCGCAGTGCCACCATATGTTGAACACGAACCACACGCACGAACCCACGATGTTGACGTAAAAGTCCACGTCCTGCATCAAATTCAGCTTCTTCTTCGTGATCGTCTCGAACGCCTCGTCCTCTTCGTCCTCGTTGATTCGAATCTCGAACGTCCCTTGCATCGCCTCGCGTCCCACTCCGAACAACGTGGGCAAGATGGCGTGGTACCCCGTCATCAGAAACAGAAAGTAGAAACAAGCCACCACGTACCGGTCCAGCGCGGTGGAGTAGTTTATGTTGGGGACCATGGACGCCACCGACTGCTTGAACGCGGTCGCGGTGAGGATGACGGTGAAGTCGATCGCGTGCCGCCCCGCGATGTCGGTGGGAGGGTACGTGCACGACGACAGCGCCAGGGTCGCGACGCCGAACAACACGTGCACCACGTTCTGCAGGTAATACCCGTGCTTGCGCTGGATGTGAACTCGGAACAGCAGCCGCGAGAATCGGTCGCCGAATCGCGACTCGCTCGGGTCCGTCGTCGTCAGCGACGCGATCCACGGCGGTCCGAGCAACGTGTCGTCGTCGGAGGTGAACACGTGGCTCCCACCGCGGGCGCTCCCGTCGTCCGAACCGTCCACGTTCCGAGCCGATCCTTTCGCCATCCCTATCGCGTTTTTAAGAAAGCCGAGTCGCTTGCTGTCGCTCGCCGCCGGGGCGTGGTCGTTCTTCCGCGGGGACTTTAGCTTCTCGAGGAAGATGTCCCGCGCGCGCGTCACGTTCCGCGCGGGCATCTTGAGC
>Ga0302116_1000850_pt1 | contig 18343 bp, 4 predicted proteins | sample AG5_SCM_MG_FD_203124 | JGI IMG/M metagenome (GOLD analysis project Ga0302116, IMG submission 203124) | Marine microbial communities from Western Arctic Ocean, Canada - AG5_SCM | ecosystem: Environmental > Aquatic > Marine > Oceanic | place: Canada: Western Arctic Ocean | collected 2017-10-01 | reverse complement strand
GTTTCGGGGTTCAAGGTACCGCACGCGATTGAACTGGACGCCCGGGATTCCACCCTGTACGTCGCGGACCGCGAACACGCACGCATCACGACGCACCAACTGGACGGTGCACATCTCAGAACGTACGACCTATCACCGCACGGTTTAGTGTACGGTTTATCGGTGTTGAGGAGCGAGGAGCGCGGAGTCTCGGGATTGTACGCTCTTTGTTGGAAGAGAGACGGCGGCGAGGTTAACATGGTGTGGATACCCACCGAGGCTGGCAGGGCATCCTGGAGCAAGACCCACCACTTAACGGGGAAGCAGGTGTCGTGGCGCCTGTCCTCGATGACGACGCCGCACGCCATCACCACGTTCGGGGGCGCGACGGGTGGAACCGACGCGTGGGGCCGCGGCGTAAACGTCCTCGTCTCCGAGACGCGGCCTGCACTCGGCGACGTCAACTTACAGCGGCTGTGGATCGGCGTCGACGAGGTGGACGAGAAGGACAAGGACAAGGAGAAGTTGAAGTTGCAGGTTGTGCCGCCGCGGGGGTGGGTGGAGGGGGGTAGGACGTACGTGGAGGAGGAGGCGCTGCCCGGGAGCGAAAAGGCCGTCGCTCCGACGATGGAGGCGACAAAGGGGAAGATGGAGACGGAGACGGAGACGACCGCGAACGTGGACGATAAAGCCACCGACGATAAAGCCACCGACGATGGCGACGACGGCGACGACGACGACGATGGCGATGATGATGTCGAGGAGGAGGAGGAGGAGACCGTCATCGCGCCGCAGCACGGCGGCGGGGGCGGCGGCCTCCTCCCCGGCGGCGGCGTCGCGAAAGCCGGAGCCGGCGTCTCGAAGCACGAGGCGATCCGCACCAGCGGCGCGAGACCGGTGAAGGTTGGCGACTCGAACGCGGCGCACTCGCCGCTGCCGCTGGCGTTTGGGGTGATGATAGCGGCCGGGGCGACGCTGTTTGTGTTTTGCCTCTTCAAGTTGCCGAGGTCGTTTTTGGAGCTGAGGCAGGCGCTCGCGGGGCGGGTGCAGGGGAAACAGGGTACGATGGGAGGACGGTACCGGCGACTGCACGACGAGGTTTAGGGAAGACGAGGTTTAGCGGATTCATCGACGCCTCTTCGCCATCGAAACTCTCGCCCTTTCATCATAGAGTTAGTCTAAAAAGCAAAAAGTGCAGCGGTCGAGACTTTTCAATGTCACTTCCGCGTGCACACGCCGATCCCGGAGTGGTGACGAGAAGATGTCCGCTCTCGCGCTCGCGTCCGCGCCGGTGCCTCGCGTCGCGTCCGGTAGACACGCCGCGTCCACCGGCCGCCGAGCCACGCGCCCGGACGCCCCGCATCCCGCCCCCGGGTCTCGGGCCCTCGGAAGCAGGCGGCGGCGGAATGCATGGAGAATTGTCGTCGCGGCGGTCGATCCGGACGACGTCGAGCGTCCGGGTTCGGATCGCGACGACTACGCGGATTGGAAGGCTGCGAAGGACGACACCTCCGAGGCGTTCAAGCGCGCCGCCGCGCAGGCTGGGCGCAAGGAGGACTTCGTCGTGGGCGCGACCCCACTCGACGAGAAGATGCTATCGCGCGTCATGCTCCAGCTGCTCAACAACCACGCCCGCGGGATCCCCGCCGCGCCGTTCCTCGACAAGATCAAGGACGACATGTGCCTCGACGGGTACAAGTCCGTGCTCGTGGGCATCGGCCGCACGCGGCAGTGGGCGCTCGCCAGGGAGATCGTCGATTGGGTACGGCGGCAAGGATTGGAGCAGGGGAAAACGGGCGCGCAGGTGCTCACGTCCAACTGGTTCGTCGCGCTCATCCGACGACGAGTAGACGACGCGGAGTGGGAGGCTGCCGTCGAGGTCTTCGAGTACATGCGGGACTTCGACGGCGTCCCGTCCGGCGAGTGCATCGAGATGTTCGCGCAAGTGACTGACCACGAGTCTCGCATGAACGCGATGACGGTGGAGAGATGTCGGCGAGTCGGGGAATGGCTGGCGGGTTCAGACGCGGGCAAGGCGCTGTGGCACCTGAGCTTCGGCGCGCCGGGAATGGCGACGCCCGAGGCGGCGCCCGCGCGGAGCGTGAGGATCGCGATGCCGACGGAGGAGTTCGACATCGACGGGGACATCGACAAGCTCCGCGAGCAGTTCAAGGACTACCTCGAGTAGTCGGTTGATGATGTGTACAACGAATGTGAATCAAAAAAAGCTATTCCAAACCAACCTCTCCGCCCGATCACGCGTACGTCTCCACCTGCTTGAAGACCTCGTCGACAACCTCCGCGAGCGTGGGGTGCGCGTGGACCGCGAACTTGAGGTCGGAGGCCTTCATGCCCTGGTTCACGGCGTTGGAAGCCTCGTGGATGAGATCCGCGGCGTGGAGGCCCATGATCCACATCCCGAGAATCTCCTGAGTGTCCGAGCGGTAGATGAGCTTGGCCATGCCGTCAGCCTCCTTCTCCGCCAACGCCTTGGAGTTCGCCTTGAACGAGGTCTTCTTCACGGTAACCTCGAAACCCTCCTCCTCGCCCTTCGCGCGCGCCTGCTCCTCGGTCATGCCCACGAAGGAAACCTCGGGATGCGTGAAGCACGCGGCGGGGACGGAGTTGTGGTTGAGAACCTTGTCGCGGCCCTGCATGCACTCAATCGCGGCGATACCCTGCGCGGACGCCGCGTGCGCGAGCATCATCTTGCCGTTCGCGTCGCCGATGCACCACACGCCCTCGATCACCTCGCCGTCCTTGTCGAGCGCCTGCATGCGCTCGTTGACCGGGACGAAGCCCCTTTGGGTCTCCACGTCGATGGATTCCAGCCCGAGGCCGTCAGTGAAGGGCGCGCGGCCGGTGGCGACGAGGCACGCGTCCACCTCCATGACGTCGACAACCTCGCGGGTCTTGAAGTCGGAGAGCTCGATCTTCACGGGCTTCTCGCCGATGATACCGGGCGTCACCTTGGTCGCGAGGACGTTGGTGACGTAATCGATGTTGCGGGGGTTGATCAAGATGCGTTCCGCTTGCTTGGCAATCTCGCCGTCAAATCCCGGCATGATCTTGGGCATGGCCTCGATGAAGGTGACGTCGGAGCCGAGGGCGGTGTACACGTCGGAGAATTCGAGGCCGATGTAGCCGGAGCCGATGATGGCGACCCAGTCGGGGATGGTCTCGAGCTTCAGCGCGTCGTCCGACGTGAAGACGGTTTTTCCGTCGATCTCAATGCCCGGGGGCACGAACGGGACGGACCCGGTGGCGATGATGATGTTCTGCGCGGTGCACTTCTTGTTGCCGTAGGAGACGGTGTGGTTGTCCCTGAAGGTGGCGTTACCGAGGAGGATGTCGACGCCCATGGCCTTCATGGAGTTGGTCAGGTTGCCGCGGATGGTCGTCGCGAGGTTCGTCGCGTGAGCGGCGATGCCTTCGCGCTGGAACTGGACGTCGTTGACCTCGATGCCGAGCATCTTGAGGTGGTCGGCGTCGCGCATCTCGCGGACGCGGCCGGAGGCGGCGAGGAGCGCCTTGGAGGGGACGCATCCGCGGTTCACGCATGTGCCGCCGATGACGCCGCCCTCGATGATGGCAGTCTTGAGGCCGCACTCCACGGCGTGGAGCGCGGCGCCGTGGCCGCCGACGCCCGCGCCGATGATGACGAGGTCGTAGTCGTAATCGTGCGCGGAGACCTTCACGGTCATCGCGCGGTCGTTCGCCTTGGGGGCGACGCGCGAGCGACTGTTGGATGACACGGAGAGGAGGGGCGGTTGGTCAGTCGTGTGGGGTCAGTCGGGGGAATCCGCGGGAGACGAAGGTTTATCCAGTCGGAAGCCGAAAAGTTCGCGCCCGCCCGGGGGCGCATCGCGGGGCACGCGACCGGTTTTGGCGGTTCATCGACGCGACGCCGATGCGGGATGAACCCCACGATGAATCGCGCGCCTGAGTTTACTCGGTGCGCGACACGTGAATCGATGTGCGAACTGGATGCGGGCGCGGGGGTGAGCGTCGGAATCAATCGCTCAGTCACTCACCGCGCGACGACACGCTGCCCGCAGACGTTCTTGCGGAAACCGGCGCGGGAGACCGGGGCGGCGCGGGCCATGGGGGCGGCCATGGTGCAAGACATGGTGGACATCCTGCCTCGATCGAAAGCGGTTGCGATGGGGAAGAAGACCCACTCGCGAGTGCTACTATGGCGCGTCTCCGGGGCGCGGAGATCGACACCGAGCGCAAAGATTCAGAGGTCCTGCAGCAATCGCTATCGGTGACTCGGCTCGTCGCTGATTGGCCGAGACTTTTATCCGAATGACTCGTAAACGACGGTCTAGATGTCCCGTATAAATCCAGCAGACCGTTTGCTTGAATTCAAACTCGTCAAACAGGCGAGAAATTCTGTTCTCGGTTGAGCCGTTTGTGCGCCGGGGGGATACGGGCAGATACACGCGCGCGCGCCTCCACACGCACGCGACGATCTGAAAGCATGTCCCCCTCCCGATCCCAGGAGGAGCGCTGGCTGTCCAAGGCGCGCGGACGCGCCGGCGATAGCCAGGTCCCCGACGCGGCGCCGGGCTCCGTGATGTCCAGCAGATCCGTCCGGTCCGCTGACCCTCAGGAGTCCTTCCAGTACGCAGCGGGCATGATGCCCAACGACGCGCGAGGGTTCACCCCGCCGAACGACTACGACCGAGCGCCGCGGAACTCCAACGCGCGGTACTCCGCCCAGCCCGCCGAGAGCGAGGTGCGTTCACTCACGCGCGATCCCGTCGTCCCGGAGGCGCCGCGTCAGCGCCAGTCGCTTGAAAATAGCCGTGGAATCCTTCAAATCTTTCGCAGCCGCAGCTGGACCCTTTCCCGCATCCCCGATCGCGTTCAAAACCATCCCACAATCTCACCCCCACACCCATCGTATCCCCCATCACCAAACGCAGCGTTCCGACGACATGGCGCGCGACATGATCGAGAAGTTCGGCAACCCCGTCCCCATCGATGAGCCCGTGCGCAAGTCATTTAACCGCATGAGACCCGCGACTGTGCCTTCCACGCACGCGCCCATCGTCTGGGACACCCCTTACGACACGGACGCGTCCGGGAATGACGGCACCGCCAACAGGTTCTTCTCCAAGGGCAACGAACGGTTGTACGAGGCGTACTCCCAGCTCCACAACATGGCGCAGGAGTTTGACAAGCCCTTCGACTCGCCCGCCATCCTGGTGGTCGGCCACCAGACGGATGGCAAGTCCGCGCTCGTCGAGGCGCTCATGGGCTTCCAGTTCAACCACGTCGGCGGCGGGACCAAGACCCGACGGCCCATCGCCATCAACATGAAGTACAACGCCACCGCGGTGGAACCGAGGTGCTACCTGCTGAAGGATGACTCCTACGGCCGAGAGGAGGAGATGACCCTCCCCGACCTCCAGAGGTACATCGAGGCTGAGAACCAGCGCCTGGAGAACGACAACGGCTTCTGGGCCAAGGACATCGTCGTCAAGATCGAGTACAAGTACTGCCCCAACCTCACGATCATTGACACACCGGGTTTGATCGCCGCGGCGCCCGGGCGCAGGCACAATTCGACGCAGCACGCCTCCCGCCAAGTCGAAACCCTGGTTCGCAACAAGATGGCCAACAAGGACTACATCATCCTCTGCCTCGAGGACAACAGCGACTGGAGCAACGCCACCACCCGACGCGTGGTGCTCGACTGCGATCCGGAACTCAGGCGCACGGTCGTCGTGTCCACCAAGTTTGACACGCGCATCCCACAGTTTTCCAGAGCTGGCGACGTCGAGATGTTCATGAAGCCCCCGGCTAAGCTCCTGGAGCAGACGCTCCTGGGCGGCGGACCTTTCTTCACGTCGGTTCCATCCGGCCGCGTCGGCGGCTCCCGCGACTGCCTCTTCCGCAGCAACGATCACTACCGCGAGGCTGTGGTGCAGCAGGAGAAGCGCGACTCCGCGGAGCTGGAGCGCCGTTGCGATCGCCGACTGCACTCATCCGAGCGCAGCCGAGTCGGCGTCTCCCAGCTCAGGCACTTCCTCGAGCGCCTCCTCCAGCAGAGGTACCTCGAGAACGTCCCGACGATCGTCCCGGTGCTCGAACGCGAGCACAGGGCGGCTAGCGTCAAGCTCCGCGAAACCGACCTCGAGCTCAAGAACCTCGACACCGACAAGCTCAAGGAGAAGGGCAGGGCGTTCTACCAGCACTTCCTCGAGAAGATCCCCGAGCTCCTTCGCGGTACCATGGCGGCGCCCCCGAGGGTCTTTGGCGAGACCCTCGCGCACGAGCACATCCGCGGCGGCGCATTCGTCTCGCAAGACGGCCGCCCCGTCGACATCGCCTACCTCGAAGTCCCCAACGGGGAGATGCGCCTGTTCGGTGGCGCGCAGTACCACCGCGCGCTCGAGGAGTTCCGCGCCATCGTCGGCGCGGTGCAGTGCCCCGTCGTGTCCCGCGAGGACATCATCAACTCGTGCGGCGTCGATGAAGTGCACGACGGCGTCAACTACACTCGCACCGCGTGCGTCATCGCCGTCGCGAGGGCCAAGGATACCTTCGAGCCGTACGTCCACCAGCTGGGCTTCAGGCTCGCGCACATCGCCAGGCGGCTGCTGCCGGTGGCGATGTACCTCCTCCAGAAGGAGGGCCGCATCCTTACCGGCCACGAGGCGTTCCTCAAGCGCATCGGCAGCTGCTTTGCCAAATTCGTGGACCAGAAGGTCAAGGCGTGCCAGGACAAGTGCCGCGAGGACCTCGCGTCCACCACACAGTTCGTCACCTGGTCCCTCCACTCCGGTAACAAGTCCGGGCTCAAGTCCGTGCTCGCCGGCCGCGAGCAGGAACGCGAGGAGCAGCGCGATCGCGACCGGGAGATGCACCCCCGCGACTACGACCGCCGCGACGAGCGCGATCATTTCGATGACGCCTACGAGCCCCGCGAATCCTCCCGCCGCGAGCGCGAGTCCTCCCGCCGCGACGATCGCGATCGCCGCGGCCGCGGCGGCGCGAGGGACCCGCTGGACATGAACGAGGACTTCATCGACTACGTGGATGAGCGCGAGGACCGCGGCGGACGCGGGCGCAAGGATAAGCGCAGGGACGAGAAGAAGGAGTCCTCCCACCACTCCAGGGAGGTTGCCAAGCACAAGGACGACAAGGTTGTCGCGGGCCCCGTCGTGGACGTCGGCTCCAGGGACATGATCTCGCTCATGGACAACACCTTGTGGAACAGGAACATGAAGGACGTCACCCTGGACGTGGTTGACATGCTCGTGAGGCAGATTTACGCGGGTATCCGATCGTACGTGGTTCAATCCGTTGAGCTCAAGTTCAACTGCTTCTTCCTGATGCCCCTGATGAACGAGTTCGCGGGATTCTTAAGGCAGGAGATGGAGACTGCGTTCGAGATGAACCTGGACCAGGTGTTCGACGTCAGGATGGTCCGCATGGCGCTGGAGGAGAGGCAACGGAAGCTCGAGAGCGAGCTCGAGCAGATGGAGCACATTCAGGAGAAATTCGCCGCCATTCACAACCAGCTCGAGCTGCAGGCGCAGGGTTCCCCGGCCACCGCGGCGGCGCAGGCTGCCGCCAGCGGCCCGGGTTCCTTCCAGACCATCGCCGAGCGGGAGATTGAGGCGTCACGCGCGGCGTTGCGGGCGAGCGCGGAGATGGCGGAGGAGGTGAGGAGAGCCGGCAAGCAGTTCAACAGCGCGTCCAAGTCCTTCGGCTCCCCGACCCGGTCCTCCCGCGTGCCCCTCGGCAGCGTGAGCAACAGCACGGACCTCCACGGCCGCGTCTAATCAGATTATCCAACGCAGAATGGAGAGAAGCCGAAGCGTACGCGCCGGCGAGCGCGGTGGAGGCTGAGATGTACCACTTTTACTACCCTTGACCTATCAATCAACACCATCACCCTTATTTAAAAGAAGCGTGGGACAGACGGTGCGACTAGACACTAACACTTGTACATACGACGCACCGATCAAGACATCGCACACAATGATTGAATTCGTTTACTTAATATTACACTCGACCGCCATCGTCTGATGACCGTCGTTTATCATGATCAGTCCTTCTTCTTGATCTGTTTGTTCTTGCTCGCGGTGAAGAACGAGTCTTTCGGTTTCTCCCGAATGGCACCCGCCGACAACACCCCCAGCGGATCGAGAGAGTCACCCGAGAGCAAGTCCCGCGTCTGATTCGACGGCGGCGGATTAATCGCCGGCGCCGAGGGAGGCACGCCGAGCCCGCCCAGACCTCCGAGCGGGTCCATCCTCGCGAATGGATTCACGTCTTTCTGCTGTTGCCCTCCTCCCGGCTGGGTCCGCGGCGGGCCTCCTCCCCGAGGGTTCGGAGCCGGAGCCGCGGGTTTGGGGTTAGGGTTTACAAGGTTACCGACGGACCCACCACCGACCGTGGAGGCACCGAACGGATCGCCCTGGTTATGCGTCGGGCGCTCGTCCTCCTCGAGCCACGCCTCGTACACTTGTCTGTGGTCCACGGCGTGCCTCGGCGGCGGATCCGGGTCTGGTCCGCCGGTGAGAAAATCGACGGCGCCGGTGAGCAAGTCGTTGCCGCTCGCCGCGTTGGCGCTAGCGGCGTTGAGTGAAGCCTGCGCGCGACGCGTGGCTTCCTCCTCGCGCTCGCGTTGTTCCCGCGCGACGGATTCGAACATCGCGGCTCGGCCGCGCAGACCGGCTGAAGTGTTTTTGGAGTCGTCGGCGTTGAAAGAAGAACCGGGCTTAGCCGGGCTTCCCCTCCTGGATGAAGTGTTGGCTCCATCGCTCCTCGACCCGGGGTCGAGGATGTCTTCTGGTAGCATCCGCGACGCGGGGACGAGCTCTAAGATACCGTCCGCGTGCGTGGGCGCGTCGAACCCGACGGTGACGTGCGCGGTTCCCAACGAGTTGACGATCCACGCCGACGCCGGCCTTCCCCCGCCGCCGCCGTTGTCCCACACCAGCCTCGGCTGCGACTGCGGAGCGCAGGTCCAGGACGTTGGGACGCAGCGGAGGGATTCGAGCGGCGGGGGCGCGCTGCTGCCGCTGAGCACCATGCCGAGCGCGCTGAAGCCGGGGGGCGGGACCGCCGCCCACGCGTACGCCGCCGTGTGTCGCCACTCTTGCCCCCAAACTTGCCGGAATCTAACCGGATGCGGAAACAGCGCGTCGATCACGTTCGGCATGTGCGTCGAGCCGGTCATGGACCACGCCTTGGCGTCGGCAATCTCCAGCGCGTTCGCGGGTTGACCCACGGCTTTCGTCGGGTCGTGGTACGCGGGAACGGCGTAGGATCCGAGGGAGATTCGATCGCGGTTCCGCGCGAATGAACTCGTCTCGATCTTCGCGTTCCAAAAGGAAGCGGCTCGGCGGCACCCGCTCCCTTCGCTCATCCACACGCGCTCGTACGCGGCGTGCTGCTTCAACGCGAGCCTAAACCCGGAGAGGATCTCGCGAGATAGCGGGACACCCAGCGTGGCGGGATCACGGGATACCGGCGGTCGTGGGCCGTCGGAGGAGGAGGAAGCGGGCTGCTTCTTATGCGGCGATTTTCCAGCGAGGGATCTCGCCTCGATGCGGACGCGACCGGCTCCTTGCGCCCCGTCGAAGTTGATGAGGTCCTCGTCGCCGCCCCAGCCGTCCGCGGATGCGTCCTGTGTGCCGGATGCGAGCGCACCGAGGGGATCGGCGGCGACACCGGCGTTCGCCCCGGCGAGGGCGTTGAGGCCGAAGATGTCGTCGTCCATAGCCGCGGATTGCATCTGCGACTGAGAGACGGATGCGGATAGATCCCCGTTGTCGTTGTCGTCCCTATCGTTGTCGACGTAGTCGTCGGGGCCGAAGGCGTCGGTGAACTCCTCGAAGGAGATGAACCCGTCGCCGGCTAAATCGATCTTCCCCGCGAGTTCCATCATCTGCGTCGGGGTTATGTCCATGCCGAGCCAGGTGAGACCGCCGTAGAGGCCCTCGTAGGTGAGCCTCCCGAGCTGTTCACCGTCGAACGCGCGGAAGGCGTCCAGTAAACGCATCTTATTGCGGCGGAGCGCGGCGCGGACGCGCGCGGACGTCGCACGCGACGCCAGCATCGCGAACTCGTCCGCGGTGGTCAACGCCTTGGCCAACGGCGTCGCCTGCCACGGCGTCTTGGCGCGACGGCGAACCGCCCTGACCCTTTCGAAAAACTCAGCGCGATCCGCGCAGGTATTACCCTGCAGCGACCGAAGGAGCAACGAGAGCTCGTGGTCCTCAAAGTCAACCTGGGAATCCACGAACCGGAAGCACTGCGTCGCGGTCGCCGCCTGGAACAGCTCCGCGGGTTCGTACCCGCTCGTGGCTTCGATCAGCGCGCCGCCGCCGCCGGGCGCCGCGAGCCTCAGGCCAACTTCGGTGGAAGCAAACGGCACCAGCGTCCCGTCACCCGCGCCCTCCATGCGCTCCCGCTTAGCGCCGTGCATCGCCGCACGGAGCGACTCAGCCTCCGCTAAGGACAGCGCGACGTAGTATCGGCCGTCCTGGATTCCGTACATGTTCATGTTACGGACCGCGTTCTTGAGATCTTCGAGCGTGACGCCCGCGTCGGGACCGCCGCTCGAGTTTTTGGCGATTCTTCGAGCCAAGGCGGAGAGAGCCGCCTCGTCGCCGCCCACGCAGGCGTCCGCGGAGCGAAGCACCTCGCGCAACTGCGATTCGTCGAGCCGGCCGATACCCGCGTCGTCGAAGAGGGTGAACGCGGACTGTAATCCAGCCTCTTGTTCCTTGGTGAGCTCCCGGGGCTTCCACGCGGATTTGATCCGTCGCTTGCGCTTCGTCGCCTGCGCAAATGCGTCCACGCTCTCTTGAAACGCATCCGTGACGCTCTGGAGAAACCCGGGTCCATCGCCGTTCTTGTTCTTATCGGGGGTGGATAGGAAATCTTCCAGTTCCGCGTGCGCGGGGTTAGGGACGGATCCCTCGTCGTCCTCGTCCTCCTCGCCGAAAGTGACCGTCATGTCGGGGACCCAGTCCATGACGATGATCAGGTTCTTAAGTCGCCGGTGCGAGTTGAGGGACCACCCGAGACGGAAGTAGTTCTTGGACAGGTGGAGATAATCCGGGAACGACAGCGTCGGGGTCTGGTGCCCGATACCCATGAACAGGCTGAACTCGTTCAAGGGATGGAACCCGAGCGAGTTGCCAGAGTTGGGCTCCTCTTTCAGATCGGCGACTCGCCACCCTTTTTGAGTCTCGTCGTCCCTGGAGTACTTCAGGCGCTCGAATTCCTCATCCTCGCGCTCCTCCTGCCGCTCCTCCTCCTTCTCCTGCTCGCGCTCCTGCTCCTGCTCCTGCTCCTGCTCCTGCTCCTGGACCTGCTCGCCGTCGAGGTAGCGCTCGCGTTCGCCCGAGCCGCCGACCCCGCCGTCGAAATTGTCATTTTCAACTTCAGCCGCCGTCGTCCCCGACCCGGCGCCCCCCGCGTTGGCCAGTAAATCCGCCACGTCCACCAGCGGGCTCCGCCCCACGGTGGACGCGGACGCGCCGCGGAGCTTGGCGCGCAGCGCAGCCGTCGATTCCTCCGTCTCGGCCACCTCACGCAGAATCTTTTGCAAAGCGCGAGAAGCCTCGGGGTCGTCGATTAGAAGAGACGAATGCTCGCTCACAGCCATCGCCAGCCGCTTGGACGCGAACCCACCGGTGGGGACCGCGTTGGCCACGACGAAGGACACGCGCTCCCTGAAGACGTCCAGGCACTGCTGGTACCGTCCAACGCCCGCGGGACCGACGCCGGCGACGGCGATACCCGCCTTTAGTAGTCCCCGGTACGCGTGTTTGCGCCAGATGTTAGCCGCGCGTTGCTCCGCTAACAAACCCGCCTGGACGTTCTCCGACCTCATGCCGTTGACCACGAGCCACGCGAGGGCGTCGCGCAGACGTCGTCGGTCGGCTTCGCGGTGTGCGCCCGCGTTTCGCAGCTGTTGGAGCTCGGACGCTCGCGCCGCGGCGCCTCGGCCTTCACCCGCCGCCGCCGCCGCCGCGACGAGCTTGGCAACTTCCGGGACGACCAGGAGCGTGAGCCGCTGGCCCCGTCCGATCTGTCGCATGCGCCAGGCACCTTGCGCGTAGTCGCGGAGGGTCATGTCCTTGCCGAGGGTGAGCGCGGCGGTGGCGCCGGGAGCCTGCCCGATGTCCATCCCCGTCGTGTGAACCTGATCGTAAAAGGTGAATCGTTTACTCGAGTCGAGCGCCGCCAGCCTGGCGAGCGGCACCACGTGCCAGCCCTTGCGCAGCAGCACCATCTGGCAATCGCCTTCATCGAGGAACACGCACCCTTCCGCCCATGCCAGGCCCTCATCCAGCATGAACCTCGCCACCGCGAGGTTCGAAAGGCCGGTGACCAACGCGCCGACGTCGATGAGAGCGTGAACCGGCGGGTCCGCCGTCGCGACCGACCGTAACAGCGTACGGACATCCCAGTCCCCGCCCAAGTCCCGCGTGGACACCACGTCCACGTCCGTCAAGGTGGCTAAAACCTTGGCGTCCGTCCCGGGTTCGAACTTTGGCGCGCCCAGCTCCAGCGGGAGCAAATCGGAAGGCGTCCCGCTGAACCCCAGCCTGCGCGGGAATATCAAGTCGCCACCCAGCTCCTGGCCGGTGGCGCTCAGCTTCATACCTTGGTGCTTCGCCGTTTTAGGGAAGACGTAATCGTCGAGGTAGAACTCGATCACCTCGGGGACGAGCCTCATGAGCTGGTAGAGCTCCTCGACCTGATCGCCGTCGCGAAGGTCCACGAGCTGAAGCGGCCAGACCTCGTGCTCGGACGCCGCGAGGAGCGCGGCAGCCGCCTGAACGTGAGCCGCCACGTCAGACGTGGACACGTGGACGCCATCGAGCGTGGAAGCCTCCGACGATTGAAGCGGATCCGAACCTACCGCTTCAATCGCCGCGCTCGTGGCCGCCTCGAGGCTCTCGGTGGATCCGTCCATGAGATTCACGGCGGATGTATTCGCGGACGTTTTCGCGACTGCGGGCTGGGCAACCGCCAGCCGGGACGCGCCGACTGACGTGACCGACGCGCGAAGCTGCGCGCCCGTGCGCCGAGCCGCGGCGGCTGCAGCCTCCCGGGCCTCGCCGCGCACGCGCCTGCCGCACCTGCGGACAAACTCGGCCCATCGCTTGGCGCTCGGTCGCTTCCCGACGGGTCCGGTTTCCTGCTCCAGTTTTTCGAGCAAGTTCCGGAGAACCCGCCGGAAATCACCTCGGCGCAGGCCCTCGTGCCTGTAGGTGCATATGGTCAGGCCGATGACGACGTCGGGGTGCGAGAACTCGTTGGTCTGGCTCGGGATATCCTTGCCCACGAACGGGACCGCGAGCAGGCGCCGCGAGGTGGGCACGCGCGAGCCGTTCGTGGACTCCAGCAGCGACACGTCCTTCGCCGAGAGGAGCCCGTATGAGACTCTGTTGATCTTCGACAACACGTGGGGAAGCAGCGAGCACAGCCAGTCGCGCGCGAGGTTGATCATCTTCAGCGAGTCATCCTCAGCCTCCTTCTCGATGATTTTCGCAGCCTCGGCGGCGCCCTTGGTGCGCGTGAGGTACGCGCGCATGTGGTGATCGGCTACCCCCCGGGCGGCGCCGTGAGCCCTGAGCCACAGCTCCGCCCATTCCGCCAGCGTCGGCATCAGCTCCGAATCGTACCAAGACTGGTCCAGTAACACGACGTGGGGCGTGGACTGGACACCCTTGGTCTCCACCGCGCGGTTGACAACCTCGGCGATGCGCTTGACGATCCCTGCGGCGTCGTTGGATCCCTGCGCCTCCTCGGCAGCGGCTCGTCCCAGGGCGCACGCGAAGATTCCGTCGATGAGAAAAAATGGAAGTTTCCATCGCAGCCCGTCGCCGGATCGTGACGTTGAAAAGTCAAGCGGGACGCGCCGCCCGAGCGGCCAGTGAAGCTCGGAGCGTAACGGGTGGAGGATGAGGTCCACCTCGTCCAGGATCAGGACACCGGCGGACTGGAACAGCTTGACGATTTCCGCGGCGACTGCGCCCTCTTTTCGCATCTCGGCAATCTCGGAAGGACGAAGACCGCCAGCCTCCGCGACGCGTTCGGACCTGCTCCTGGTCTCGCTCGAAGCCTCGAAGAGGAGCGTGAGACGCCCGATGTGTCCCTCCACCAAGCCACCTTCCATCTTGGCCACCATGCTCTGATCCAACAGGTGAGCGCATTCCAAAAATTTCAAAACCAAAGATTTGAGCGCCGTCGGCGTCGTGACCACGACGGCTCGAGCTCGTTTGGCTTTACGGAGCGCGTACAGCGGCGCGGGGGTGAGCGGGGTGAACCGGTCGAACCGTAAGGTGAGCACGGACCTTCGAACGACGCCCGCGAACGCCGAGCGCAGGCATGACCGCGAAAACTCGAGTAACGACTGCGGCACAACTTGCGTGACCAAAGCTCCGTCGCTGGCGAGCATAAAGCCGAGCAGCGGGCAAACCACGGTTGTTTTCCCCTCACCCATGAGCATCTGCGCGCATTCACTTCTCCGTTTGTCGTCCAGCGCGGCGGCGGTGAAGTCCCGCACGAGTTGCACCTGGCGTTCACGTAAGATGATCGATTGGGCGTATTCGAACACCAGCATCCGCGGATCGTATTTCCGCACAAACCCGGAGACGTCGCTCGTCGTGTCGGGGTCGAAATAAAACCTTCGGGTTCGGAGCAGGTTGGCCAGCGCCTTGGCCGCGAGGCTCACCTCGAACACGCACGCGTGCCGGCCAGCCTCGGGCGTGGCCGCGGCGTTCACGGTCTTCGAGCTGGCGTCGAGCGCGGCGATCGCGTTCTCGGCGGCGACCGCGGCGCGCGCGCCGAGCGCGTGCCTCGACGTCAGCAACAGCGCCTCGGCGGCGAGGTGCAACGCGGCTCGCGCTCGATCCGCGTCAACCCCTGGTGTAATCTTCGCGAGCGTCCCTTCGCCATCTTCGGCGAGTAATGCTTCGATGAGATCGTCGAAGGTTGCCTCGGCCCACGCGCCGGACCGTCGGTTAAGCCCGAGGCGGAGCATGGAGCGAGCGGCGGTGGGATCGCGGCTGAGGCCGTTGGCCGTCGACGCCGCCGCCGCCGCGGCTTCTCTGGCGGCGAGCCGATCGCGCGCCATCAAGCCACGAATGTCGATTAAGATGGACCGCAACGCGCGGCGGGCGTCGAGCGTGGCCTGGCCGCCGGTGTCGCCGCCGCCCGCAGCCTCCTCCGCGATCCGCGCGGCGTCTTCCGGAGTCAGGCACCGAAGGTGCGAACGCGCGAATCTGTCCTTTGAGTTCGTTGAATTTTTGGTTTTGGCGATCTTCTCGACGGCGCCCTTGACGTCGGATTTGAGCCGTTGTAACGTCTGCCGGGCGATGGGAGTCGTCGCGGCCGCGTGTTGACCGACGTCGAAGGGTAACCCGCTGAGCGACCCGAGCTGCGTGGACTCGGACTCCAGCGCGGAGATACGAACCGCCTCCACGTCAGCCGTGTCCGACCCGGGTTGGAAATACTTTTCGAGACCGAGCTCCGCCATCGGCTGATCCACGAGCGCCGCCAGGTTCGTTCGCTCGAGGTTCGGCCCGCCCCACGGGCCCGCCTCACCGCCGAGGTGGTGTGACAACGGGAACGTACGCGAGGAGCAGTCGGTGTTCTCAAAGTTGGGAAGCGCCCATCGAACGGCGTCGCGAGCGACGCCGCCAGTCCCGGAGGTCTCGGGCACCTCCACCATGTCCGGTGGCGAGTATCCTTTGCCCCGCTGCCACCTGGACGCGAGTGTGATCGGGATGCCGCCGGGCTGAGCCGCGCGGTCGCGGAGGTAGGGCTGGACCCTTCGCATGAGCATGCCGATGGCGCCGTCTTGCGTGAACATGGCGCTGAACTTGGCGCCCATGGTCTTCTCCTCAACCTTGGGCGCGTTTTTAGCCAGGCTCGCGGACGTGGACAAAATTCGAAGCACGGACATCAAAGTCCCGCGCTTGCAGGACTGCTCGGGGGGCACGAAGCGCATGAGCGCGCTGCCCCACCTGTGCGGGTCGTCGCTCGGAAGCACGCGGAGCGGCACGGAACCGTTGAGCAGCTCGTATAAGAGAGGGAAGCCGTGCGAGGCGTCGAGCGCGAGGGACCCGGATTCGACCCACTCCCCGATTTTCTTGAGCGCCGACACGCCAGTCACCTCCTTCTCCTCGTATTGAGAAAACGAGTGCTTTAAACCGCCCAGCGCACCCAACGGGCCCTCGCCGGTGATCCCCTCCTCGAGCGCGCTCCTATCCTCGACGGCGTCGTAAGCGCTCTGCTTCGCGAGCTCGGGATACGCGAGGGGACACGCGCTCTTCGCACCCTCGATACCAGCCGCCGCCGCCACCGACCCGTTGGCTCGCAAATACAGGTAACTTCCGCGATTGGACATCAGCGGCGATCGCGCCACCATCTCGGGATCGCACGAGTCCAGTAGCTCCTGCTCCTCCCGCGCGGGTAGCCTGCACGACGCGGCGACGTGACGCCACGACGCCACGTACGAGCACAGCTCCTCCTGGGTATCCCACGGGAGTAACGATTCGGCGGGTGTGCCGAACGCGGCGACGCTTAGTCGCAGCCGAGCGGCGCACGCGTCGGGCGCCGGGTCCATTGAAACCCCGACGAACGCCAGCCACAGCTGTTGCTCCTCGGGGGTCGGAACGCTGTCACTGACGCACAGGTCGGAGAGCTTACAAACGTCCGAGTAACGCCTCGCGAGGAACCGAAGCAGCGCGAGGTATAAAGCCGACGGGAGCGAATTCGCGGAGAGCGAGTTATGGCTCCCGTGCACGGGGTAGACGTAGTGCCCGCCGCCACCCTGAAAGGCGTTACGGGTCCACTCGGCGTCCCACCTGTCGAGGACCATGTCGGTGCCGAAGCCTTTCGTGCCAACCGCCGCGGCTTCCTCCGCGGCGACGACGGCGATGTCTTTTTTGTGCGTTCCGTTTTTGGACATTGACGCGGCGCGATCGAGCGCGGGCCGCGGCGCGGCCACCGCCGGTAGCAACACGCTCAACGCGCCGTCCCGTCCTTCCAACAGCAGCGAGTGGGGTAGACCCACGAGCAGGGCGTCGAGCTCGGGCGAGCGCCTCGCGGAGAGGAATAAACCCGCGTGTTCCTCGCACTCCAGCCGCACCGACTCGCCGGGGCCGACGAGGGAGGTGCCCGGGTTTGAATTCGTCATCCGCCCGGCGATGTCATCCGCGCGTTCGTCATCCGCCGCCGCGACGAACGAGATTCCGAGCCTCGGGAGCTCGATTCGATCGATGCCGACCACGGACTTGTGCCCGAGCCCAGTCGTCGTTTCGTCAGACTTATGCCCGAGGTTGAGCGCCTTGGCGGCGGACGCGAGGGCGCCGACGACGCCGCCGCTCGATCCCGAAAGCCGCGACGGGTCCACCGGCGCGCTCGTCCACGCCAGACAGTGCGCCAAGCCCTCCACCGCGGCGAGGCACTTGGCGACGGACCGCAACGCCACCGCCGCGGCTTTCGTCTCAATACTGTCCCCTCCGTTCTTTCCGTCCTCGCCGAGCACGGCGGGGGCGTAGAGCAGGTCGATCAAGGTGAGTTGCCCCGGGACGTGACCAGATGGGATCTTAGCGCCCGGTCGAACGCCGAGGACGTCGTCGTCATCCTTGCGAAGCGGGATCCTGCGAATGACCGCGGCGTGCTCCCCGGCGCCGAACCCGACGACGTCCGCGCCCGCGCCCTTCACCAGCTTGGCGTGGATCACGGTCCTCGGGTGGGACGCGCCGGGAACCGGGTCGCCGTGCAGGTCCCCCGTCTCATCCTGCCAAAACGCGTACTCTTTCAGAATAGCCGCCGGCATGAGCCCCCGCAGGTGCCTCGCTGGGACGAACTGTTGCCGCCCCTGGGTCTCCGTCAGGTGCCGGGAGATGACCAGGGACGAGGACGCGGCGCCGAGGCGGGTGGACGAGAGGAGGTAGCGTTCAGCCGGGTCCTCCAGCGCGGGATGCCCGTCGGGGTCCACGTCCGCGAGGCACCACGAAGCGCTCGACGCGAACACGAGCGCCCGGCGCCACCGACGACCGTGGCTCTCCACCCTGTACACTTGCACCAGGGGCGGATCGCGCAGGACGATGACCTCGGTGAGCGCCCCGAGGGAGTGTGAGCTCTTCGCGGCGGTTTCCTTCTTGTCGCTCGCGTCCTTGTCCTTCTTCTTGTCAGCGGCGGCGTCCTTCGCCGTCTTAGCGGTTGGGTCCCCGGGGAATCGTTCGTTGCTACCGGGTTCGAATCCCCACGCGTCCGAAGGGGGACCGCCGGGCTGCCCGACGCCCGCGGGTAACTTTGCGAACCCCGCCAAGTGCGCGATCGGACCTTTGACCGTCTGCACGGG
>Ga0302116_1000848_pt1 | contig 18353 bp, 20 predicted proteins | sample AG5_SCM_MG_FD_203124 | JGI IMG/M metagenome (GOLD analysis project Ga0302116, IMG submission 203124) | Marine microbial communities from Western Arctic Ocean, Canada - AG5_SCM | ecosystem: Environmental > Aquatic > Marine > Oceanic | place: Canada: Western Arctic Ocean | collected 2017-10-01 | reverse complement strand
TGCGTGTTCTGGAGCGAGCGAGCGAGTGAAGTGATGCGATGTGCGTGTTAGTAAGATAGTTGGACGAGGAGTGTTGCAATTCGTTTCGCTTCGTTTTCGCTCGTCGCTTCGCTCCTCACTAACCTGCGTTCAAATTTTTGTCATTCCAATTCGAAACTTGGAAGCTTTTGTCTAGATGCTTCTCGAGCACAATCTTAGTCAATTCTTGCAACGATACGGAACCCGACGGAACCACTGCCCGATCTTTCGCCATTTTCCCAAGCTCTACGCGAGTTGACTCGTCATGAAGTGTTGACATTGCGAAATCACGTCCGATTTTGGCGAGATCGCCCCCCACGTTCCTCCCAACGACAGGGATAAATCTTAGTATGTTTTGGAGATTGACAGGCAGTTTCTTGAACCCATGAACACGCAAGACGAGCGTCTTGATTTGTTTCGCTTCGTTGTAGTAGCTGAGCTGAATCAGGGCGACTTTCCCAACCTTTCCAACAAAGCCGCAGTTCGTCAAATGCACTACCCACTCCGCATCGACTGCCACTACGTTGTAGGGAGCCGTCTGTTCTTTCAGGTGATTGTAAGCGAGATCGCATTTAGCTTCCATCTGCTGGAGGCTCCCATTTAGGTACTCGACACTAGCAGCGTTGTACTCGGGTTTTGGGAGTTCATGATTTCGTATCTGGCAAAAAGAAGGGGAAAGAAGTGAAGCGAGAGAGAGAGAGAGTGTGTGGGTGTGTGCTAGTTAGTTTATTTTCTCGGCTCGGCTCTCTGCTCTGCTCTGTTCAGCTCGGCTCAGCTCAGTGTCGGCTCGGCTCTCGGCTCGGCTCAGGATGCATCGTTCGCACTCGATACGCTTACCTGATTATTATCGTACTGTGTCTGCTTAGCTCGCGCTCCCGGAAACATTTCCAGGAAGAAGGGCCTATCGTTTGTCACGTTGTCCGTGCTAAAATGGGTTGGGAGGGGGAGGCCGTACAAATTCTGCGTTAACTTGAATTCCCTCAACTGCACAAACATTTGGTCGTGCCCGTCCGACACCGTCATGAACTGAATCCGAATCTCGCCAAATTCGTTTGTCGCCCTTCTATACGACTCAACACCTTGCAGGTCTTGTATGACGCGTCCCAACCTAATTCCTTTCCGCTCCGCTTCTTCATTTCCTTGCCGAGAAAAGATTTGCACTTAGCGCTGTAACGTTTGAAAACAGACGAGAAAAACCCACCCCATGCAATTTACCGTTGAACTTGCTCGGGTCGTTGAACGTGTAGTACTCGATCTCATCGTGGTCATCCCATCCAAGTTCACTCATTATAAACGGAATACAGCTCGCCGTCGTAGATCCTGTCGACGAAGAGTTGCATGCAGGCACTGTATTTTTCATTCTTAACAGGCTTGTTGGTGTCGTTAGTAACCTCGCTATCAGATTCACCTCCATCTTCGTCAAAAACATTTACATTAACATTTCGATCATCAACTACCAACGCAGGTGGACCAACAATGGACTCAAAAGTCATTTTTAATTTTTTTAATTTATGACTTGGGCGATCGAGATATACGGGGGCTTTTCGAGGACTTGAAGTGTGTTTTCCTAAGACTTGGGTTTCACTTGGATGTGCCCTTAAGTATTTTCGGTATACTGGTCAACAATTTGATTGCTTTTTTCCAGCTTGCCCTCATCATGCGAAACGAAGAAAGCTATTTGGTAGTAACTTTTTTTAAAGAATTTCAGTTACACTGTTTATTTGAAGCATGAGTACATCATTTTTGAACCTTAGGTTGTACTCTACTACAACAACACCACCAGAAGAAAGTATTGCGAAAGCAAAAACTATTATTTTAAATGGGGGTTTGGCTTCACCTCTATCCTCGTCCCCACCTGCCAAACATCGCCACAACAATTATCCAAACCACAATGGATTTGCCTCTCCAGCTGTTTCAACCGATGACAGATTAAAAAACACGGTTTCAATACGACCTCCCCATTCGCGTAATTCCACAGTCCGAAGAGGATTTTCTGGGCCTTCACCCTCTCCCCACTTGGCTGTAGTTCGGTGCAAGCAACTGGACGATTACGACAGCCGGTGCTTGCAGAATATGCCAGTTATGGTTTCCGAGGGAGTGCTAAAAGAAGCAAGATGCTCTCAGCTATTTGTGAGCTGCGGTGAATTTCCTCACAGAGATCGAATACCACTTGAAGAGAAAATAAGAATTGGCAAGGATTTGTCACGTAAGCCCTCCAAGTGTAAAATCACACAGGCTGGTGGTTTTAGTTGGGCTGCTAGCAACGAATTCATGCCTTACACGCCTAACAATGTCCTGAACATTGGCTTCTTGAAGAAAGAATTCATGTGGCTCAAAGAAGGCGCTTTCGTAAAACAACAATCTGCCAAACGTCCACGTACAAAGGGCCTGATTTCCGAGCAAATATCAAAGTTGACTTCACCTATGATCCGCTCATTCGTTCCATTGCATATGCGAAAGGCGTATACGGATCTCCGTAAAGAACCTGATCTTTACGCACTGCCTGGAAGCACCTGTAAAAGAGGGCAGAAGCGCCTCAATCACTTAAAAGAGCGCGCCAGCACAAGTCCCGCTACACACACCGGTTTTGTTCTTCAGAAACTACCTAGGGGGAGGCTCGATACAATACAGAGCCAGAGCCACAACGAGAGCCAATGTGGGAGTAGCGTTCAAAATTCCAGTGTCCCTGTCAATATCGACCCTCTTCGTCAGCAATTGAACTCTGTTGCTGCTGTTGGGCTGAGAGGGACACGAATGAACCACCTTCACGTTAGAGCAAGATCCGAACTCAGCATCAAAGAAAAACCCGTTCAAATCAATGCCTCTTTACATCGGATTCTTTTGACCCGAAATTCCCCCACTTTCAGATAGAGATAGATTTAAAGGTCTTTAGTTAAAAATAAAATGGTGAGAGAGTTTATATAAAAACCTCCATTAGACTGGTTGTTTTGTTATGGAGTTTGGCGGAAAATAAAAATTCTTTTGAGTCCTTGTTGTTGTTGTTGTTGTTGTTGTAGTTGTTGTAGTTGTTGTTGTTCACTGTCTCGTTCACATGCACGGTTTCCACAGTAATCTCGTTGCACTTTAGCTCCTCTTCCCACAATCGTTCAAACACCTCCATTGCACAGTACAATTCGACTGCTTCCGTAATCGCCCCCCCCCGCACCAAGAAACAGATAGTTTCCTCAACAATTTCTAGCTCTTCTGTCCCCACCGCGAAGCCCTTTATTGTTACAACGAGTTGGTCCAATTCTTCCTTGCTACCCGGTCTCATTTTCTTGCCTTCTGCCCTCCTCTTTCTCCTCGCCTTTTCTTTAATTTTCTTCGCCTCCTTGGCATTTTTTTTGTCCTTTGTCGTTACATTTGATTTTCCTCCGACATCACTGCAATTCATGGAGAAACCATTTTTTCCAGATTGTCCACTATAGCCGCTATTGATACTGTAAGTTGAGCCCACGCTCGTTCCGCTCATTCCGCTCAATCCGCTCACTCCGCTCATTCCAGTGCCAACGCTGAACGTGCTCTCCTCGTCACCGTTGTTACAAGCCCCCCCCTCCCCTCCTCCCCTGGCGAAATTCTCCTCTTCCTCCTCGTGGGCCTTTTTTCGTATCTCAACAACTTCGACATACCTCTTAAAGATCTTCCTCAAGCCAGTCCCCCTCTCCTCTAGCTCCAAACAGCTTTCAACGGCGTAAACCTTGGCCGCATTTCTTATTGATGCGACACTTGTGGAGTTGAGCTTTGCGAGCCGGGCGGCCTCGAGCCAGTAACACCCCGAATTGAGGACTTTGATGGCACCGTTGTAATCGTTGTTGCAGTAATCAGTCTTTATTCTAGCTGCATCCATCTTCCCGCTTCTCAGACTCCCACCGTCGCTTCCTTCTCCTGTCAAAATTTCAACCATTTCCTCCCCGAGAGCTTCCCACTCTGTCGGTTCGCAGCAGCTGAAAATTGCCCTCCAGTCACCGCACCGAACCGCCGCAGAAATAGCCTCGGATACTGCGGGGGGATCGCAGCTCAGGTAGAGGGTGACGGCCTTTCCAAATGACCGTTCTTTGTACATTCTGCGAGCCAGAATGAGCGTGCACTCGCGTTTCATGCTGCCGCTGCTGTAGAGGGACAGGGCGAGCTTTTCCAGAGAATGGGCGGTTACAAGGGAGAGGGCGAGCTTATTACTTCTCTCCTTCTGATCGATCTCCTCGTCGGTGCCATCAAAACTGGCGGCGGCCAAAAACAGGCTTTTCAGCGCTTTGTCCCACCGCTGCAAACTCATGTCGACCCTATACTTTGCAGTCAGTTCGGGAAGATTCTTCAGCTTGTCGAGCATGTTCAAGTAGACGCGAGGGTCCTTCTGACTGTTTCTGGCGACACACTTGGCAAGCTCCCAGTCGTACATTCCGAGGGCAGTGTCAAACAGGACATCGTAGGAGGCCAGGAAAGCAAGGTACTTGATGCTGTCCTGGCAGAACTGACTCGTCAATGAATGCTTTCTCAGCTCCGACTCGCTCACGATTAACGACAGCGCTTCCTCCAGCTTGGGCGGTTTCTGCTTTGCAAACGTGGACAGAATTGGAAGTAAAAAGAATTCCACACCCTCCTCCGTTTCCAGCATGCTCAATCGCATCGCTTTGCACACAGTGTTGACCTTGTCCTCGAAGTTAAAGTTGCAGGATAATTTGAACGCTGATGAAGTTTTGTCTACGCTCCCCCCCTCTCCACCCCCTCTGTGATACGCAGGAGCTATGTACTTAACAGCAGTAAAGTCAACATCCTGCAGGTGGCTTATGAAAAGATTCAAATAGTCCACATTCTTGATTTTGCGCAAGAACCTCCTTACGTTTTCCAAAAAAAGAATTGGATCGTGATCGACAATCAAGTTAAAGTCAATTCTTTGCTTCCTCATCAGCTTGAAACAATCTATGTATTTCCTCCCAGCCAGCAACTTTCTGCAAAGCTCCAAAGTAAGAGCCCTCGGGTACACGTTTTCCAAGTTCCCGCGCGGCAGCTGTAGGACGACCAGGGGCTCGTTGCAAACGCAGGCGACAATCTTGCTCCCGCGCTCCACGTTTCGAGGTTCGTAGCCATTTTCTCTCGCGTAGTACTCCATCATGTCTTCGCTGCCCGCCAGCGGGTCCCAATTTAGGAGCACGTCTGCGTGCTGAAAGCGGAGCTGAGCGCGAGAGCCCAACGTCACATAAATCAGGACAGATTGTTTTCTGCTGTACGTGAAGCTGCTGCTGCTCGCGCACACCAGCTGATCTCCGCAATACAAGCGATTGCGCGCGGACAAGCCAATAACAGTATAACCCCCTTCTCCGTCAGACCCTCGCAAAACCGCTAACCACGGACACGGCTCCAACATTTGGAGGAACAGTGGGACCAGGCTTTGTGTGCCGTTATTGCTGCAAACCATGCCAGTGTAGATTAACAGGCTCCCATCTCCCATTTCAACCACCGCCTTGTCAGCTTCGAGATCATTGCAAATTCGCAAAACGCGAATTTCAAAGGAATCATCGCACGACTGCGGGAGCTCGGTGAAAGTTACCTCGTCACTACCGTCAATTGAAAACTCCGCCAACCTCTCTTCGCCGTTGAGCCTGTCCGTCGCGACCGTCAAAACGCTGCATTCCCCCTCGGCGTTTTTCAAGCAAACGAGCTGTCTCAAATTTAGGTGTGGCTTGTTCTCAACTTTCGAACCTCTATTTTTATTTGTGTGAGAACGAATAACGTGGTCGCCATTGTTGAAACAGTAAATGTAGTTGTCGCTTGTTAGCGCGGCAAAGCAACCGCTGCTAGGGAAAAAGCTGACTGCATTGAAATGAACAGAAACATTTTTGTCGAGACTGAAAACTTCACTGCTCATCGGTGGCGGAATTAACTCTTCCCCCAGCCGCGTGAGGTTAATGCCGCCACCGTCAATCACGCACGCCTCGCAATTCTTCGTGCCGTCGCCGTTCACATTAATATCCCAGCAAAAATCGTACACGCTCGCGGTCAGTTTGTTCGAGTTCACAGTAAGTCGGTACGGGCGCTCGGCGTCGAAGCTCGCCGTGATTATGGGATCGTATGTAAGAGATTTTAGCTCGAACTTGAGGTACCAATGGTAATTGTTTCGGTGGTAAATTTGGAGGAGAGAGTTTGATGAAGGTGAGGTGATTGAGGATGAATTCAAAACGATGGCCAGCAGGTTTGAGTCTGAGTTCCAGTCAATGGCCTTCACGTGGTGTGACTTGGGCGTGACGTTTCTGAGTTTGAAGTCGCGGTGCCGAAGCCCGTTGGGCTCGAAGAAAATCACCTGAAGCTTGTCGCGGATTGTTTGCACGGCTGTGATTAGAGACCCATCAGTTGACCATGAGATCTCGGGGTGCATTTTGGCGCACAGAGTGCCGTCCACGCTTCGGCAGACCGATTTCAAAACGCCCTCACGGTCGTAAACTCTAATTTTCCGTTCTTCGACCACATCAGAATCAACCGTGGTGATGATATAACTTCCTCCGTCGCCGCGCCACTTTATTTGGACAGAGGTGTTTTTCCGAACAGGAGAATGCGCCGGAAACTCGTGAAGAGGTTGTAGGTCACTTGTTAAGGTGAGGATGGAATTGTTCGCTGTGTAAATCACGAAAATATCAGCGTCCGGGGACATGCTCATGGCAAGAATTCCACCGTCAATCTGCCCTACAGAGTTGCTGACAGTTTCTGGGCCCGATTCAACAACGTTGTAGAGAGAGCCATCAACATTAGCAACAATAAGGTACTCAAATTCCTCAACGAAAAAAGCATGGGTGTAAGGTGTGGAAGCAGCAGGCAGCTTATACACTTTTTTCGTCTCGTAGTATATTGTGCCACAGGAAAGGACCTGGAACCGGTTCTGCGAGTAGGTTGTGCAACATGCAGTCAATTGGTTGGTATTTTTGGTGTTGATTTCGTTTTGTTTGTGGGTGAAAATATGGCGTTCGGATAGCAATATGAGGTTTCTCATCTCTTGCGGGAAGTTGTTTTGGGGGGTTGGGCAGAACACGTGATAACAAAAATCCCTTCCTAATTTTTGCTGAAGTTGTGGACATATCGATTTCAGCCGCAACACCCTATTAATATGTCCAGTGCGGACTCAAATTATCTCTATTCAACCTCCCAGAAGACGAAACGTCGTGTGTCGTATTTTTACAAAGGCGATGTTGGGCACTATTATTATGGACCGGCTCATCCTATGAAACCCCATAGGTTAAAACTTACGCACCATCTAATCCTTGCGTACGGCCTCTATAGGAAGATGGAGGTGTACAGGCCGCACCTTGCTAGCAGCACGGAGATGGGTGCCTTTCACACCGATGAGTACGTGAGCTTCTTGCGAAGGATAACACCTGACAATTTGAGGAGCTTTACTAGTCAGGTGAGTGTGGTTGCGACGATGTTGATTTCTTCTCAATCTCTCTCCTTCGCTTTCGCCATCGGCCTTCGCATTATCCTTCTCCTTCTCCATCTCACCCTTGGCAACAAACATCCCCAAAATGTTTTTAGATGCAAAAGTTTAATGCTGGTGAATTCACTGACTGTCCAGTTTTCGATGGCCTCTTTGAGTTCACTCGAACATATACTGGTTGCAGTCTTGACGGTGCTGTGAAACTTAACAGCAACCAGACCGATATAGCGATAAATTGGTCTGGTGGCCTGCACCATGCAAAGAAATCGGAGGCTTCTGGCTTTTGCTATATCAATGACATTGTTCTGGCGATCCTTGAGCTCCTCAAGGTTCACGCACGAGTGCTCTACATTGATATTGACATCCACCACGGTGACGGTGTTGAAGAGGCGTTTTACTCTACTGACCGCGTCATGACTTGCTCCTTCCACAAATATGGTGATTTCTTCCCCGGCACTGGTTCCTCAAATGACACTGGGGTGAAGGAGGGCGAGGGCTTCAGCGTCAATGCACCGCTCAACAGCGGTATGAACGATGAGAGCTACGAAAAAGTTTTCCGCCCGGTCATTCAGAAAATCATGGATGTGTACCGTCCTGGAGCGGTTGTGCTCCAATGCGGCGCCGATTCTCTCACCGGTGACAGGCTCGGCTGCTTCAACCTTTCCCTCAAGGGCCACGCCGCGTGTGTCAAGTTTATGAAAGGCTTCGGTGTGCCACTTCTCGTGTTGGGCGGGGGCGGCTATACAATTAGGAACGTCAGCAGGTGTTGGGCATACGAGACCAGCGTCCTCCTCGACACAGACATCTCAGACGAAATTCCGTACAACGACTACTTCGAGTACTACGCGCCGGATTTCAAACTTCACCTAACGCCCACGGCGCAGGAGAACTTGAATACAGACGCGAGCTTAGAGAAAGTCAAGCTGGATCTGCTGCAGCAGCTGCAAAACCTGCAAGGAGCACCAAGCGTCCAAATGCAGGAGGTGCCACCAGAGTTTGTTCTCGCCAGGGGGGTTAAGGGAGGGAAGGATGGGGGGGTTGAGGATGATGTTAGTGGGGGGAGGGGGATTGTTGGTACAGATGCGAATAGTGAGAGAAAGGATCCAGAAACTGAATTTTTCGAAAATTGAGAAGAAATATTTTTTCAAGAGATAAAATTACAGAAGCGGTTTCTGTTTCATATTATAAGTAAACAAAATGCCAAAATGGAAGATTTGGAGCTCACAAAATAAGTGCACCTCTTCTTGTACTTCTTCATTCAAAACCAACTTCTGGCAGCACGGTTTCGCGCGCCAAGAAAGCTGCTTGCATCAATTGTTGTAGACACTTGCTAAGGCAACCGTTGGAGGTTTTCTTCTCGTGAGGGAGCTGCTTGCATCAATTGTTGTAGACACTTGCTAAGGCAACCGTTGGAGGTTTTCTTCTCGTGGGTGTAATAGGTGACTCGACCGTCCGAGACAGATGAGTCTTTGATCAGAATACTCCGGGGACAATATGAGGTGGATCTACCCCTCATGGGCGCACTTCTGTAGGGTTGTGACTTCTCTTCACGCTGCTGAAGACCATGCAGGACATGAAGCACCCGGTGCAGTCTCAAGACGAACATAAAGTTCCCAGGAGCTAATATTATCTTCTTTGAACAGACGGCACCGTCAGTGCGTCACCAACTTTGCTATCATCCACAAGCTCCGGAAGCTCTGGGACATCCAATGGAATTCACAAAAACCCTTTACCACTCAGCAAATGACCGCGGTTACAAAAAGAGCAAAAGAGGCCTCAGTGGCACTCCACCTTGCTGACGACGGTTTGTAATGGACTTGGTATGTAAGTGGATGTGGGGAGCTGTAATGATAAATACTAGTATGGAGGAGAGGACGTTACCTCCAAATTTGGTGATGAACGGAAAGCCAAATGTAAATTTAGAAAATGTGTCAAATCTGGTTATAGTCATTCAACCGGCCAAGATATAGTAGTTGCTATATAGCAAAACCTATATGATCAAATATATTGTTTTCTTGCTTGGAATGCACTTGTTTGCAATGCCTCACGTTGCAGAATCCTTCGCCAGTCCACGACAAGAGAAATTCTGTCAACCCCATCCTGTTCCTCATTTGCTCAGACCTTTTCTCCATTTTGGACTTATAGGTCATGTAACCCTCTCTTGTCTACTTTTATCATCATCGCTCCTACACGAGCTGCTTCCCCCCCTCCACAACCTACTGACCGCGGCTTTCTTCAACAAACTCAACAACCACTTTCTGGAGAAGGAGCGGCTCAGTGATGAGAATCTGAGGAGGAGAATGCCCAAATCTGGAAACTTTTTTTTCCATACGAAAAAGGCAACCAATAAAAAGGTAAAAGAGCAGGCAAACAAGTTCATCGATATTGGTGCAGCTGCACAGCTTTCGATGCTCAGTTTGGGTTTGAGTTTGGATGCAAGGAAAGGCTGGAAACAAGGTTTGCTTTCCGAAGAGTTCATACAGAAGATTGGACTGGGAAAGGGATTGAAGCCAATTGATCAGAAAAATGACGTGAGAGAAGCTAACTTTGCTGAGAGGCCAGCCTCCGATAAGTTTGGCCTCAACTTTGATAACCACCCTTTCATGCCAAAAACAACAACAAGAACCTCGCTCCTCACCTCCTTCGCAACAAGCGCATTCGGAGGAATTGGATCGCATGTAGTGGCTTACCCTCGCGACGCTCCGGAAATTTCAGACTCTGGAAGTCGTAAAGGTGTTGGCGAGCTTGCAAAGAAGTACGGCTGGGTTCCGTCCCAGCCCCCCAAAGCTATCCGCAAACGTCGAAGAAAAATAGAGGTGGCTTTCTCGCAACACGTATCTCAATAGAAATAAGGGAGACGAAGTGGATACCAGTTGTCCAGAAAAATCACACAAATAACAGTTAACTTTAAGATTGTTAGCTCATTATCTGATTTGTTTCAATGTGAAAATTTACCGTTTTTGAAGCAACTTTTGTTTATTTCACAATAGTTATGGTTTTTGGCGCACACACCGAGATTTTGTCCACAGGTAGTGAGGTAATCCAGGGGTTGATCAAGAACTCGCCTCGTTGAATGCTTCAGGTAACTTGTTTTCAGAACTGATTTGTTGTCGTTGTTGTTGACCAAGGCAAAAGTATCCTACTCTGAGATTCTTTGCAGAAAGGTGATGAGACAGACAGATGTGTTGGGAAGATGGGAGTCGGATTTTCTTTGAGGTCTATGTCTTCCTTGGGGCCGAGCTGTCCTTCTTCTTTCTAAACTTTATTTTTACTTGGTCTTCTCGTGGCCAATTCTCAGTGGACTGCGACGCGTTTGAAAACCGTTCAGAGGTATTTGATTTTCAAGTTTATTCCACCACGGGAAGTCAAACGAGGTTACAATGACTTTTTCTAATTCCCACCAAAATAGAAAACTGAATGATACCGGACTGGGGGATGCAGAGGTTTAGGGTTAGGTTTGAACTGGTTCGGCTCGGCCTCTTGCGAAGGAAGGGGTGCTGGTTTTTGTGTTGGAATGCTTGGATCTCTATTGGGCCGTTCGTTAACGTAACCCAGCTGGATTTCGTCGCTGTCAATGCGGTACCATCCCGTGGGGAACTCCCTTGAGTACCAGGCCGGGTGGGGCTTGACCCAATCTTGGAATTTGTTTTTGTATTGGGGCATGAAAAAGTAGTTTGATCGATCGTCAATCAACAAATAGCCCCTCAAACGCGTTATGTACCCGGTGAAGGTGCTAAACCACGTGCCAAAGAAATTCCGTCCGGTGGCTGCAACCAGGCTGTCTACCATGCCAAAATAATCCATATTCAGCTCCTCAAGTTTGGCAACCTCTGAGAAGTCGTCAAGGAACCTGATTGTGTGGCCCTTTTCCTTGAACACGTTGAAGAACGACGTGTCGTGCTCGTCAGTTGCGAAGAAGAGGAGCTCATTTGGCTTGAGTTTGTCCTTGGTGTTTTGGTAGATTTCCTCCGCTGGAATTTTCACGTTTTTGTACTGCGCCGAGCGAACCATTTGAGGAGCAAAAATAGTTGAGTGGGTTGTTATAGTATAGTTTAGAAGTGGAGTAGCCGTCAGACCGCAAGAGTCTTCCTCAAGGCTCGCTCGCTTCCCTCGCTCACTCACCTGGAAGTCTCCACGTCGCACGTGATATGTGGAATACTGTCCGTCCTCAAAGCCGAGGGACCTTGCTAGGGTTTGGAGGGATGAGACGATGGTGGTGGAAGCACAGATGATTTCCTCCTTGTAGTGCGCAAAATCGCGAATGAACCGCTGGCGGCAGGGAGAGGGGGAGAGTGAACACAAAGAGATCGTTTGAGTGGTGTTAGTTTAGTAGTGGTTTGTATGCTAGACTTGGCTTCCTCAAGGCTCGCTCGTGTCGCTTCGCTCGCTCACCTTGTAGTGATTTTCGATTTTTGGGTCAGTGAACATGAGGAATTCATAAAAGTGTGTCAACAGCCGGTTCTCCTTCTTGGAACTGGAAAAGTGAATGACCTTCTTGGACTGGATTTCGGGATTGTACGTCTTGACCTTCCTATCTACGCAGAAATCTTTCACTCGCCTCTTGATGATTGGGTCTGCGCCGAGCGAAAAAGGTGTTAAAACGAATTGTGGAGGTGAGTTAGTAGTGAATGTGGGTGGCTGCTGTATCTATCCGCTCGTTCGCTCGCTCACCTTCCGCTTCCCCGAAAATAAAGCAATCCTTGGCCCCGTGTACGTCCAGCGTGTACCCCGACTGCCTGAGGTACTCGTTGAGAACTTCGCAGTTGGCTCCACCGGTCGATTTCTTGCACTCGCGGCCTGCCTCCAGGATAATCCCGCTCTGGAGCCGCTCCGCCCACTCGAAATCAGCAAGGCTGCGCCGAACGAGAGCAAGAGTGGGTTAGTCGGAAGCGAGCTAGTTGCAATAGTGCATGGTGTTGCTGGCTCGCTTCGCTCACAGTCGCTTCGCACTCTTGCTCACCTGATGCTCGTGGAATCCTCCTTTTCCCCCCCTCCCTCCGTCTGCAAATACTCGTTCATGCTAATGATGGTAATGTGCTTCTTTAATTCCGGGTCGTTGAAGTGGAAGAAGTCGTCGTAGCTCTTGGACCCCTCCTTCCCGACCAGGTAGAAAGGCTTCTTGGGAGGCATGACGAGAATTCTGTTGGTGGCGTAGGCGAAGACCAGCACAGTCTCCATGGACATTCGGATGTTGTTCCAGCCGCCTCTGTCGGGCTCGAAGGTTACGTACTTTGGGGGAGCATCGTCCGTGGGAGGGTGGTCGAACTTCCCGACGTAGGTCCGGTCCCATTCGCCTTGCGGCTCGTTCCAGTAAACCAGCAAGTTATCCATATTGGTTTGGGTCACTGAATATATTATTGGCGAGTTTAAATGTTATTTGGTCAATGTATGTTATGTTGTCAATTTTTATAGGGCTGACTCACCTGACGGGTAGTTGTGGCTGGCGCAGTTGAGACTTGCCGGTGTGCTCCCCAGCAAGGAGGGGAAGTCGGCCGAGTCGAGGGTGGGCTTCAGCCTAGGCATTGTGGGGTCGAAGGAAATTTCAGGGACAAACGCGTGATCAATTGTCTTTAGGGGTGGGGGTTGGAGAGGGGGTGGGTCTGGCTTCCTCCACTTGAAGGGGCTTTCGGCTGAAATAATGGGCACTGAATTGGTGTTGGTGTTCGTTTTATAATTGTCATCGAAAAAGAAGTCATCCTGGGCAGCGACAACATTTGTCGATAAGCTGTTTATGGTTTGCTGGAGCTTATCTTTCTCCACGTTGGACTTGAATGATGATACTAGATGGTTCACTACCCTCTCACGCTTCACCTTGGACTTGTCAACTCTGTTGAAGATGGTCAATGTGAAGAAAAAGGAGACAAAAGCAAATAATAAAACCCAGACCAGGAATCGGCCCGACTGCTTTGATTTGCCACGCTGAAGGGTACCAGACCGGAAAACTTGGAGGACCATTTTATCAAGATAAAATACAAGTCTTTACAAAGTTCTACCATGAATTGTAAAACCAAAAAAAGAATTTTTTATTTTTTTATTTTTTAAACTTTTTTTTTTTCTTCAATACACATTTTATCACTAACTTTAAAAGTTTACAAGAGTTTGGTATGGGCCCAAGAGATAACAGAATACTGGCCTTTGCTATGGTGACACTTTTGTATGTTTTGTTTTGCTTCCAAACTGTGGATAAAACAACTTCAGACACATCTCTCTCTTGCCCACGGTGCCCAATACCAACATGCCCAGATATTATTTGTGGTTCCTTGGAAGAAAAGCAGCATTGCCCAGATTGCATTTGTGGTTCCATGGAAGAAAAGCCAAAGGAGCTTGTTGACCAAGAAGCTTCCAGCTTCAAGGGCGATTGTGAGATGAAATATTGGGATAGCAAGTATGTAGCTGAAGGTGGAGCCGAAGGTATAAAGAAGGGTTATAGTGGTATATATGAAGATTTGGTAAGTCTAATTGGACAAACTCCAAAAAATGGTTTACCCCTAACCCTCTACTCACTTACAGATGACGACCAAGTTTGGAATGTCGAAGTCAGACTTTGATGGGAAACGAGTCCTTGATATAGGGCCGGGTCCTCGCGGTTCTTTGGAGTGGGCCGACAACGCGAAGCTAAGGGTCGGTCTTGATCCTATTGCTGATCGCTATATGGATGTTGGGATCGTTGGTCAGGACATGAGTTATGTCATGGCCTCCTCGTCAAAAATCCCCTTCCCCTCGAACTACTTCGACATTATTGTAACCCTGAATGCCTTAGATCATGTAAAAGAAATGGATTCTACAATCACTGAGATTGAGCGTGTTCTTCGCCCAGGGGGTTTCTTTCTCGTGCAGGTTGATGTCCAGCATTCCGCCACTCCCTGTGAGCCCCAACGGCTCGAATGGTCGTTTTCTGATAGGTTTACTCAACTCAACAAACTGGAAGAGCAACATTTCGAGAAATTTTGCAACGGATGCGGGAGCGAAGGAGTCGGAGTCGTCATCACCAAGCCGGGTTATCTCAATCAGCCCTTTGATCATACTATTAAAAGTGATCGCTATGGAGTTTTGCTTGTCAAATACACCAAAAAATAGAAAATTTCCCCAAAAACAACTGGGAGAAGGGAACATAACTGGCGAGAACACACTCCCAAAGTGAACTTACTTTAAAAAAAATTTTACGGATTTTTTTGAGGTTTAAATTTACAACCCATCTTTAAATTATGATGGCAACCTTTCCCCAACTGCGTGAGCTTGGTATAAACAATGGAATCAACAAACCAACCATCCAAATCCCTAGACATAGGCAGTTACCATTTCACCACGGTCACAGCAACAATCATGGCAGCAAGTACAACAACAACAAATACTACTGTCGAATTCCCAAAACTTCCACCCTCATCCATATCTTCTGCATCGTTATCTTCGCCGCCTTAATATTTGAAGTGTATTTGGTAGATTGGATTAATGGCAGCCCGGGCTACTCTAAGCTACCTCTCGCTAAATCCCTTCCTTATCATTGTCCTCAGACCAATTTTTCTCCGTCTTCTGTGACTTTCCACCCTTCTTCGCAAAGTACTCTGTCCAACCCCACCACCTACTTACCCATTCCAATCCTTCCGAACTGGTCAGACTCCCCCCCCCCATTAAACTCTTACGACCTCTTCATCCCCTGCGACCCAACTTCTTGCATTCAGCACCTCTCCGACATGCCCTTTACTCTTTTCCTCTCCCTCACGGCAACCCGCAGGCTCAGGCTGGTGTATGTCGTAAGTGACAAGGAGGGCCTGAAAGGTTTAATCACCGCTATAGAAGCCAAGAAAACGGAGGTTCAGTCATCAGTCGAAGGAGACCAGTGGTCTGACCAGGTTCTTCTCGTTCTTCTCACCTCCGACGTGAAAGAAGAGCGCCCTCCCGTCAAAAAAGAGTTCAGGATGCTGGAGAAGTTCAGGGACGGAGGGAAGGCTGACGCTGTTTTTACAAAGCTCGACGTCGACACCATGTTCAACCCATCGAACCTGTTGAAGTACCTCGACACGGTAGACCGCAAAAGCAACAAAGTTTACTACGGCAGGCCAGGGGCTTCCTGTGATTGCGCTTTCGACGAGAAAGAGTACGGGCTCTTGGGACCTCCGGGGTGCGTTTACTCAAAGGCGATACACTATTGCGGGGGGCCTTTCTACGTCACTACCCGTCGCACCCTCCAAGCAATTAAACCTGATTCTTTCGTTGGCGCTAATAACGGCACTAGGCAGGAGCAGTGCAGGAGCTCTGACCTTTCCGTGGGAAACATGTTCATGCACGGTCACAGCAGCGGAAACCCAGTACACTGCGATGTCCTTGGAGCTGACACCGACACGAAGCTCGTCCCGACTTACCCCATGAACCACCAGAGCAAGAAAAAGGAGATGATTTACACAAACGTTTGCCAGCAGATTGGGTCGCCGGGAGGGATAAAAGCCACTCACACGGTCCTGGATCCTTTCGAGCAGAAATGGGGGCTGGAGCATTTCGATAAATGCGTTACATTTCACCCGGCGAAGACCAGCCAAGACTGGCTTTACCTCTGGAACATGGTCAGGACCGGCGCTGACGTGGTGCCAGCCGTGGATGTGCAGATGAAGTCGATTTGGGCGAACCGGGCGGGTCTCGAACCGAAGACACAGAAGTGTAGAGTTGCGGCGTACGTGCTGAGCTCCCCAAGCAGGCCAGAGGAGCGACAGGCAGTTAGGATGACGTGGGGGACCGCCGCGAAGGCGTACGGGATCCAGATAAGGTTCGCCGTGGGCCTTCCGAAGAGCTCGGACATGGCTTGGGTCGAGACGGCTCTTGACTACGAGCACCTTCTGAACGGCGACATCGTCAAGATCGACATGCGCGAATCGTACTCGACCCTTCCCGAAAAGGTTGCGAGGGGCATGGCGGATTTCGCGAGACGAGGAGGAGACTGTGATTTCTACTTCAAAACGGACGCCGACTCCTTCATAAGGCCGTACCAGTTAATAAAGTTGCTCGAAATAGAAGAGGCGAAAGTTCTCTACTCCAACACCAAGTTAGTCGCTGTGTCAGACGTCATGCTTTACATTGGAAGGATTTGGGAAAAATCGAAGGTTGTGACTGATGTTAGCAGCCAGTTATATCTCGGTGACAAAAAGGTAGTTGACTCCATCGTTGCAGGTGACGGAGTGTACCCACCTTTCGCGAGCGGTGCTGGTTATATCCTGAGCGCTTCTTTGGTTCTCGCCATGACCGATATAAACCATCCTAGCGGTCACGGTGGCTGTTACACTCCTGAAACTCTTCTGAGCGGCCCGGAGGATGTACAGATCGGTATGTGCGTCGATACGCTGAAAACCAGGGGTGGCCTCGAGAGAATCAAGGTCGTCAGCGCGGTCGAGCTGCAAGTTGACGTTTGCAACTCGCGCACTATCATAGATAATCCTGTGAGCTCGCACGGGGACTATAATCTCTTACAGAGGCAAGAGGCGCACCTCCGAGGGGGGGATACTTGGTGCGACTTGAGGAGGTTCAATCCCGGTACCGTCGAAGGTAGCCGTTATCAGCCCGGCAGCAACAATTTCTTCAGCAACGTCGTAAACGACAACGAAGAGCACCAGTTCGTTCGACGAGTCAAGTCTCCATGGGAGGAAGACGTATCTGTTGATAATCCGAGCGGCGTGTATTTGTTTATGCACGGCGAAATTCTAGGTGACTCTTTGCAGACAATTGGAAGATTCTGCCGTTCCGGAGAGATTGACTGGAGCTGCTCCTTGGAGGTGTATAAGTGCGTTAATTGTGTTGAGAACTGGTATCACTTGTCAAGAAGACGGGCGAGGTTGAAGTGGCTGAGTGGAGAAGACGGGGGGTCGAAGGTTGTTCAAACCGCGACGTTGATGCACGATGAAGTTAACTCCGGCGGTTCGGTTTTCTCGAAAGCTTTTTCTGACTCTAGAGTGAACGAGAACGAGGGCGGGGCGGAGGGTTTGATGACGAAGAATCTAGACTTTATCGTCGTTGGTACGCTAGAGAATAAGCTCGATGCAGCAGGCTTCTGCGATGGCTTTCTAAAGCACGCCAGTGAGTTGGAGTTGGAGTTGGCAAGTAATTGGCCGAAGAGTTCTCGAGAAGTGTACAATATCAGTGTTCTCTTCGGCTTGCATACGCATGCAGCAAGCGTGAGGGGAAGAGTAACTTGTGTCGACAGTTTGACCGTTAAGCTTCAGAAAATGTTCAAAAACACCGGGAAAGGTAAGAGGCCCGTTATTAGTAGAGCACTAACCATCGGAATGTTTTCTGGTTGCTGTCTCTATATCTGTCTGCTGACAGAAACGAAGCTACACATCCACCACACACTCAAACAACACACTCAACACATCCTAGTCGCATCTCTTACTGTTATCAATAGCGATCCTGTGGCCTTGCAGGGTAGCGTAGCCGCCGATGCCAGCGTTACCTGGAAAATGTTCCAGCAGACTAGATCGAATTCTGTAACGATTGTACTTCCCTTCTATCGACAGACGGATTCACCACCGCACAAGGGCGGCGAAGGAGTAGTTGAAGCAGCTTCCAATTTCTTCTCCTCTCTTATAGTCGGGGTTGCACCAAAGGACGAAACCAACGGAAAGAGTACTTTTGCCAGCCACTTCAGGGACCTCGAATCACTTGTTGTGAGAGGCAAGAGCATCTTGACGTTCGATGGAGGGTTCGCTCTGTATTCTTCCGACTATCGGGCCCTGGTTGCCGCTAACGGTGACACCGAGCCCTTTGAGAGAGGTTACAATCCTGGTCATGGTCAAAACAGAGATAATTTTCACGAAGGCATTTGGGCGTTCCTCTCCCTGAAATCACCGTTGGACATCACAATATGTATAGTCATCACATCCTACTAAACACATGACAACAATAAACAACCCCACAATATCTGCGTGTAAAA
>Ga0302116_1000846_pt1 | contig 18406 bp, 21 predicted proteins | sample AG5_SCM_MG_FD_203124 | JGI IMG/M metagenome (GOLD analysis project Ga0302116, IMG submission 203124) | Marine microbial communities from Western Arctic Ocean, Canada - AG5_SCM | ecosystem: Environmental > Aquatic > Marine > Oceanic | place: Canada: Western Arctic Ocean | collected 2017-10-01 | reverse complement strand
CTCCCCCTCCCCCTCCCCCTCCTCCTCCTCCTCGACCTCGCCAGCGACGAAGCTCTGTGACGCTTCAAAATTGGTCTTCACCTCGTCGAAATCTATCTCCGCGTCAAACTCGAATGGCACAGTTTTCACCATTTCAGCTGCAGGGGAAGTTGAAATTAATATTTCTTCCGCTGGTGACTGCGGAGGGGGTAAGTCTTCTTCCTCCTCCCCCCCTTCCTCCTCTTCCTCTTCCTCGTAGTCGTCATTCTCGTACCCGCCATAACTCTCCCTAGATCCTGCATTCGACCGAATTTTCTCTGCCAGCGAGACCTTTGCAAGGTCGCTCTCCGGCGCTTCCCACCCTGACCGCTGCACGTCCAGCATTTGCTTCCTCTCATTTTCCGTTGGTGAGTGTACTTGAAATGCCGAGCCCCTGTTCTCGTCCAGAGTAGCCGTATACGCAGCCGCAGCCTCAGACGCAGGAATAACCCGAATTTCCTCCTCTTCCTCCTCTTCCGTTTCGGTCAAAGCATTTTCAAGATGATCCTCCTCCTCCTCCAACTCCAACTCCCTCACCGGCGGCCCGGCTATACTCTCGAACCGACTGCTGTTCTTCAGCGCACTGCTGGGCGTTACTGTTACTGCTACTGCTACTGCTACTGCTGCTACTGCTACTGCTACTGACCGCGGCTGGGTGAAATAATCATCGTTCTCCCCATTACCAGTAGCAATAGTTTCATCAATTTCCTGCAGCGCACTCTTGCCCTCCATTTCCCTTGCCGTTAATGTGGCCTCCTCGATGTACTGCAGCAAGCTCTCGCTCCTCAAGCTCTGCTCCACCAAAACCTCCCCCGTGAAAGCCTCCTCCACAGTGACACGCTCCATCCCCTGCATTCCGCTCGAATCTCCGGTCAAAAAGTTCCTCGTGCTCGTGAGCTGGTTGAGCGCCCTAAAGTTGGGCATGCTCAGGTCCGCCTGCGCCTGGCTCACCAGCGCTCTGGCCGGAGCGTACGCGCCCGTCTTTGGCAAGAAGCCGTTCTGCCGCTGCCAATTTTCGATGAACTGGTCGTTTTCGTCCGTTGGATTTTTGCTCGCCCCAACACAATTTGTGTGCTGCTGCTGCGCCTGCTGATCCAACCTTGTTGGTGGAAACAGAGGAGCGTTGGCATCTTTCGTGACAATCTGGAAGATCGTGTCGCCGGCCAAAGACTGCTCAAGGTCAATATCACCTCCACTCCGTGTGTGCGGTTGGAATTGGTTGGCATAACTCCGCTCCCTGTTCCCCGCGAGTTGGGACCGAAACTGGGACTGAACGTCCTGGAGCGGGGCGTTCTCCTCCTCAATGGACGCTCGCAGCATTACCATTTGCTCGCTGAACGGCGACTTGATGCCGGCCCTCTCCTCCTCAACTTGCAAGTTGAAAAAGTCCCCTGGCTTCGGCGGCCCCGTCTTGTAGTCTACCTTCAGCGGAGGCGATGCGAATTCGTTGTACTTGGTGGGACTTGGCCTGGGCCTTTCATTGGAACTCGGCTTGGGACTCGCCGTGGGGAAGGAAACCTTGGGGGGGGGGCGTACCGCAACTGCGCCCGCAACTGCACCCGCAACCTTGACCGCAGGAGGAGCGCGCACTACTTGCGGTGGAGGAGGCGAGTTCTGGCTGTTCGCGACTCCGTTCCTTCTCTTCATCGCTGCTGTCTCCTGCACCGACTGAAAATGGTCCAGCATTGCCTGCTCCTCGGACTGCTTCTTCCTCTTCGCAACTGCTTCCTCCTCCTTGACCTTCTCCGCCTCTAGCTCGATTTTGCGCATATCCTCCGCTTCCTCGAGTCTCTCTTTCTCCTTCGCCGCCTCCTTCAACCGTTTCTTTTCGTTGATTTGCTGCTCTAGTGCCTCCCTCTGGATCAACGCGGCTGATTTCGCCGCTCCGCTCATGGCAGCGCTCGGGGTGATTCGCTGCGAGTTCGGCTCTGCGTAATTTGCATTTGCGGTTGAGCTTGCGTTTGGGTCTGCGACCCGCCGCTGGGGTTGAGCGTACCCGCCGCCGCCGCTCAGTGCCTCTCCCGCGCCAGTTTTGCCGTAGACGTCTTCGACGAACTTCCTCCTTGTGGTCATGTTGTTGCTTTGGTCTGCCACCCCCACCCCCACCCCCACCCCGCTCATCTTCTTCGGACTCCCCGAGTACATGTTCTGCTCGGCGACCATGCCAATCCGCCGAATCTGGCTCCCAGCCGCGTTCATGTCCCCCCCGCCGCCGGCCCTCACCCTCCCCAGCGGGCCGTCGATGAAATCGTTGGCGCTGCACCGCGAATTGAGTGGAATAGTGGAATAGTGGAAATAATGTTAGTTTTAGCTTTGGAATTAGCCGTGTAGCCATTTCCGCTCATTCGCTCGCTCACCTCTCAACTCGCTGCGCTTGCTTCTGGTAGAACTGCGCCTCGTACGACTCCTTCTCCGCCTTCTCCGCCTTCTTCCTCGCCTCGTTCTCGGCCATCTGCACCCGCAGCAAATGGGCGTAGTTCACGGCTTGATTCTGCGCGTGGCGCTTGGTGGTCGATTCGTCGGTGAACATGTTGGTCTCGTGGGACTGCGCCGAGCGAAGTGGGTTAGTTTGGTAGTGGATGTAGCCGTCTGCAGCTCGCTTCGCTCACTCACCTGTGGGACTACGTAAGGAGGTTGCTTTCGTTGCTCCGCTTGCATTTCGTATAGGTTTTGGTTTTGATTTTGCATCAAATTCCCAAAATTGTTGCCTCCATTAAGGTGATCCTGGTAGGCTGGAGACACGTGCACTTTGTGCTGTGGCTGCTGGGTGGGGGAGGAGAAGGGGGCTGGGAGGCGGGCGCGCTCCTTCGCGTCGCGCACACTGCGCTCCTTCTCCCTGATCTGCTCGTTCAATTGTCGAGCATACTGCGCCTTCTTCTGCGTAAGGAAGTTGTTTTTCTCGTCGTCGGCATTTCCCTGGTAGAGGGAGCTCAATCCCTGCCCGAACTTCTCCACGGTGTCTTGCGGCACTTGCTCGCTCGGATATCTAGTATAGTTGTAATTGTAATTGTCATTGTCCACCGCTTCCTGTCGTTGTCCTTGTCCTTGTGCTTGTGCTTGGTGGTGGATTTGCTGCTGCTGTTGCGCCGCCGCAACGTCCTGAGCGTACTGCTGGTGCATTGCCTCTCGCCTGTTGTCATTGTCCTGAAGATAGGCCGGCACCGGGTTGCTTTGTTCTTTTTCCCTTCTTTCGAGAGCTTCCCCTCTCTTCTTGTCGTCGATCTGCTGCCTCAGTTGCTGCGCGTAGTCGTTCTGTTTGTTGTGGGCGGTGCGTTGCTCTTCTCTAACGATTTCGCGCTCGCTCGGCGCACGTTCGTTGCTGCTGCTATTGCCGCCGCCGCCATTATTCACATTAGTCACTGGAGCCATCTGCGCCTTCAGACTAGCTGCGTACTCCTGCTGCTTCCGCGACTTTTCAGTTCTTGCTTCTTCAATCTCTCGCCTCCTGGTTTTTTCATTTTCCTCGGAGGTCTGTTGTTTTTGCTGGTCTGCCCCCGCTCTGTCGCGATCGGCCTGCTGCTCCAGCTGGCGCTGGGCATTCTTGGTCAGCTTGGCCCTGCTTTCGTCCTCTTGCATCTGCCGCCGCAGTTGAGCCCGGTAAAGAGCCGGAGAGTTGTGTTCGTTGTTTTGTAGGAATGGAGGCTGTTGTTGTTGGCTTTGTTGTTGTTGTTGGTGCTGTTGTTGCTGTTGTTGTTGGTGCTGTTGTTGCTGTTGTTGTTGCTGCTGAATTTGGGGGGGGGCACGGCGCCGCTCCTCGACCTCCCTCGCCCTGCGCAGCTCGTCCTCCAACGCCTGCTTCTGGAGCTCCTCGGCGTAGTTCATTTTTTGCATTCGGGAGTTGATCTTCTGGCTGTCATTGTTTTGTAGGAATGCAGGCTGTGGCTGTTCCTGGATCTGCTGTGGGTGGCTGGGTCTGGATTTGCGATCTTGCTCCTCTTGCATTTGCTGTTGTAGTAGTTGAGCGTACTGGTTCTTGCTGAAGTCAGCCGGATTGTTGCCCAGACCCTGGCCCTGGCCATGCCTGTCAAGCCTCTCCGCTTCCTTCCTAGACAAATCTTCCTCCCTCTGCTGCATCAACAAATTCTTGTAGGCGTCTTTCTTGCTCTGCTCCATCGCCCGACCCTCCTGGTGCTCTTGCTGGCGCCTCGCCTCGTTCTCGGCCTTTTGCTGCTTTTTGCCAGCCTCAAAAGCGTCGGCTTGAGCCCTAGCATCTAAGTCAGCCTGACGCTCCTGTAGCTGCTGGATCTTTTGCTGCGCGTGAACGAGTTTGTGAGTGGGTTGGTTGCTGTTGTTTGTTGATGTTGTTTGCGTGTGTGCGTGTTAATCTTACCTGCTGCTTTTGGACTTCCATCTGCTGCTGCAGCAACCTCCCGTAGTCGTTTTTCTTATCAACCACTTTGGCATTCTCAACTTCGTGCTCGACCCTCCTTTCCTCCAGCTTCTCCTTCCTATCCTTATCCACCACCTCCCGCTTCAACACGTCCAGGACCTCACTCTCCAACTTTTCCATCTCCTTCTCAACGTCCAGATCGAAACCAACCCCCGTCTCCTTGACGCTAGCCTGAATCGCACTGTTTCCGTCCATCACCGCTGGGCTGTAATCCTCCCCCGACTGCGTGGATTGCAGCATGCGGGCCATCTCCGCCTTCACCTTCGCGTCGAAGGCCGAGTTCTCGCCCTCGACGGGAGCTCTGGGTCCAGTGATGTTTAGCTCCTCCCGGATCTTCTTGCCATTTTCTTCTTTGTGCTTCCTAACCTCGGCACTACTCGGCCTTACGATGACGGTCTGCTTGTGCCTGTTCGCCCCCACGGCTCCGTCGACCCCATAGGGGGCGGACAAGTAGGCCGGTTGCTGTTGCTGTGGACGTGCTCTTGGAGGCGGTTGGATTGGAGATTGTGATTGTGATTGTGATTGTGATTGGACTTGGACTTGGACTTGCTTATGTGTGTTGGGAGGGCTCGGGATTAGATAATCCGGCAAGCGAGGCTGAGCGAAGCGCCGGGCGAGGAGGGTGGGTTAGGAGTGGGTTAGGAGTTGGTTTTGGAGCGACCTTGGAGCGGGTTAGTCCCTTCGCACTCTTCAGCCACTACGCTCGCTCACCTTTGCAGGACTATCACTCTTGTACAAATAGTCCCGGCTGATCTTCTCCTGCTCCTCAGCCTGCATCTTCATCAGCCTGTGGGCGTCGCCCGCCACATTGTTGCCAAAGTTGCTCGAATTGTTCTCCTTGTCGGGGCTGTAGGCTTTATCACTGAACCTGGCCAGCTTGGTTGGGGAGTACTCCGAATTGGGATTTACGTTGTTCGAATCCTTCGGAATGTACGGGCGTGCACGCGGCGCCATTATAGGATTCACCTTGGGGGGAGGGCGGGTTGCTCTAGAAGCAGGAGGAGCAGGTCGAACAATGGGAACTCCGTTGGAGGTGGCGGCTGAAGCTGGGATGAGTGATGAGCGGAGCGGGGAGGCAGGGTTCTGCTGGAGCGATTGCATACGCCTAATTTCCATCTCCTCCTTTCTAGTCAGCCCAAACATTTAATTTGAGGGGTGGGTTTGAGCTTTTGACTTGGGTTTGGGCTTGGGTTCGGGTACCGTAAAGTTATAATGACTTGTTGTTTTTGTGTTAATTAGGATGTTGGGGTTGCTGTGGCGAAAATTGGAAATTAGATTGGAAACTGATATAGTGTAGTGTTGTCTTTGGGGGGATTTCTTGGAGGAAAAGAAAAATTAAATTTTAAAATTAAATTTCACTCCAACCCACCTCAACCCAATCATACCTTATACCTTATATACCTTATATACCTTATATATGGGACTTCCCCAATGCCCAATCTGCCTCTGCGACATGACCGACAAGATTGCCTGCTTTTCCAAATGTGGGCACGTGTACCATCATGGCTGTGCATCGCAGTGGATGAGCGGTGGAGGGAAGAAGAATTGCCCTCAGTGCAACAAGAAGGGTTCTCTGACTCGACTCTATCTCGAATTGGGTTCCAATGATAGCAATAACAAAATCGAATCAAATGCAAATGCAGACTTAGTCGATTATTCCAAATATGCCAAGCTGCTTTTAGAGCTAAACACCATCAAGACAGAATATAAAGAATTGAAACTTTGCGAGGCGGAGCACAAAGACAATGCGAACGAGCTAAAGGATGCTCAAACGCGAAACCGCTTGATGAAGTCAATGATAGACCAAACCAGCGAGGACTTTGACACGCTCCAACGAGAAAACGCAATTCAGAGCAAGGAGTTGATCTCCCAGGCCAAGCTCCTTCAGCAGAAGGAGGAGCAAGTGAAGCACGCGAAGACGGATATGAGGGAAGGTGAGCGAGCTAAGCGAGCGAGCCTTTTGGAAGACGAGCATAATCGCGGCCTGTAGGATTCTCATGTCTACAGACGGCTACATTCACTACTAAACTAATAAATTTATCCATTAAAAATGCGCCTCGCTTCGCTCGCCCAGACAACAAGAATTTGTTCAAGCTGAACAAAGCGCTCAAAGCAAAGCTCGAGGACGAGAAACAGGAGAGCGAGATGAAATTGTTGAAAGTTGAGAAGAAGTCACTCAAATATAGGGAACGCGATTTGGAGATGCGGACTGTTATTGACGATTTAGAGCGCAAGATGAAGAATTTGGAAGAGCAAAGGAAGCAATCGGCGGTCGTTGTCAGTAGCAATAGCAATAATGTCACCAGCAATGTCACCAGCAGTGTCAGTCAAAATCGTAGAATGATGAGTAAATCCAAATCTAGCGCCGACAAAGCGCTGGAATTCGGAACAGCAAAAAATAAAGAAAACGAAAACATCAGACGTGCAAACAACTACATGCACGCAACTAGCAACAACAACAACAGCAACAGCAACAACAACCGAAAACCAATAATAAAGCTCCAGAAACGCCAACTTCCACTAAGCATGGGCTACAATTTGAGCGATGAGGATGACGGCGACAATTTAGAAATCGGCGATTTTCTGCCCGTTCCCACAATCAACAATGCAATCAAGAGCAAAAAGGCCGTTGCAGGCAATTCGTTTGTTTCTTCCCAGCCTCGGCCTAGGCCATCATCGGGGAACACGGCCGTTTTGAGCGCGAAAAAGCAAAAGCGTGAGCCAAAAATTAACTCTTTCTTTCGAGCCACTTGAACAAGTGACACAAAAAGCATTGAGTTCAATGGAGACGAGCGATTGTCAAGACTGTCAAGACTGACTGCCATCAACGTCGAGCAGGCTTTCATGATTTTTGGCCAGGAGAATTAAGGTGAGGGTGAAACACAGCCCCCACGGCCGGAACATCAACTAAAGGCGGGGTGAATATAGGAGGAGGAGAGGGGGGTGGAAGAAAAGAAAAGAAATTGGAATGATGAAGGGAGGAGGGGGAGAGTGGAACAGAATCATAATTCAGGTGGGTATAAAAATCTTTTTCACTTGTTTTTTATAGTTTGTTGTTTTGATTTCCATCTGGTGGGGGTGATCTGGACGGGAAGGTGGGCTGGGGAGAGGAAGGAGAGGATTTCGGAGGTGACGTTGTATCCGCCGTTGTACACGCACTCGCCGAGTACCCTCATGACTTTCTCGAGGGGTGAGCTTGGTGTGTTTTCGTTTGGCTCTAAAAACGACACAAATTCCCACTTGTAGACAATGTGGAGAATGAGATTTAGGATGGGGGTGAGGCCCGTGAGGTGGTACTCTCGGCAGGGGGTGATTCTAACGGTGTGGTCATCGTTGGCCGAAACAATGAAGTTGGAATCGGCCATGATGGTGAGCTGGTTGGCGTCGTATTCCTGCTCGAACGTGTGCTTGAGCTCGAAAGTCTCAGCATCCCAGATCTTCATCGTGTTGTCGTAACCGGCACTCACAAGAATACGCCCGTTGGGGGAGTATGAGACGCTAAGGACGTAAGAGGTGTGAGCCTCGTCGATGCTCTTCACCAAGCTCCCATCGGCAGGGTTCCAAAAATTGATGGATTCATCTCTACTTCCCGAGCAAAGGAGTTTGCAGTCGGGAGAGAACGAGAGGGAATTGACGCAGTTGGTGTAGCCCTCCAACGTGTGCGCTAAGATGGCACTTCCCTCGTTGAAGTTGTAGGTCTTGATGGACTCGTCTAAGCTTCCAGTAGCCAGCTGCTTGCCGTCGGGGGAGAAGCACACTGCATGAATATCACTCGTGTGATCCTCAAGCACTTGCACTCTCGCCCACTCGCCACCCTCCCCCGGCTCCGACCAAATCATCACCTTCCCATCACTATCACCAGAAGCAAAGTGGGAGCCTGATGGAGAGACGGTGACGCACAAAACAGCACCATCGTGTCCCACCAAGGTCTGGACCAACTCGAGGGAAGGGCTGAATACCTTCAAGCCGCCATCACTGCCACAAGCCACAAGTGAGCCATTCAGATGATAGCAAAGATCACTGACATAATTGGCAAAAACATTGTCAGCTCGATATTCTACCTTGTTGGAGCTGGTCGAGTGGATGATGATTGACCCCTCACCACCCGAGCCAACCCATCTATTGTCTTGTGACAAGGCCACGCACTCGGCAGGACTGTAATGCTCAGAGAGGATACCTGTAATCATCACTTTTCAGGAGTCGATGAAGCTGGAACAGGAAGGTGGACTTCAATTTATTTGTGGTGGGTGTGGGTGGAGAGTAGGTGCGCTGAGCAATCAGGAGACTGTAACGTGATCTATTCAAATTGATATTTTGTCCAAGATGTGAAGATATTATCACCATCACGACCAAACCACCACCACCACCACCACCACCACCACCACCACCACCATGAAAGATCTCACATGCTGTAACAATTTCCAGCTCACTGGTCTAATCATAATGGGATCGTCCTTTTTCATGTACATCATATTATGGCAGTCAAGGATCCTAGCTGCACTGAAGCTAACGATCGTCTCTCAGCATGAGTTTTCCCACGCTCTAGCTTGCGTCCTGACTGGTGGCAAGGTCAAGTCAATCACAATATCTTCCAATTTCGGTGGAGTCACAACTACACAGGGTGGAAATCGAGCTGTTACCCTAACAGCTGGGTACATTGGTTCTACGATGTTCGGCTGCATGTACCTGCTTCTCGCCACCACAAATGACAATTCAAACTACGCGGGGGGGGCTCTCTACTGTCTTTCCTGTCTCATCTCGATCTGGGTTCTCAAAGCCGAGAAGAAAGACTCATTCTGCTCAACGACCGGCCTCCGACTATCCATTCTGATGCTCATTTCTATTTTCGTCGGCCTCTTCTTCCTCCAGTTCTACTCCGTTTGGGGCGACAAGAGGTGGCTCTGCTACGGACTGATCGTCGTGGGCGTCGGGAACATGCTCTTTGCGCTCATGGAGACCGTCGAAGACACGTGCATGAGCAAGATCAGTGACGAGGAAAGAGGAAAATCCGATGCAGGTGAGCGAGCGAAGCTGCAGACATAAGGCTGCATCCACTACTGAACAAACATTAATTCCGCTCAATTCGTTTGACTCGCTTCACGCGTTTTTACTCTTGCTTCGCTTCGCTCGGCGTAGTCATGCTCGCTGAGGAAGTGTGCGGTTTTGCCCGTTGCTGGGGATTAATCTGGAGCTGCGTCTGCCTGGGTTGCATAGGCGTCACGATTTGGGGCTGGCTGTTGCTCTCAATTTAATGAAGAATTTATGAATTTTCCTATTTTTTAAATTTTAACATGGTCAGTACGAGTACGAACTTTGCAAAATCAGACGTTTTACCATCTCGCGAGCACAAAACCTTAGTCTCCGACACCCTGAAAGAGCTCGACGTCGATCATAAAATGGAGGTTTCACCGTTCGAGAACAGCAACGTCACCTTCACACCTTCACCATGCTGAACATCGACATCGTATTTCCACCAAGAAACGATAACAAAAACATTGCCATTGAGCTCAACGGACCGAGCCACTACGTGCGATGCAACGGACTAGACTTCGAGAGCGGCCGATCGAAGTTCAAACAATGGTTGCTCCAAACACTAAATTTCACCGTGGTGAGCATTCACTGGGACGACTGGTGAAAGGCAGAGTGTGTCTGTCCAACACCATATTTACCTTTCCCCTTTTCTCTATTCTTTTCGTGCATGTTGTTGCCTCGCCAAACCTTCGCCGCTTCTAGGTGGATCACTGAGTGCGCCTCTGCCAAATCTATTCTCTTGGCATTAATTTCCTCCTCCGAATCCTTCGCTTTCACTCGTCGATAGCCCCCGCCCACAACGCAAGCGACGGGAATGTTCCTCTCCACGGCAGACTGTATGACGTAAAAATCGCGTCTACGCAACCCATCCATGGTGAGGTTCAGCAGCCCCAAGGAATCGCTTTCAAGGACATCAACGCCAGCATCGAACAAAATGAAGTCGGGTTTCAACTCGTCTAAGCAATCGGTGAGCATATCCGCAAGCGTGTGCAAATATTCATCGTCGCCAACTCCCTGTTGAAACTCAAACGAATAATCCCCCTTGTCTTTTCGCTCAGCGTCGAACGGGTAGTTGTTGGCACAGCTGAAATCAAACGTGTAGAGGCCTTCGAGGCCTTCATTTTTCAAGTGCTGTGCAATTTCGATTGTGCCATCACCCTGGTGCACGTCTAGGTCGACGACTAGAACTTTATTGATATGGTCGTGCCTCTGCAGCAGCTTTGCGCTTGTTATTGCCAAGTCATTCAAAATTGTGAATCCCGCGCCGCCTCCGAACCGCGCGTGATGCGTACCGCCGGCAACATTCGTTGCCAAACCGTACGTTAGAGCCAGCTCGGCAGTCAGGTACGTTCCTTGTACCTCAGCAAGCGTTCGATCTAACACCACCTCAACGAGATCGCTTCGGAACCCGATTTTACCTCGCTCCTGTTTGGTTAGATCGCCACTCAGCAGCCTCGCAACGTAACCTGGTTCATGCAACAAATCGTTGGGAACTTTTAGGTTCATGTTCACGTCGATGAAATTTAAATTTGGCAGAATCGATCGGAGATGTGATGCTGTATCCGCGAATTTCGACATGGGGAAGGTGTGGTTTCCAGGCCAGAGTTCTGCCGGCGGGTTGTACTTTGGGCTGTACACAATTGGCTGGTGGGTGGGGCTGAGACGACTCGCTGGGAGCGAAATGAATGCGGTGCAGGCTGTTGCTGTTGAGAATGAGAGATATTTCATCATTTATGCAACGACGAGATGCGTAAATCAAGGTGAAAAGGTCACAAGGTGCAAAGATTATTCAAACTTTCAAACACTAAAATGAAATATCGCCTTTTGCTTTTGTGCCTCCCAGTAGGCTTTAGTTTTACTCAAAAACGATTATCCACATCAACACACAACAAAATGGCATTTAATGCACCGAAAACGATTCTAATTTCATCAATCATATCAACTGCAATGCACCACTTTGCTTTTCCGATTCCACCCCTCCTCCCAATAGCATTCAATGTTGCATTACCAGCTGCTTTAACATCCGGTCAATTCCATGCCATTGCATCTGCATCCGAGCAGAAGCAGACAGCAACCCCAACAAGAAAGTCGGCGCTCGTCCCATTCTTTCTCCTGGCGAGTTTTCTGTCTATTCTCGCCACCACGATTACACAATTTCTCCTCTCACCGACTCCGTCACCTGTCATTAGTCACGCTTTGCTGGCCAGCTACATCGGAGGCAGCCTTAATTTTGCGATTGCTTGCAAAAAAAAGATTGAGTATGCAACGATGGCCAAATTCGCTGTAGCAGATTGCGCAGTTATGGGTTTGTATCTCAGCGTTCTGGATCTAAAAAATATAGATAGTGGCGGTTTCCCCCCGCCCCCGCCCCCGCCCCAACCACAACAACAATTGTCGGCACTATCGACAACCCTATCAATAGTCGCAATGAGCACGACAATCCTCAAACTTGTCCACTCCCTCCCCGATACATTTTTGACAACCCTTCAGGTCTTCTTACTCACAACAATTCCCACCCTCCTCCCCAAAAGACCAGCAGCCCCCTACAAACAATCCTCCGACCATTTCATGAAATTTTTTTACTCCCTCCTAGGATTCTCTTTGCCCCTTCAGGCAATCTCTCTCCAGCCGTTCGTACATGTTTCGGCGATACTCTCTCTGCATCTACTGTTCACACTCAGTTGCGCACAACTTCTCTTCAAAGGGACAAAATCCTTCGAAATAAGGCTTGCGGCAAATGCAGCAGTTGGCGGAGCAGCAACTGCGTGCCAAATGGCAGCCTCGTCGGGGAGGTTTAATCTCGTCACTCCAGCTTTCCTTGTTGGAAGTGCTGGTTACATGGTCGGAAACGTCGTCGGACGATCCTGGTTGAGATTTTTTCTTTAGATTAGATTAGATTTGTAAATTCAATTTAAGTCCCTATAATATCTGTATTTCGGCAACAACCTTCCGTCCCGCCCAACTCTCCATTTCCACCCTCCCCCTTCCCCTCCCGCTCCCCCCCCTCGCCCTGATGTCAAAAATCACCTCCTCCCCGTCGTTTCTCACAACAATCGCCCCCCCTTCCACGAAAATTGGCAACACGGCCCTCCCCTCCGCATCGAAAATCGCAAACGTCGGAGCGAACAGTAGGCTGTCCCCCGTTACCTTGACCTTGACCTTGACCTTCCAGTGTCCTCCTTCCTCCCCTTTTCCTTTTCCTTTTCCTTGCCCTTTCCCGTTCCCGTTCCCATTCCCGTTCCCGTTCCCATTCCCATTCCCGTTTCCATAGCATTGTATGACAACGCTCCCATACGGTCCTTGGTCCCTCCATTTTCCCAGCTCCTCGTAGTTGAAGGTCTCCTCTCCCTCTGCATTAAACTTTCGCCAGTACCACTTCTTGTACCCGTCAAAGTCCAGCATAACAAAAGCGACAACATTCTTTTGCTCCACCTCCAAGACCCTTTGGCTCCTTCCCACCTCCCCTCCCCCCACTTCACCCACCGCAACATCCACCTCAATCTCCGTTCCCCCACCGACGAACTTCAACCTATTACCAAGCAAATCGTATCCTTCTACCCGGACGACTCCCTCATTTTCCGAAACAGCCTTTTCCCCTCGATTCACAATCTCCACTTCCCCCGTGTGCAAATTCCACTGCGCAGACCTACCCCTCCCCCCGCTCGTTGCCGCCCTCACCCCGTCCAAGCTCCCCGTTCCTTGCAGCCACCAGTCGTAAAGGAACCCTCGCATGCTCGGCCACGGGCTGCGCCGAGTAAAAAAAAATGAAATGAAGCGAGGCGAGGCGAGGCGAGGGTTGAGAGCAGTAAGCGAGCAAAAAATAGAAATAGTTGAGTAGGTTAGTTCAGTAGTGTATGTGGCCATGCATGCATAGCATAGCATAGCATCATAGCATAGCATCATTAACTTCGCGCGGAATTTCGCACTCTTCTTTTTTGTCACAAGGCTCGCTCGCTTCGCTCGCTCACCTCTGGCTTTTCCACATGATGACGGCACTCTTACCACCCTCGTCTTCGCCCCCGAACATCTTGGACGAGAAGCCTTCGAAAAGTGATTGGTACTGAACGTGGCAAGCGAGGTTCGCCCTCACGACGTATTCCTCTGCATTAGCTGGGGGTCCATAGCTGTAAACCGGGTCGATTTTAATTTTGCCCCCCTTGCCAATTTGCTCAAAGCTGTACCCCTGAAATTTGTGGAAATCCCACAGTTCCGGTACGTTGCCATCAAACTCACTCGGGTACTCATCCCCCTCTCCCCCTCCCAAACCCATCCTCTTGACAGTGTCCCACCTCGGCATACCGCTCGAGCCGACTTCCGGCTGGAACGAGACGCTTACAGTGGAACCGTTAGTCATGCCCGGGTTAGTCTCCGCGAAGTATGTTTTGGGGTCCAGGAAGCCGTAAGGCCCGTCCTTGACCGATAAACCATACGATTCGTCGTGGAGGGTCATGTTCAGGCCGTCGTACCCCCCGTCCATCGATGACATTATCAGGAACCTGCCGTCGAGCTGCGCGACAATATTCTCCAAGCCGGCTTGAATTTCCAAAGGTGGGTTCAAGTTCGAGGGCCACAGCTCGTTGCCGCCGCACCAGAAGAGGAGGGAGGGGTGGGAGCGGATCATCAGAACCATGTCAGTCGCCTGCGAGAGGTAGCTGCTGTGGTCGAGAGGCCAGTTGTAGTCGCCAGCCCAGCGGCCGTTGTTGTCGCCGGACATCCAGAATTCTAAGCGAGTAGCGAGCGAAGCGTTGAGCGAAGAAGGTGCGAGGCGCGTTGTGTGGGTTGAAATGTTGGCTCATGGAGGGAGCAAAGTGAAGCGGAGGAACAAAACACCCCCCCACCTCGCATCTCACCTTGCATCACCATCATTCCCGCCTCGTCGCAAGCCTCGTAAAATTCGGGCCGCTCTGTCAGCCCTCCCCCCCAAACGCGGATCAAATTCAGCCCTGCGTGCTTGTGCAAATTAACTTCGTCCTGGTACCGCTCCTTCGCGCCCATCTGGAGCATCGAGTCCGTCGCGATCCAGTTTCCTCCCTGGATAAAGAAATCAACGCCATTAACCAAAAAGCTTCGCCCTTTCGTCTTTGGGTGGATGTACGGGGTGATTGTTCGCAGTCCGACGCGGAACGAAATTTCGTCTAATTCTTGTTCTTTGTCCACCAAAAAAACGGTGCAGTCGTACAAATAGCTTGCTCCCAATGTGTGAGGCCACCAAAGCTGAGGGCGTTCAATTTTCATATCTTTCAATATTACATTATCACTCCCATCGCCATCACCCCCAGCGTATCCCTCGCCAGCAACCCTCCCCCCATCATCCTCAGACTCAGACAGCACAAACTTGATCTTTTGCCCAACCCCAAGAGCTTGACTGAGCTTCACCTCCAGGTCCACCGTTCCAGTACCCGCATTCCACGTTGCGCGAGGATCGCTAAGTCTGACGTTCTCGCTATTGGTGCTTTCGACGTACACTCTATCGTAAATCCCCGTCGCTCGATCCGGCACGCCTTGGGCCCAATCCCACCCTGCCAAAAACTGCATCGCACCAGCATCCTGCGCCATTGAGTGGTCCCCGCCTTGGCCGCAAGGAGGGTCATCATCTGGGCTTGGATCGGGATCGCACATGGAAGTTGGGATGCCGTAATTGTGTACCGGCTTGATGAGGAGATGAATTTGGTCCAGAGAGCCTTCGCTCACAAAGGGGGTAATGTCAACTACGGTTCTCCGCCACATTCCAACCGAAGTTGCCAATAGAGTCTCGCCATGGAAGATTTCGGCGTCGTAGTTGAGGCCTCGAAAGACGAGGCGGTGCGTATTGTAAGAGCTAGTCGGGAGGGGAGGGATCTTGGGAAAGTGATAGAAAGTGTAAAATTCTGGTTCACTTTCAAATATGTCAGGTATATGTGCGAGGTTGTCCTTGTAGTATATTGTGTCCAGAGTGGTGGGGGGAGGATGGGAGGCGTCTAGGGGTGGCTCAGCCATGCTGTTGGAGAACTGGGCATTTGCAACCAGAGTTGTTAGTACTGTGCTTGGAATCTTCATTGAGAGACAGAAGATCGAATCAGTATTATTCGGTATCTTGCACATTTTCCCATGTTCAACTAAAGTTGTTTTCCTTGACGATGTTGATGTTGTAGTTGCTGCAGCTGCTGCAATGACAAATGGAAGGAGACGCATCGGGTTGTAGACGCATGTAACAGAGTCCAGATTTAGTTTTATATTTTTTGACACTTAAAATTGCTCAAGTCTCAGACACCCTATCACTAAAATGAATCCCATTGTTATCCCCAGGGGTCGCAAGACTTTAAAACACCCCCTTGATCACACTCCCACCACACTGAAGAACCTTGCAACCCAAACAAAACCATTAGATTTCCCCAGAGCCTTCGCCAAGTACTTGACCTTCTCCCTATCGATCCCATTCTTCATGCCATTCACCCCAGCGCACGTAACTCCTTTCTTGGCCGCCACTCTTGCCTTCTGCTTGTTCCTCCACCACATCATGCCGAACAAGTTCCCTGTCTCTCTCAGCTTTCGAGATAAGATAGTAATTGGAATCAATCTCGTAGGGAGCTATGCTTTCTCCCACTACACAGTTCTCCTGCTCGAGAAGTCGGGGAACTTTGTGTCGGTCAGTGGGTGGTCTGATGTTCCTTACTACGAGTATCCATTGTTCTTCTTTTGGGTTGTAATGGATGAAGTGTTCTTCTTCTTAATCCACCGGTTTGCCCACAAGAAGCACGTGTACAACCACATCTTGTACTCCCATAAGATGCACCATAAATTTAAAGGTGAGCGAGCGAAGCGAGCCAGCCTTCTTTTGGAAGACTCGAGAGATGGGATTACAGGGTGATTTAGTGATTCGCCTTTTTTTATTTCTCACATTGGCGGTGCCATGCCTCTGATATGGACCGTTTCTGAACAACCCCCTCGCAACAAAAAGATGCACCTGGTCGAACCCGCCGCCGTCTTCGAATCTGGGCGTCTAAAACATCCATACGATAGAGTTATGGTCGATTCAGTGATTCGCCCATTATTAATTCTTTTCATGGGCCTACTACGGCAAAAATCCACTACTGAACTAACCCGTCCAATTCGTGTGGCTCAATTCACTCGTTTCGCTCGTCCTTCATTAAAAATGCGCCTCGCTTCGCTCGGCGCAGATACGAGCGCCTGGACGAGCTTCTACGCGCACCCGGTGGACCACCAGTTTGCCGTCCTTGGCGCAGCCCTCGCTACACCTGTGGCGATGACATACGTTGGGTTCCAGCTCACTGTCCCAATCGTCACCCTTTTCATGCTTGGAGCGATAATAACATTTACGGCGTCTCACCACACGGTGATTGGACCAATTGAAAACAGGAGCTACGGTAGTGACCATTTGACCCACCACCAGAAGTTCACTGTCAACTACGGAAATTTTGCTTATTTTGACAAGCTAGCCGGGACTTATGTCGGTGAAAAGTTCAAAACATTCAAGAACGCGGAGAGGAAATGGCAATAAATAAATCTCGGGTTCACATTTTGCTTCTACTTCTGTCTTCTTTATGTTTAGAGCTTGGTAATGATCTCTTTGGCTCGCCGAAGTTCTTGGTGCAAAACTGCGAACTTGTCCCCATCCAACTCGACGCACAGCAAGTTGTTCTCGCTGTTACTCAAGTGGGGTTTGTTGTCAACCTGCGTCGAGCGAAAATGTTAGTTTAGTAGTGGCTCGTATGCTCGTCTTCGTCAGCCCCCCCCCAGCTCCGCCTCCGCTCGCTCACCTCCAAAATCATTTGGACCTGCGTGTTGAGCTCGCACTCTTCGTTATTGCTTGACTCGATAACGTGGTCGACCCTCCACTTGACATCCTTCAAGGAAGATTTTCGAAAGCTCGTTTCGTTCAAAGATTTTTGTATATTGTGCACCTCTGAAAAGGTTGGGTGGGGTCAGTAAAACAACAAAAATATAGACTTGAACACTCAACTCAACTCAACTCAACCCAACTCAACCCAACTCAACCCAACTCACCCGCGCTATAGTGCGACACCAGAGCCTCGCTACAATCCTTCGGTAAGCCAAGCTGCTGAATCTCAGCGAGCAACACATCAGAAGAAATGTTGTATTTTGCGCTCATTGTCAAAATGAAGTGGATGCAAGCGAGGGCGCCCTTGATCTCATTGGGACCAGAGAGATCATTAGTATGCTGCGACACCTTGCTATAGTTCGTTATTACGCTTTTGTCCGCTGCAATCTGTTTCAGAAGCAACCTCATTCGAACAGCATCTATCTTACTTAGAGTTGGGATCTCGGTGAGGACCCAGTCAGGGCAATCGAGCTGGCCACAGAATCTAAACTTCATGAATTGGTATGGTGGGGCTTCTTTAGAGGTTTAATAGCCGAGCAAAATATATTTTATTTTTTTCAAGTTTAAGTATATCGTGACACTTCAAACACCAGTAATACAAGTCGAATAAGCTACACACAATGACACTTCACTTGTAATAGACACCTTCCCAGCTTTAGAATTTCTGACAATCTTGAGTTGAATTTTGTTCGTTCAACTCCAACCAACAATGAAGTCCATGTTGCTCTTCCTTCTGCTGGTCTCTGTGACCCATGCTTCAGACGCACCTTCTGCGACCCCTAGTGCTTCGCCGTCGGGTGCGCCAACATTGTTGCCTAGCGCTTCGCCGACCGCTTCGCCCAGCAAAGCTCCAACGAAAACCCCAACCCTTGCGCCTTCCGAAGCTCCAACTTTACTTCCCAGTACTGCCCCCAGTGCTGCCCCTAGTGCAATTCCAAGTGCTGCCCCAACCCTTGCGCCTTCCGAAGCTCCAACTTAACTTCCCAGTGCTGCCCCCAGTGCTGCCCCCAGTGCTGCCCCTAGTGCAATTCCAAGTGCTGCCCCAACCCTTGCGCCTTCCGAATCGCCAACTTTACTTCCCAGTGCTACCCCCAGTGCTGCCCCCAGTGCTGCCCCTAGTGCAGTTC
>Ga0302116_1000845_pt1 | contig 18414 bp, 13 predicted proteins | sample AG5_SCM_MG_FD_203124 | JGI IMG/M metagenome (GOLD analysis project Ga0302116, IMG submission 203124) | Marine microbial communities from Western Arctic Ocean, Canada - AG5_SCM | ecosystem: Environmental > Aquatic > Marine > Oceanic | place: Canada: Western Arctic Ocean | collected 2017-10-01 | reverse complement strand
CCAATGAGGGCGAAATAGCCGAGCGTGCGGAGGACGTTGGACTGGTTGTAGTCGTAACCCTCCGTCTCGGCGAACTTCTCCTCACCCTTGCGCTCCTTGTCGAGGAACGCGATGATGCCCGACTTGTCGACGAGCGCCTGGAGGAAGTTCAGCACGCCGAGCGCGGACCAGACCTCGTCGCAGTCCTTGAGCGCCGCGAGTTCCTCCTTGGTCTTGACGGAGAGCTTGCCGCGGTACTGGCACATGGACTGGAACTGGTAGATGAACTCGTCGATCATCTCCCAGAGCCAGAGGTTGGGAAGCTGCATGTTGACGTTGCCGTGGAGGATCACGCCGAACAGGTTGCAGTAGTTCTCCCAGCTCTCCTTGCGCTGGTCGAGCGTCGGGGTGGTCTTGCCGTACACGTGCCTGAAGTACAACTCCTTGTACAGCAGGCCAAAGACGTGATCGTTGTCGGCGTACCTCGCGATCGCCTCGGCGCTGGGCCAGGAGGACGCCTTGAAGTAGCGCTCGGAGATGGCGGAGAAGGATTTCTCGTACATGGACAGGATCTCGTACACTGATGGGGGGAAGGGGGAAGGGTGGGGGGCGGGATCAGCACGCGTTCAGTGGGGGCGGAAACCAGGGTCTCAAACGCTTCGCGGGTCTGCGCCTTTGGCGCGCGCGATCGCGTTCATCGCGGGGTCAACTCGGCGGGATAGCGCACGTACCGTTCTTCTCGCGGATGTGGCGGTAAAAGTACACGACGAACTGCTTGACCATGTCGGGCACGGGCTCGTTGGCCCGGGCGGCCGCGTCGTTAGCCATGGTGCCTTGAGTGCCTTGGATTTCTCGACGGGGTGAAGTTTTGGTGGGCCCGACGGTTCGTCGACCTCCTCGTGCGTTCGCAGACGCTACCGCCGCGAGCTGTTCACCGATGCAGGGACCGGTACACGCGCGCGCTCTGGCCGATGGGTGGTCGGCGTCGAGGGGCGGTTAAGAAAGGGCGAGCAGAGGCTTGGGACGCGAGCTCTTCACACTACTTTCACGTCGGGTGCTCAAACCCCGCCTGATGGCGGCGCTGTACAAAACACGCCGTCAGTCTAATTGCCCATACGGAAAATAAAAAGAACGGACAACCGACCATAAAATTCGGACGGACAAAGCGGCAGTTGGTGTTTTCATTCTGTTCACAGTCGGCGGCGCTTCGGCGTGGGCGTGGCGGACTAAGGGGGGTGTTCAAAAGTTAGAATCGTCCACCATGAGCGCGCAACGATCGTTCGTGAAGAAGACCAAGGCTGGGCGGGTCATGAAGGTGGTCCGTGAGCACTACCTGAGGGACGACATCTACGTCGGGTGCGAGCTGGCGACGGAGGAATATCGGGGACCCGACCCGAGCGCGTGGAAGCTCTCGGCCGGGGCGAGCAAGTTCGTGGTCATCGACACCAACGTGGCGCTGCACCAGCTCGACTTTCTGGCGCACAAGTCCATCGCCGACGTCGTGGTGCTCTCCGTGGTGCTCGAGGAGTGCCGGAACCGGAGCAAGTCGAGCTACGACAGGCTTCGCGCGATGTGCCAGGACCCCGAGAAGCGCTTCTTCGTGTTCGCCAACGAGCACCACAGAGACACGTACATCAAGGCTGAGCCCGGGGAGTCCCCGAACGACCGCAACGATAGGGCGATACGCGTCGCCGCCAAGTTTTACCGGCGCGCGATACCCAGCAAACGCATCGTGCTCCTGACCAACGACCGGGGCAACTTGCTCCGGGCCAAGGAGGAAGGCGTCGACGCGCTCAGCGTACGACAGTTCGCCAAGGAACACGCGGCGGACGCCCCGGAGCTCATGGACCTCGTGGCGGGTAATGACATCGATACCGAGGACGCATCTAAGGACGCAGCCACGGACGATGCACCGTCCGCCAAGCGCGTCAAGACGGCCGGGCCCTCATCAAAAACGGGAGGATCCGGTCGCGGCGCGATATTCACCGAGCACCTCTCCGCCTCTCAGACGGCGGCTGGAATCAAGGGGGGTACCCTGCACCAAGGGTCCCTGCGCACGGGTCGGTTCTCGCCGTGGGAAGGGTACGTGGGTTCCGACGCGGTGGGTGGTGATATCATGATCGTCGGGCGGACGGATATGAACCGAGCGATGGACGGCGACGTGGTGGCGGTGGAGCTGCTTCCCGAGTCGGAGTGGCGCGCACCCGGGACCAAACTCGCGAAGCCCGGGGAGGAGCACAAAGATTCAGAGAAGACGGAGAAGGGGGAGAACGAGAACGAGACGGTGAGTTTGGCGCCGGCGGTGGCGGAGGATGCCGACGATACCTCGGGACCCGCCAAGGGCGGTCGGGAGGACGGCGTCGTTCCCACCGGCAAAGTCGTCGGCATCGTCAAGCGCAACTGGCGCGAACGGGGATACGCGGCGTGCATCGACCTCGGACCCGGTGCCGCGGGTGCGGCCGCGTCCAAGGCTGCGCAGGACGCCACCACCGCCGCGGCGAGGTCTTCCCGTCTCCTCGCGGTGCCCCAGGACCGGAGGCTGCCGAAGATTCGCATCCAGACGCGTCAAGCCGCCGCGCTGGTGGACCAGCGCATCGTCGTCGTCATCGACTCGTGGCCATGCGATTCGCCCTACCCCGAGGGTCATTATGTCAAGTCGTTGGGTAAGCTCGGCGACGTAGGCGCGGAGACGGCGGCGGTGCTCCTCGAGGCTGACGTGGACGACAGGCCCTTCGCCCCCGCGGTTCACGCCTGCGTCCCGCCGCTGCCGTGGTGCTTCGACCAACAAGTCCACCTGCAGGCTCAGCCGCACAGGGAGGACCTCCGTTCACTGCGGGTATGTTCCGTGGATCCACCCGGTTGTCGTGACATCGACGATGCCCTCTCGTGCCGGCCCTTGGACGAGGAAGGCATGCCCGGGATGTTGGAGCTCGGCGTTCACATCGCGGACGTCACCTCGTTCCTTCACCCGGATACCGCCATGGACGACGAGGCTAAGAGGCGCGGTACCACCACGTACTTAGTGCAGCGCAGGCTCGACATGCTTCCAAAGCCGCTCACCGAGGATATATGCTCACTCCGCGGGGGCGTGGAGCGCCTCACCTTTTCGGTGTTTTTTCGATTCAACGCCGAGACGGGCCTGCCCGTGGAAGGGGTGGCGCCCAGGTTCACCAAGGCTGTCATCAAATCCGCCGCGGCGTTGACCTACGCCGAGGCGCAGCACATGATGGACGACCCGAACGACGCATCACCCTTGGCCAACGACCTACGGAACATCAACGCATGCGCCAGGTCACTTCGCAAACGCAGGATCGACGCGGGCGCGCTGACGCTCGCGTCTCCCGAGGTACGGTTCGAGATGGACAAAGAGACCAACCAGCCACTGGACGTGGGGATGTACGTCACCAGGGAGGCTAACCAGATGGTCGAGGAGATGATGCTTTTGGCGAACGTGGCGAGCGCGGAACGGATCCTTCGCGCGTTCCCGTCGTACGCGCTGCTCAGGCGCCACCCGACGCCCGCGCCTCGAATGTTCGACCCGCTGCTCAAGGCGTGCCGAGCGGTTGGCGTGGAGTGCGACGTGAGCACCAGCAAAAAACTGGCGGACTCATTGGATGCCGCGGTGCGCCCGGACGATGCGTACTTCAACACCTTGTTGCGTATCGTCGCCACGCGGTGCATGTCGCAGGCTGTCTACTGCGTCAGCGGCGCGCACAGCGTCAACGAGAGGGTCCACTACGGCCTCGCCGCGCCGCTGTACACCCACTTCACGTCCCCGATTCGAAGGTACGCCGACGTCGTGGTACACAGGCTGTTGAACGCGGCGCTCGGTCTGGAACGCGCGCATACGTCCCTGCAGGACAGCGAGGCGCTGAAGGCTGTGGCGGACAACATCAACGTTCGACACAGAAACTCCCAGATGGCGGCGAGGGCATCCGTGGAGCTTCACACGCACATCTTCTTCCGCAAGAAGGCGGCGGAGACGGAGGCGAGGGTGATTCGCGTCCGCGCCAACGGCCTGATCGTGTTCGTTCCCAAGTTTGGGATCGAGGCGCCCGTGCTGTTCGACGAAGGTGAAGGTGAAGATGAAGGGGGTAAGAAGGCTGTGCTGGACGAGGAGGCGATGACGGTGACCACCAAGGCTGGAAAGACTTGGAAGGTTTTCGACGCGTGCGTTGTTCGCATCGAGATCGAGGAGCTGGCGGCGGGGCGGTCCAGGCTGGCGATCAAGATATTATAGAGCGTCGACGTTTGATATCAGTGATACAGTGATATTACGAAAACTAAGTATATGTAGGCAGTTCTATGTCGCTATTTGGTACCAAGATGGGTACACACACAAGGAACGGCGCCCCCAAAAGGATAGTCTATAGTAGATGGGGTCGCCTTCTCCGGAATTTCACCTCGCACGCGTCAGACGCTCAACCGAAGAACGGCGCACCGCACGTGCACGTCTTTCTATTTCCCATACATACCCCTTCCCAAGATGGATTCTTCTTCGCGAAGCTGGGCTCGGGGGGCGACTCCAGCAGCTTCTGCTTCGCGGCGTCGAGAGCGGCTTCGCCTCCGCCCTGCTCCGACTGCAGGTAGTGGAAGTAGTTGAAGAGCCGGATGGACTTGAGCGCGTCCAGCGCCGCGTTGTGTTGCTCTCCCACGTCGCTGCCCAGCAGGGTTCTGACCAGGTGATCCTGGGAGAAGACGCTCCACGATTTGTACTGCGGGTTCCACACCCGCCACAGCCCGGCGAGATCCATGAGCGACGTGAAATCCTTCCCTTCCTCCAGTCTGAGCCACTCGACATCCTTGGCGATGTTCTGTCCCACGAGCACCGCGTGGGGCGGCAGGGCCGCGCGGACGTGCTGCAAAGCCTCCTCGAGGGGCACGCCGTGTGCGCTGAGAACATCCTCGGTGATGCCCGTGAGGGGCGTGAGGTACGAGTGCACCTTCTTTCCCTCCGGGGGTTTCACGTACACGTTCAGCAGGCATCGCTCGAACTGGTCGACCAACGCAATCTGCGCCACGTCCCTGGCGTTGTGCTCGTCCCCCGTGGCCACGCACTCGACGTCGATGGAGAAATACGTCGCGACGTAGTTCTGCTGTTGCTGCCACTGCTGCTGCTGCTGCTGCTGCTTCTTGGGAGAGGGCATCTTGCTTGGCGGCGATTTCCCGAAACAAACAGTTGAAAACTTCCTGGAGTCGCGTCGGCGTCGACGGGCTCTCTGGTCGCGCGCGTGTCGAGCTCCGGGACGACGTTTCCGTGGGAGTGTGAGGTTTTCGCTCTGTTACGGGCGAGGGTGAGAGTACGAGCGCGTGTTTTATCTGGTCGGCGCGTCGAGCTCTGAACCTCCGGCGCGCGAACAGATAACCAAATCAACATCGGTGGCGGCGGTTTCAGTTCCCGATGATCATCAGCACAGTCATCAAAAGTGAGCGCAAAAAGCACAACCGACCGGTGTCTACTTGCCAGAGCCGCGGTGGTCGACGCACGGGGCCGCGTCCGGGAGGACGGTCATGGCGGCCACCGGAACATGGGCGATGTCCTCGCCGAGTGCCAGGATAGGCGTCCCCGGGAGGGTGAGGGCGAGACATCCACGGAGATCGGTCTCCCGAATGATGGGACGCATGAACGACATCGCTATCGAGGAGATGAGCTCACACCCCGAGGAGGACCCTGCCGACTTTGGGGTGGAGCGAGGGGTTCCCTTCACGCGCCGGAACGCGTTCTACAGGGTGGAGAGCGCGCAGGCGAGGGACCTGGCGATACTGCTGGCGGCAGTCATGAGCGACGAAGCGGTCGCCGCGTCGTCGTCCACCTTCAGGGACGCCGAGCGCATCAGCGGAGGAATCTCCGTGCTCGACGCCATTAGCGGTTGCGGTATCAGAGCACAGAGGTACCTGCTGCAGGGGGAGGTATCCAGCGTCCACGCCAACGACGCCAACCCCAACGTGATGGCATCCCTCGACGACAACCTGTCGGGCGCGCACATGAGGGGAGCCACCGGGGTGTCGTGCGTGACCAACCTCGACGCGCACCGGCTCCTCGGACGATGTTACCTAGACGATACGCGGTTCGACGTGGTGGACGTGGACTCGTTCGGTGCCGAGAACCTGGTATCGGCGACGATGCGGTGCGTCAAACGCGGCGGCTACGCGTACCTGACGTCGACGGATGCCCTCGCGCTGTGCGGCAAGAGCCCGGGGACGCTATCGGCCAACTACGGCGGCGCGTACGTGTCACCAAACACGCGAGGAGCGAACGAACACGGCCTCCGGGTGTTCGTGGGTGACGCGGTTCGGATCGGCGCGGCTATGGGCCTGAAGGTGACGCCCGTGTTCTCGTTGTTCCACCCGCACGGTCCCGTGTTTCGGACGATGTGTCGCGTGGATGCGCTCGTGGGAGACTGGGAGTATAAGAGCGTCGGGCACGTCGGTCGGTGTCGCGCGTGCGGGGACGCGAGGGTGATCGACCCACGTGAACTCGGGGGTGCGTTCTGTCACCGGTGCGACGCCGTGAACGCGAGGGGTGACGGGACGAGCGGGACGGAGACACGACGGAGCTGTTTGGAGGTGAGCGGACCGATGTGGTTAGGGAGCCTTCACGAATCCGAGACTGTCGAGAAACTTCGGTCGAAGGCGACGGAGAAGCGTTGGATCGGGGAGGGCGCCTCCGTGGAAGATACCGTCAAGGTGAAGGGCCAGATGACTCTCGAAGCGTTGTTGAATTCTTTCGCGGCCGAATCGGACCCGAGGCTTCCCCCGTATCACCACAGGACGGACGAACTCGGTCGGGGCGGGCGGGGTCTGAGGAGGGGCATTCCGGGAATGAAGGCGTGGGTCGACGAGTTGAAGAGCCGAGGTTTCGCCGCGTGCAAAACGCACGTGGACAGCAGGGGGCTTAAAACGAACGCCCCGATGGAACAGGTCATCGACGCCGCCAACGCGGTGACGCGTGCGAGGGACATGACGTCAGCTAGCTAGTTAGTACCTTCAAAGGTAACACTTAGATCATCGAGCGATTGTGTATCGATTGCGTATCATTGAGAACGTATCATCGAGCTTAAACCTTGACCGCTCCCATCTTCTTGGTCAGTGCCCACTGCTCCAGGACCTCCTTCACCTTGACGAGGTCGTCCAGAGCGACGTCGAGCTGCTTTTCCTCGTCCGGCACGTCCTCTCCCAGCCTGAGGTCCTTGATCCTCACCTTGCCAGCCTCCCACTCCTGGGGAGCGACGAATACCATGTACCTCGCTCCGACCCTGTTGGCGTAGTCGAAGGTCTGCGTAACCTTCTTCTTGGGCTCCAGGAGCAGGTCCACCTGCGCGCCGCCCTCCCTGAGCGCCGCGGCGGTCTTCATCGCGCTGCCCTGCATGCCCTCGTTGAACGCCGCCACGACGAAATCAACCTCCTTGGGAAGGACGGGCGTGATCCCCTTGTCCTTCAAGAGCTCGACCACGACGCAATCGCCGAACCCGAACCCGCACGCGGGCACCTCCTGCACGGCGCCGTACAGGGACAGGAGCCGGTCGTACCTGCCGCCGCCGCAGATGGCCCGTAACTCCCCTAAACGATCGAACCCTTCAAAGACGACGCCCGTGTAGTACGCCAGCCCTCGGACCACTGAGGCGTCAAACACGAGCCAGTCACCAAAGCCGTACGCATCGGCGAGCTCGAAGAGCCTCTTAAGCTCATCCACGCCGCTGCGGTCCACGCCCTCGCCGCAGAGCGCCGCGAGGTCGTCGACGGACTTGCAGAGGAGGCAGTCCACCAGTTTCTTGGCGGTGTCCGCGTCGAGGCCTTGCGTGTCGCGGAGCTCCTTCTGGGTCTCCTCCGGTCCGATCTTGTCGAACTTGTCCATGACGACGCACACGGGCGCGAACTGCTCGTCGGTGACGCCCATGGATTTGAGCACCGCGCCCATGACCTTGCGGGAGTTGATCTTCAGGCCGATATCCTTGGAGGTGATGCCGATGTTTTTGAAAAAGAGGACGATGGCGGCGAGGAGCTCCACCTCGGCGTTGATCCCCTTGCACCCGATGATGTCCATGTTCCATTGGTAGTGCTCCCGTTTGCGTCCGCGCTGCGTGGTCTCGAACCTCCAGCACTGGGGCACGGAGTACCACTTGAGCGGGAGCATCAGCGACTGCGCTTTGCCCAGTACCATCCTGGCGAGCGTCGGGGTCATCTCGGGGCGGAGTGTCACCTCGACTCCTTCTTTGTCGGTGAAGGAGTACATCTGCTGGGTGATCTCCTCGCCAGCCTTGCGCTTGTACAGCTCCTGGCGCTCGAGCACCGGCGCGTCGTACTCCTCGAAGCCGCAGAGGGTGCCGACGTTACGGAAGTGATCGTAGAGCCAGCGCTGGAGCCTCATCTCGTCGGGGTAGAAATCGCGTGTGCCGGACGCGGGCTCGAGCTCGACGGGGGGGGTTGGCACGACGCCGACGGTGACGGTGTTGCTACTCTGGCCCCTGACCTGGCGCGCCTCGAGCTTGGCGGCTTTCTTGGCCGCCTCGGCAGCCTTCTTGGCCTTCTTCTCAGCCTCGCGCTTGAGCTGCTTCTCCGTCTTTTCGACGGGAGCGCCGTCGGCGGGCGCGGGGGTCTCGGCTCCCGCGGCGGGCGCCGCGGCGGGAGCGGGATCGACGGGGGCTGCCTCGGAGGACATATTGCCCATGCAACAGTACTGGAGTGCGGCCGATCGGCGATGTATTGTGCCCCGCGCCACCGATCGTCGTCCCGGAAAAGCGATCGATCATCGGCGGCTGGAAGATGAGATTTCGCTCGGCAGCTCGGCACCTCGATCATGTCAGTCGATAATTTACAAGAACGGCCGTTTCAACTCGCCCCCCCCCTTGGTCTTTCGCAGCGTCTCCTCCGTCGTGCTGAGCAGCTTCGAGTAGTAATCGACGAACGCGCCGGCGTCGATACCACCCGGGGTCTTGACGGAGGACTGGGACGCACCCACCGCACCCTTGAACCCCGAACTTCTTACGGGACTCGACTCGCCCCACTCCGCCGACGAGTTCACGGTGGCGTCCCAGTCGCTCGCGTCGTCGGCAAACACGCCAGCCGCCACGCCCGCGACCGTGGGGGGCGCGAAGTAGCTCTGGTCCGAGTCACGCACGTGGGGACCCCGGCCCGGCGACGCGAGCGGTGACGCGACGGCGATGGATCCAGCCTTTCTAGCCCGCGACGGTGACTGGTACGCCCACGGGGAGTCACGAACGTCCGGCCAGACGGGCGCGGCTGTGAGGATAGGGGATTTGGATGACGCGTCGGGTTTGTCACCCACCCGTGTGTCCTCAACCGGTTCCGTGTCATCGACGGCATCACGTGGTTGGTACTCATCCTCCTCAAGTGGTGACTCCTCCGACTCGTGTCTCCCTTTGAGCGCCTCTTCCAGGATGCGAACCCGGCCCTCCAGGAGAAACGCTCGGGCGCCTTGCTCCGCGAGGGCGGCGTTGGACGCCGCGAGTCGCCGCGCGATCTCATCGCACTCCTTCCTCGCGTCCGCCGCGGCCTCCTTCGCGGCACACGCGCGTCCTTCGGCGTTGTTGGCCACGTCCACGGCGACGGCGGCTCTGCGCTCGGCGTCGACAGCTCTCGCCTCCGCCTCACCCGCTTTCTTCGCAACCGACCCCACGTCGTCCCTCAACGCCTCAAACAATGGAGTGTAGTCCACCGATTGAACCGCCGCGGGTGCGACGGTCGGATGGTTCTCGTCGGGGAAACCGCCACTGCGTCGCACGCTCTCCAGACCCGAACCGGCGGCGGTCACGGGTGCCGGTCCGTTCGCAAAGTCGCGGGAGTCACCGGGATTCACCTCCGCCGACATGGGACCCTGTAAGCTCTCCCTCGACTCCCTCACCGTGAACGAGTCCCGTTCGTCGTGCGTCGGGTCGATCGCGATGCTGCTCGCCTGGCTGCGCAGCGCGGCGGACCGGGCGAACCACGGCGGCGCGTCGCCCGAAGCCGCCAGGTCGGTGAGCGGCGGTCGAACGCGGTTGGGGCTCGGGCTCGGTCGAAACTCAAAGTTGCCCCCTTCGTCGTCGTCGTCGTCCGAGTTCTCCGCGGTCATTGGCTCGGTGGACACGCGCAGGTTGGCGACACCTGTTGAGGCCCCTTCCCGGGTCGCCTCGTTCGTGGGACCCGCGTGAGATCCTCCGTCGCGTCGGATCTGGATGGGCCTTCCCGGCGTCCTCCTCTTGACATTACCCGCCTTGGTCTCATGCCCCTCTGTGTCCTTGTGCTTGGTGTCCTTGTGTGTATCCTGCGAGGCCCTCTCGCGCGCGACGCGGGGCCCGCCCTCCTTCGCGACGACCGCCTTGACGTCAGCGGCGCGCGCGGCCCTGGCGTGCTCGTTGTGACGTCGCTTGCACAGCTCGATGGCGTCGGCGAGCAGTAAGAGTTTGCGCTCGGCGAACCCGGGGGAGAGGAACTGGACTGGCGTGAGCGTGGGGTTGTAGTGGAAGGACTCCCGCAGGGCCTTCCACGCGTTCTCCACGAACCGCGAGTCGCTCTTGGCCTGCAGGTCGTGCCCTTCGTCGGACAGCGACCGGGTGACGTGCCGGCTGAAGCCCAGCATGGCGTAGTGCAGCGCGGGAAGGAGCGACATCGGGGAGCCCTCTTTGGCGCCGTCCTCGTCGAAGTCGACGGGGAACCGGATGCGGCGGAGCTCGCGGTCGATTCGCGCGAGGTTACCGTCGAGGTCGCCCGTGCGCCCGGACCGCAGAGGCGTCTGAATCATCGTCGCCGGCGCCATGACGTCGGTCGCGGCGCGCTAGACGGTTCTGACTGACAGCGCGATTTCAAACCGCGAGTCGTTGCTCTGAATCGTTCTGCTGACACGCGCTGAAGCGCCACGCGATTGGATGGATAAAGCTGACTCCAACCCTAACCCTCCCCCGAACACGAACGCTCGACACAACGTCCGCAAGGGATCCGACGTCGTGGCACAGACATGGAGATCCTTCCCCCGTCCTACACCGGCGACCCCAACGCGGCGCGCTGCTCCGAGAGCGCGTTCAAGTACGGGTTCTTCTGCTTCAACGCCGCCATCGCCTACGATCGAATCGGATTGAAGCACGTCATGAGCGTTGGCCACGCCTTCTCCGGCGACTACCTCGTGGCGCTCTCCGAGGAGGTGCGCGCGCGCAGGGACGTGGCACGCGGCGTGGAGCCCAAGAGCAAGAGAGAGAGGCTGGGGGAGTACGCCTACCAGAGGTGGGCGCGCTGGAGGAAGAAGAGGATGGTGAACAAGCTCTGATGACCGCGGCGGCGATTTATTCGGGCGCAACGGGCGGAAGCGTCCGCCCCGACCCGCGCTTCGGCACTAAAGTGAACAGACGTTATTAGCGACACCGAGGATGTAATGATGTACACATACATCGTATCTAGTAAGACAGACCCCTGGACGAGAGCCTGTACCCGCTCGCGTCCAGAGTCCGCCTAGCCTCCGCGCCCCCGCCCTCGGACCTCACCCTACTCGCCGCAGTCGCGAACCGAGACGCCACCTCCGCGTCGGTCACCGCGTCCGTCGGTGACCCGAACGCCTTCCGCGCGTCATCCACGATCTTGTTACCAGCCTTGTTCGTCCGTGCCGTCAACACGCTGGCCATGATGGGCTTGAGAAAGTCCGGGTACAGCGCGGTGGCGTCGTCCCGCGTCTCCGGCGGCAACACCGCCAACTTGTTATACGTGGGGTAACCCTGTACCGACCTCATGACGGGCTTTGGCATGGCGAGCGCCTCGGCCGCGCTGGCGTCGCCCCCTGGGTCGGCCCTGAAGCTGCTGTGGATCTCCGGGTCGTCACGTTTGGCGCGGATCGTGGCGAACGAGGACACCGTGCACTTCCGCTCAAAGTGTTCCCGGAAGCCGACGGTGGCTCCGCCCCGTTTGACCAGCTCGCGGTGTTCGCCCACGACGTTGAGGTAGATGGGCACGCGGACGACGTGGCGACCTAGTCTCTCGCCGATGGCGGCGTCGTGCGCGTCGTGGTCGTCATCCTCTGACTCATCCAGCCGCCTTGCATCCGGCTCGTCGCCCTCGCGGAAGTCGTCGTCCTCGTCCCAATCCCCAACTGTTTTCGTCGTCCGCCTCATCACCGCCTTGTGCGCCATGAGGTACACCCTGGTGGCCAAGGGCTTGGCGGTGATAACCACGCACCCGAGCCACTCCCCCGCGGTGTCCGACCCGGCCACCACCTCGACGCACTTGCTCATACCGGGCGCCAAGACACCCTCGGTGAACCTAACCTCCGCGGCGGGACACCCGGTACACTCCACGTGTACCCCCACGCTGCCCTGCAAGTTCCTGTTCTTGACCGTGATCCGAAACCGTCGCGTCGCACCCGGCACCAACGTCCCGGCGTCGATCGCCGCGGTCCGGAAGTGCGTCCACCGCGGCGCATCCACCGGCTGCGAGTCCCGTCGGGCCGCTCGCTCCACCGTGTCATCCGGCACCGGCGCCCCAGAGCTCACGCGCGATATCGCGGCGGGGTGCGGCCTCGCGCTCGACACCGCGTCCACGTGCGCGTACTTATCATACCTCGGGTACGCGTCCAGGTCGCGCGGGTTGTATATCTGCCGACGGGCGTACACGGCCAAGCGCCGCTTCAGTACCGTTACGTCGCTCTTGTCGCAGTCCATTTTTTTCAACATCGCGTCGACGGCTCTCGCGTCGTCCAGACTCGCCCCTCGTCCAGCCACGTCCTCGACCGGTTTCCCTTTACCCGTGTTATCCGTCGGTTTCTCGTGCGCCCCGCGCGGTCTGTGCCACGCCAGGATCGCCATTTGGCATATAAACGAGACAAACTCGTTAAAGTCCAACTGGTTTTCCCGGTTATCCGCAGCCTCGTCGCCGTACGCGGGCCTGTCCGCGTTTGCAAAGGCCATCGCCACGTCCCGTCTGCGTAGAAGCGTCGGGACGATGTCAAAGTCGTTCGCCAGTGTGAACGCCTCCGCGCGGGACATGAGGGACGGTTTATCGTTGGTATCGTCCAGGTCGTGCACGTCGTCCCTCGCGGCGTAATCGTCGAATAGGCATCGAAGTGGTCCCTTCTTCGGCGGCGCGCTCTTGTCGCTCCAGACCGCCTTGCCGCGCCTGCCCCGCTGGTCGCCCTGCTGGACCCTCGCGTCGAACTGCGCGTCGACCTCGATGGACTTCGCAGGCGGCCGTGGGGGTTCCGTGCCCGGTCCCCTGGGAGGCACGTACGGCCGAAAGTCGCGATCTGCGAACCCGTCCCGCTCAGCCTCGTCGCACATCGCCTCGAAGCGCGCGTACAGGTCCGAGCAGGCGGTATCCGGGTGCATGTGGCTATGCGTGGGACCCAGGGTCGACGGTCGGACGGTCGCGCGCGCGTTGGTGGACCGCGCGTGCGCGAAGTCGACCAGCTGTGATGGGAACGGGGGGAAAGGAGACGCGACGGTTAGCGGCACGAATGATTGACGATTCCGAGGAGGCGGGTCGGGTGGGCCGGAGCCGTGGCTGCGTTCGATGTCTCACCTGCGACACGAGCGGGTTCACCATCCGCATCGTACCCGTGCCGGGATCCGTCGTCATTGTCCCGATCGGTCCCGACCACCGACCGCCGCGCGCTGACCTAGCGCGCTGGTGCTATGCCAAATTTGGGAGAGACTCGAGAGGGTGATGCGCGATTGTGGCTGCGAGCGTTATTTTTCAATCCGGTGTTCATCATCACCTGGAGTCTTACACGTCTATCACCGACCCGACGACAACACTCACGCCTCCGCCCTGGCCGTCTTCCAGTCGATCGCCGCCTCCCTGATGTTGTTGATGATGAAGAACGCGCCGCACAGACGCGCGGTCCTCGCCAGACCGCCGCCGTACAGCGCCTTGATCCCCCCTTCCCTGTACACCATCCCGAGCGCCGTCCGCGCGTTTGGGTACTTGACCCCGGCGATGTCCGACTGCGCACATGTCTTACTGGTGTCCACCGGGTGCGTCAACACCGCCGCGACGGTACCTCCGATGGACGAGCCCACGATGGAGGCGGCGAGCTCGTTGGACTTGAAGTACTCCACGTTGGACGTGAGGTAATCCTTGGCGATGGGCGCGAGGCCGAGGTAACCGGCGGTGTAGATAGCCTCGCGTCCGACGCACGACCAGAACCCCCGCATCATCCCCGCGGCGCCGTGTTCCTTGACGATCGCGCTGATCGTGGCGCCGGGTGAGTCCAGGCCGAGCTTCTGCTGCTGGATCACCACGAGGTCCACCGGCGAGTACAGCACGGATGACGCCGCGCCCGCCGCCATGGCGACGCCGACGCGTTCGGGGTCGGTCGGGCCTCGGTCGCCGCCGGTGACCGCGCGCTCGATCGCGCCGTTCACCGCGACCTGCACCGCGGTGATCGGGCCGAGCGGGGCGGCGGCCGCGGTGACGCCGCGGAACCATCCTGCGAGGAGAGACGGGGCGCGGGGAGAGACTCTGAGGTCAGGTCTGGGGCGAAGGAAGCGCGTTGGGGACGGGTGGACGGGGTGAGGGATGGGAAGATGCGCACCGCCGATGGACGTCGGGAAGGGCTTCTTGCTCTGCTGGCAAATCTTCAGCGTGATGAGGGGCACTGCGATTGGGGACGTGCGGGGCGCGTTCGGTGGTCAGATGTAGTCGTTTGCGCGGCCGAGACGGTCGGGGGTATGTATCGGGATCGCGGTCCAGGGCACTCACTCTGCACGGTGCACTCGAGGGTGCCTCCGAAGGCTCCCACCATGAGGTTCTCGGTATCGCTCAGGGGCAACCGCCTCTTCCCCTCCACCACGGAGGCGGCGAACGGGGTGAGCGGGGGGAAGTCGCGAGTGTTTGGCATCATCTTCTTCGGATCCAACCGCGTTTAGTGCCAGACTGGGGCGAAAGGGCGACGTCCGCGGTCGCCGGTGGACCTGGAAAGGTGCCGGTCGCGGAGGTGTGGTCGCGTGGGTCGACGCGCGCGGTTAGTTTCGCGTGCGGTCGGTGCGTCGAGTCGTGCGGGACCCTGTGCGACCGTGCCGACGAGAGATAACAAAACGCGGGAGAGCGCTGACAGATAAGCAAAGCCACTTGGCAAGGCACGCTTCGGCACCCTTCATCTTCGTTTCTTTATTTTCGTATGGTATGGGTAATTAGAGTGACACCGTGTTTTGTTTACAGGGTTCCTCTATGTGTATTTGGGGCAGATTTCACCCCTTGAATAGCCTCGCCTCTCACTGCTTGTTCATGGACTCCGCCTTGGGCGCCTCGTGTTTTTTCTGCACGAACGCACCCGCGCCGTCGAGCACGCCGGATCCACCGAAACTGTCGAGCCTGTGGTCCACGTTCGGCCCGTCCTCCGCGACGACCTCCTCCACGTCCTCGGCGGTGTCCAGGTGCCTTAGACTGGACGCCGGGAACCATTTCACGATGAAGTGCTGCCTGAGGGGCACGAGCGCCATGATCAGCAGCGGGAACGCGATGCCGTACACGCCCGCCCACGTCACTCCGTACACGGCGCCCAGAGCGGAGATCTGGATCAGGGTGAACTTCCGCGTGTCCCTCATGGGCACCAGGTCGACGTACGAAGGCTGCGACTCGCCCGCTCTCAGCGACTGGATGTCCATGATGAAGAGGGTGATGCGGTGGATGAACTGGTTACCAGGGAAGGACTCGATGGCCATGAACACGAAGTACCCCCACAGCACCGCGCGGGGCATGAGCTTGATGACGGGCGAGATGAACAGGCAGACGCCGACGAGGACGCTCTGAATGAGGTTGGACATGCGCTGCTCCAGCACGACGTCCGATCCTCCGGGCTTGGTGCGGTCCTGCCCGACACCCATGAGCGAGCGCGTGTGCATGGGCGCCTGGGGCAGCACGCCGTTCGTCGGGGGTAAACCGAGGAGACCGAGCAGCAAGGTGTTGAGCCCCTGGAGCAAAAAGTCGTAGTGGTACGCGGGGGGTTTCTCCAGGTTGAAGTCGTCAACCTGCGCGAGCTGCGCGGAGACGTTGTGGTCGAAGAAGAAGAGCACGGTGATGATCAGCGCGGGGATGAGCGCCACCGCGACCTGGCCCGCGGGCACGTCACCGAGGTACTTGGTGGTCTTCCACGTGTCCGTCACCTCTGGGTCGTAGATTTGTTTGCACGCCACGCGGGTGGGCAGGTCCCACGTGGCGCCGTCGGGAGCCTTGACCGCGTAGGAGACGGCGGTGACGATGATGACCGCGAAGAAGGCGCCGTAGTCCGCGACGAGCGCCCTGAGCCACGGCCGTCCCACGTGCCACTTCCTGGCGCCCATCAGGAAGATGGCCAGGAGGACCAGCCCGGTGGCGAGGAAGAGCGACCAGATGCCGTTCACCGTCCTGTACGCCACCGGGGCGTCGTGCGGCTCGTCGAATTCATCCTTCAAACCTTTGACCGCGGCTTGGAAGAACAGGAGCGCGATGAGTGTTCCGAACGTCTCGCCGGAGAACCTGGTGAACGCGTTGATGTACTCGGACGCGTTGGCGAATGCCAGGATGAAGTGCATGAGCGCGGTGAAGATGAGGACCCAGGTGCAGAAGGGCCTGAAGAGCTCGGGCCCGAGGTCGCTCTGACCGTCGGCGTACTTGAACATGTAGTAGTACACCAGCACGATGGGTTCGGCGACGCCCACGATGAGAAGGGGCTGGCCGCCGAAGACTGACTGGAGGACGCCCGCGATCGCGGTGGCGCAGAGGATGTGCGGGATGGAGAAGAGCTCCTTGGTCTCGTCCCTGAACTGCTCGCCGAAGGTGAGCGCGGGGAGCACGGACGCGAAGAAGATGTAGGTGGCGGGGGCGAAGATCTTCAGCCCGACCTTCGTGCCGCGGCTCCAGTCATCGCCGTAGATGGACCAGCGGCGGCGGAAGTCCTTGGCGATGCCAGCGCCGAACCCGACGCAGCACTGGATCTCGCCCTCGCCGTCCGCGCCGGTCTTCCAATCGGGCGCCTTGTTGCCGTCGGGCATATCACCGGCCATGGTGGATCACTGGTCGGGTAGTGGCGCGAGTGAAGGATACGGATGTGGAAGGTCACCACGTCGTCTCCTCGCTGCGCGCGCGAAGGGAATGAATGCGTTTCCAACGAACACGTTTTACGAGTGGCTCTCGTTATTTCTGTCGGCGACTGTACGGACAAGTAGTCTGAGGAAATGCGTGCAAATCAGAAATAACCGTCTTTTAACGGGTAATTTCCCGGAAACTCGTATGAAGACTTGGTTTGCGTTGTTGGTTCAGCTTTTTCTCTTCTGACTTAAAGCTAAGCTAAGTTCGAGCGCAACCGCCCTCATCTCCACACCCACCCACCATCGAGAGTCTCTCTGCCCAGACTTCACACTTACTGCGCCTTGGCCGCGGCGGCCGCGACGCGGAGGCCCCTCTGGACGGCGGAGAGCTTGGCGAGGGCGGCGACGGTGAGGTCGGGGCGAGACGCGGCGACGGCGTTGGCAGTAGCCTTGGCCTGCTGCTGGAAGATGCCCGCAACCTTGGTGGTCTTGCCGCCGACGATGACGGCGACGGCGGTGGCGTTCTGCTTCTTGGAGTAGTCCTTGGGGTACTTGAACGCGTTCACGCCGACGGCGACGTCATTCGCGAGGCCTGCGATGGTCAAGAAAGGGAGGAAAGGTCAGTGGCGATGTGGATCGAGACACACAAAAAACCCTACTGGGAACCAGGTCACGACGCGGGATGTTTTTTTCCCCGGACGATGGGTTAGGGTTTTACGCGACGCGACGCGCGCGGGGTCGATCCACGACCCCACGCGCGTCCCACGCCATCCCTCTATCGCACGACGATCGGAATGTGGACGCACCGGAGAACTTGAACTTGTGCTCGGAGGTGACGTTGGCGGCCTCGGCGGAGAAGGAGCGGAAGCACTTCTGCCTGGTCGCGGACCTGGAGCGGCGGATGAACACGTTGTTCTTCGCGACCAGCGCCCAGGTGAGGTCGGGGGAGCACTCGACGACGGACTTGACCATTGTCTCGTTTGTGTTTTCGAACGGAGTGACCGAAGCGTGCGCTTGCGGCTGCTGAAAAGGGAAGGCGACGGGGATGGACCACCGGGTTTATTGCGGATTTTTCCAGAGCAACTCGCTGGAGCACGCCGCGAGCTGACGGAAAAAGCTTTCTTCTGTTCTGACTTTTGAAATCAACCGAGGCAACCTCCACTTCAAGGCGCGCCTCCACCTCGAAGCTCGCGCGTCGTTGGAGGTCAAACGAGAATGGATAACGTCGCCGTGTACCAGGCGAAGGAGACGCTGGACATCGCGCATGAAATCTCCAAGCTGCTGGACTGCGGCCTGGACAAGGAGAGCCTCGCCATCCTCATCGCGCTGTGCGAGAACGGAGTGAACCCGGAGGCGCTCGCGGCGGTGGTCAAGGAGCTGCGCAGGGAGGCTGCCGCGCTCCAGGCGGACGCGTGAACGTGGCCGTGAGCGACTTGGGGGTGACGGTTCG
>Ga0302116_1000843_pt1 | contig 18423 bp, 19 predicted proteins | sample AG5_SCM_MG_FD_203124 | JGI IMG/M metagenome (GOLD analysis project Ga0302116, IMG submission 203124) | Marine microbial communities from Western Arctic Ocean, Canada - AG5_SCM | ecosystem: Environmental > Aquatic > Marine > Oceanic | place: Canada: Western Arctic Ocean | collected 2017-10-01 | reverse complement strand
AGAAAGAGCACTGGGACCGCTTTTTAACCCCACCGTCAAGAATCTGCTCCTGGAGCGGGGAGACTTTGGAGACATTCAGTCGTGCGTGACCATCTGCGAAATCGTCGATATTTTCAATGGGCAGGGGGAGAAAGCGAAGGCGAAAGCAAACACGGAGGAGAACTCAATGCCCAAGAAGGAAGTTACAGAGGTGTTCTTGGGAATAGAAATTAATATTGTGAGAGAGTGGTACCTGTCCTACGTCGACTTGATGCAACGACTGGAAATGTTCGAGCGCTGCACTGAACTTTTGGCCAACTGCGTCGACAGTGTGATATCTACAATGAACCAGCAAAGCACACAGATCTACGAGAGCTGCAGCAGCTGCAACAAACCACTCAGGGGGGTGTTCGACACGAGCAGAGGGATAAGGAAAGGCGGCGGCGGAGAGAGAGGGAAGGGAGGAGAAAGGAAAAATGTCATGATCGCCCAGAGAGCGTGTAACAGCTGTAGGGTAAAAATTGGAATCTGCTTCATTTGCCACGCTCCGGTCAAGAGCTTGTTCGTATGGTGTCCCGGCTGCGGGTGCGGAGGACACCAGAGCTGCGCCAAGATGTGGTTTCATGGAAGTGGGGTGGGTGGGGTGGGTGGGGGGAGCGGCGGTAGCGCGGGGAGGAGGAATTTGGCGTGTCCAACAGGATGTGGTCACAAGTGCGGGCAATATATATAAGAGATAGGCAGAGAGCAGAGCGGGAGCAGACAAGCAAATTCAAATGTAGACTTTTAGGTTGGAAGAGTTGGTGACTCGGTGAATTTAATTTCTATGCCTCATGCTGAGGTGCGTCTTAAGAAATCTAGTACCACACTTGTGGGTCCGTCTCCATGCACCGGTTGAGGAGGAGCATGCCCTTGTTGTGGAGGGTTCGCAATTCGGCCTCACTCGCTGGCGGACTTGTCGGCGCTTTGCACGTCTTCTTGTGCTTCTTCCACGCTGACTTCTGGCACTCGGCGGAGCAGAAGAAGCTGGTTTTGCACCGTGCGCACGCTTTCGTTGTGGCGGTCTTACAGACGTCGCACTTGTGGGTCGGCTTCAGCACGTCCTCCACCTTCACCAGCTCAGCCTTGTCGTACTTCATGTGCTTGATGAAGGTGCAAGCGGTGATATAGACACCGAAGACCTCCTCGTCGACGAACTGTTTGGGGAGGTGTTGCCGGAGGAGGGTGGGGAAGGGGGTGGAGGAGATGTACTTGGGGGTGAGGCGGAGGACCTTGCGGATCTCATTGCACGCATTAAATTGAGGGTGCCCCGCATACTGGAGGGCCGTGTGGTTAGTCGGATCGGATCGGTAAGGGAAAGTGGGCGCCGATGGATCATTCGAAGAGCAAGAAACATAAGGGAGTCGCTGTATATCTTGCTCTCGCAAGCAATACCTCGAAGAAGACTAGAATTGAGATATTTGAGAACTTCACGCACCAACTCGTCATCGTGCTCATTGATCCACTTGTGACAGTCTGCCCACGATCGTGATTGGATCCACCCACCCATCTCACTCCTCCAATAAGCCACTGGTGCGTACAAGCGGTAAATCCCCTTAAAACCCAACGAATGACCTTCCTCGGGAGTGAGGGAGAGCAAGCCGATGATCTCAGCACAGGCTCCACTCCTACGGGCAATGTCGATGGGAGTTTCGCCTTCATTGTCTCGTGTGATGAGGGCCTGTAGATTGAAGCTAATCGAATTCACGCCCACATTGGCAAGAGTATGTGTGTGTGTCTGAGCTTTCTCTCTGCGAGCCAATGATGTGGCAGTTGTCCATGCTCGTCGACCTCCTTGTAGCTTCCCACGACAAATCTACGTCCCGATCTGGGTGATTGATTCATGGCTTCAAGTACCAAAAGCCAATCACGCCTCTGAGCCACTTGTGATGTTGGTTAGGAGTTGTAGCCATATGTTCTGTTTTGTTTTAAGGTGGTCTATGGGTGGTCAAACGCCAGGTGAGATAAATTAACCCTAAGTGGCTACCAAATTTTTAAAGCGAAAACTTTCGCAAGTTGAAAGTAATGAATGAGGTGTTCATTTTCAGACCGTTTACAAAAATCATGGTTTCATCCAAATATCCCTACATTCAATAGTTTTCACACAACTACTTCAAATCCTTCCCCTAACCAAAATGCATCCCACAAGAAAGTTCCTCAAGCCCGAACAACAAGCCAAGCAACTTCGCTCAACCTGGAAAAAGGCAGTGAATATGACAAACTCAAAAAACAACAGTGGCAACGACATGCTCGCGCACCTGAATAAGATGAACCAGCTCCTCGACTCCGGGCTACTGTTCTCCCCCACAAAGCCTCTGGAGTCGAAGTCCCCCATGGACGATTTAGAAAGATATGAGCAACTTCAAATACAACACGCGATTGACTTGCAGATTACGGAGCAGGTCGTTCTTGACAAGGAGCGGGCTGAAGCCGATGTCAAAAGACAGGCGAAGGAGAACGAGGAGATGTTTCTGGTGCTGAAGGAGAGCGAGAGGATGGCGGAGAAGCTCGTTAGCGACGCGGCTGAATCTACGGGCAGGTTAGTCGAAGCGCAAATGCAAGAAGCGAGCCTTTTGGAAGTCGAGACCGAGAATGCGCATATTCACAATCAACAATCAAGACCGAGAAAAGGCTGCAGCCACCCACATCCACTGCATCCACTACATCCACTACATCCACAAATAAACCAACATTATCAACTCAATTCAATTTGCTCGGCGCAGGTTCGAAGAGACACTGAACAAGTTCAGTAACCACTCGTTCGGTCAGGGTAAGGGTCAGGGTCAGGGTCAGGGTCAGGGTCAGGGTCAGGGTCAGGCCGAAGCTGAAGCCTCAAGGAGAAAGAAAGAGGAGTCGGAAGAAGAAAAGATCGCCCTGGCCCTATCCATAATGGAGCTCGACACTCTCCGTTTCAAGAAGCTGAACGACGCCAAAATCAGCTCCAAGAAGGAATCCGCCGCGGTGAGGTTCCAGGCGGTCGTTAGGCGGAAGCTTGGGATGAGGGCGGTGGAGAGGAGGAGGGTGGCGTATTTGGTTAGGGAGGGGGAGGAGAGGGCGGCGATAATTATAGCGAGGGTGTTCAGGGGGAGGAGAGGGCGGAGGAAGGCCGAAAGGCGAGCGATAATGAAAAGGGATGACGAGGAAAGGATTGTGAGAGAGGATGAGAGGAGGAGGAGACGGGGGGTGACGGCGCTGCAGAAATTTGTTCGCGGGAGAAGAGGGAGGGAAGAGGCGGGGGAGAGGGGGAGGGCGGTGGGGCTGCTTCAGAAGGTGGGAAGGATTGTTGTCGAGGGGATGAGGGAAAGGGAGAGGGAAAGGGAAAGAGAGAAGTTGTTGTCTGAGAGGCAGAAACGGGAAGCTGAAGAGGAGGTGGAGATTGAGGAGGCGAAGAACGTTTTCATGGATTGGCTCGAGGATAAAAAGGCAGAGAGGGAGCGGGAAAAAAAGGAAAAAATGGAACGGGAGGAAGAGAAATTGGACGTGGCAGAGGCGAAGAGTCTGTTGCTGGGCTGGCTGGAGGATAAGAAGATGGAGAAGGAGAAGGAGAAGGAGATGAAGGCCGAGAAGGAGGCCGAGAAGGAGGCCGAGAAGGAGGCCGAGAAGGAGGCTAAGAAGGAGGCCGAAGAAGCGACGAGCCTTTTCTTGGATTTTTTGACTGACTCCAAAAAAAGGAAAGAACAAGAACAGGAGAAGATGTCTGTGGAGAAGAAGGAGAAGGAGAAGCAACCACCCGAGAAGGAGAGGGAGGAACAAGAGCTGGTACCAGTGCCAACGCCAACGCCATCGCCAACACCGACGAATACAATGAGAACCGCAGACCAACCGGAAGCGGAAGAACCAATTCCAACCCCCTCCGCATCGCCCGTTGGGCAAACAATAGACGATTACTTCACCCTCAGCTCCTCCGTCTCCTCTGCTTCTGCTTCCTTTCCCGCCACTTCAATAAACACAAATCTCAGAAGTTCATCAGCAGCTGCCCTCAGTTCATCACCCACCACTACTACTACTACTACTGCCAATTCCAAGCCAAGCTCCTCCCCGACCCCTCTGATGATGATGAGGATGTTATCAAAGTCCCAAACAACCCCCTTCACCGTCCCGCTCATCCAAAACATTTCAAAAACTGAACCCTTCCGTACAGGAATCCCAAATTTACCCCCCCCCTCAGCAACTCCCTCCCCGCTGACTGACCCCTTTTTAAAAACTGGAACCTCCGGCCAGGTAAAAATAAAAACTCGAAAGGCGACAACGACTAGATCACACCTCCGGATCTTGTCCGACGACGACGACAAAATAACCGTGGCGATCAAACGGGCCGACGAGCGAACGAGGAAGAGGGAGAAGAGGAGCGATATGAAGTTCAGGGGAGCGGTTGAGGGGGGGTTGAAGGACGGTCGAGATTTCTCCGCGGGGGACTTTCTGGTTAGGAATAGAGGAATCCACAAGGTGAGCGAGCGAAGCGAGCGAGCCTTGTGACAGAAGAGAGCGAGCAATTAATCCATCTTGCTCTCGCTCTCGTGCTTCGTTGAAAATGCGCCTTGCTTCGCTTGGCGCAGATTGGCGCGTTGGGAGATTTGAAAATGAAAAGCAACAACAACGAGAACGACGTGACAACTGCGTTGGCTCTGCATCACATGAAATACAGAGAGAACAAGAAAGGGGGGGGGGGGGTGACGCTTGCGCAGGCCGAAAAGAACCTCGAGATGGTGAAACTTACAAAGTTCGTAACAAGAAAGAAGGGGGTGTTGAGTAGCAATGACGAGTTTTTGGAGGATTCTCTGAAAGAGGGGAGGAGGCAGACGCGCCTTGCGCTCCAAAGGATTTCCGCATAGCGGCGGACTGAGCGACAGCGACATCGAGCGCAGATGTCAGGGACGTTAAGGCCAACCTGACGCAAGCAGGAAGTAGAGAATAGAAAAATGAGAGAGATTCTGCAAGTAAATGTCTCCCTACGATGCTATGATGCTGCTATGATCCTTTCCCTGTGGTGTCTGTGATCTGTGTGATCTGTGTGTAGTGTGTTTGTGTGTCTGTCTGTGTGTCTGTCTGTGTGTCTGTGTCTCCCCCTATTACGCTAGCCAGCCTAGCTATTAATAACCTTCCTCCTATTCTGCTTCTTCGGCACCACCTCCGCCCAGTCGTTCTCCTCCTTCATGGCCACCTTCATGCCATCACCGAACTCGACCACCGTGGTCCTTTCCCCCGCCTCGTTATCGTACGATCTCGCCTTCTTCACCGCAGTTCTCTCCCTCTCCCTCTCCCCCGCCACGGCCTCCTTCTTCTCGAGGATGCTCTCCGGAGTCGCCTCGGGGTTGACTGGGGGGATTTTCCTCCCCTTCTCCTCCTTCTTCTCCTCCTTCTTATTCTTCACCTCAGTCCACTCCTCCTCACTATTCTCGACCAACGCCGGCACATCAGCTGTTGTCGTCCTCGTCGTCGTGGTGGTAGTCGTGGTCTTGGTCTTCGTGGTCAAACTAGTCATCCTCTGCACCGGCTCGTGCTCATTCCCCGGCATCTGCCCCTTGGAAATTATGCACGCCAGTTCGTACTCCTGTAGCTCCCTCTCGGCGAGCGCCCTGAGCTGTGCTGGTGACTGTGAGTCCTGATGGGGTGGAATTGTGGGCACTGGGGGGGAGGGGGCCTTGGCCGTGGCCGTGGCCAGGGATGCTTTTGCTTTTGCTTTTGCCTCCACCTCCACCTCAACCACCTCCACCTCCACCTCAACCACCTCCACCTTGCTCTCACTGTTGTTGTTGTTGTTGTTGTTGTTGTTGCTGTTACTGTTGCTGTTGCGGGTCGGTGAGCTGTTAATAATCTTCCTCCTGGTGGGGACAGTGATGACAGTGTTGGTCTTCACACCCTTCTCCTTCTTCCTGAACAAGCGCAGCAGCTCCTCGTCGCCTTGGACAGCGACAGCAGTGGAAGACTGTCCAGGCTGCTTCACCCCCTTCCCCTTCCCCTCCCCCCTTCTCCTGCTGTCCCTCTGCCCCCCCCTGGCACGGTTTGAACCACTCATCTTCCAAACCGCGCGCCCAACAGAGTACACCAAAACGATAACCATCGCCCAAGAGCCGTACGGAACCTGGTTGGTGTGGTTGTTTCCGAGGAACAAATCTTTGGAGAAGGAGGCCAGCTTGCTCATTGAAGAGGGGGGGACGTAGTAGTCGGAGGAGTAGTCGGAGGAATCGAAGGCTGAGGAGGTGGAGCTCCCGGGGGGGGGGGGGGAAGTCTTGGAGCGTTTACGATCCTTTCGACCTTGGATCCTTTTTCGACGCTGCGGGGGGGGGGGGTGAGTGAGAGAGTGAGTGGAGACCGTGTGGGAAGGGAAAATATATTTTTTATTAAATTTTTTCTCCTTCGAAACCAAAAACCAAAAACGTGGCAGGTTTTCCTTTGGGGAGGGGATTGGTTCTCAAGTTCAGAGATTCCAATTTTCCTTGAAGTGAAGTGGACTGAATTGTGCTCACCTCCGTCCTCTCCTCTTCCTTCTCCCTCTCCGCCTCCTGCCACTTCAGCTCCTCCTGCTCCCTTGGAGGAGCCTGCTGCTGAGCTTGCAAGCTCTGAAACTCTGGGGAGAGCTTGGAACTGAGGATGGAGGCCGCGTTTATCGTGTAGATTCCAACTTGTCGGGATGGGGTTGTTAGGGGAGTAGTGCTTTGACTGCGGTGTTGTGTTAGGGGTTAGAGCCTGACTGATGAGGTGGTTTAGATTTGCCACATCAGTGATCCATCAGTGATTCATCTCACCGTGATGGCGACATCATGGATGAAATTGAAATATCCGGGTAAGAGTTTATGTTTGGTTTGTGGTATATTGTGTAATTATGAAATGAGAGGTTATAGCGTATTGTTGGAAACTTGTTTTTTTGCTTGCTAATCTTCACGGTTCACCAAAACTTCACTTTGAGAACTTGAAGTTGGCCAAATTTTGCGTTTGAGAAAATAATTAGCCACGAAAATGTTCAAGCAAGCTATATGTGTGCTAGTAGTTCTCCTGGCTACCAGCAACGGTTTCACAACCTTTTCAACTGCCTCGAAATCGACCTCCCTTCAGGCAGAGATGAGTAGAGGCTCCTTCATGGCTGGTGTTGCAACGTTTGCTTTTGTGAGTGTTGCCAATGCTGCTTCTATGGACCAAGAGAACAGGTGAGTTGGGATTAATCCCCACAGTGTCGCAGTAAGGCATGCACACTAACCACTTCAACAAAAACATAGGAATGATAAGACCGAGCAGTGGGAGACAGGGCGACCGTCGAATGCTTCTCGCAGTGCGAGGTACGCGAATGCGCGCAATCAGCTCAACAGCAATTTTGCCCCAATTAAGTCGCTCACTCTGGAGCGGAAGTCGCCGGTGGAGCGACTTGACCTGGATTACCCTGACTTTGGAGGGTACAAGAAAACTTACCCAGGTTTGTTCAAGGAGGGGGAGAAGAAGGTTGTTGCCGTGGCTGAGGCCCCACCAGCAGCAGCACCCCCTCCGGCTGCGGCAGCCCCTGCGGCAGCCGAATAGGACACAATTTTTTCATGATGTCATAAAAGAAAAAATTAGGTTGGTTTACTCTTTTCTTTCACAGCGACAACTCCTTCAATATATCGACGGCCGAATCAGCCAGGTCGTCCATCATACCACCTGGCTTAAAACAGACTTTTTTGGCTGAAATTTTTGCAATTGCTTCGTTCGCAATCCCGCAGGTGTGGGAAATAACTCGACCAAGAACCTCCTGTAATTTGATGTGTAAAACATCGTGCAGAAATGGCATTTCGAGTGTGATGGTTTTGACGAATTTTCCTTCTTCAGCGTCAGCGTCAGCGTCAGCGTCAGCGTCAGCATCAGCATCAGCATCATTTGTTTTTTTTTCGGTTCCGGTGTCGGCCTCATCCTTCTCATCCTTCTCATCCTTTTCATTCTTCTCCTTGTGAAATCCGGCCGGAACGTACACCATCTCGCCCTTCAGCCGTCTAACTTTCCGCCTCGCGTCCTTTGCACGTTTCAAGTTCTGCAATCTCAACGCTGCAGCATTGGTCTCGAGATTGTCCTCGATCGCAACGGTTTCCACCTTCTCCTTCTCCTTATCCTTCTCCTTATCCTTCTCCTTATCCTTATCCTTCTCCACCTTCTCCTTCTCCTCTACCTTCCCCTCTGGCCGTCCACTAGTTATTCTATTCCACTCCTCTACCATGACGTTGGTTGTTTCGTTTAACTTCAAAAAGGTGAAGTCAACCCCATGTTTGTGGTTGAGCTTGTGTTTGTGTTTTCCATTTCCCACATCTTGCTGCAATTGTATCAGCACGTTGTGCGCGTTCGCCCCCACGTCTTCGCCCTTGTGTTTCACCCCGTCGGGCCACCAGTCCTCAACTTCAGGGACGTGGAACTTCTCCCCATGACAAGGCGCATCGCAGCACAAAAATAACACCTTACTCTCCGCCTTCCACGACAAGTTCGCAGCGGCCTCCAACCCGCCAAGCACGTCCTCCGCCTCATCACCGCCCCCGCTAACATGATGGTTTTTCAACGCGAACTCGAAGTTGCTCACCTTAGGAGCGTCGACATCAAACGCTTCAAAATCAACAACCTCGATTTGGTTTTTACTTCTACTCCAATCCTTGTTGAAATCTTTAAACGTCACCAACGCTAATCGCACCTCGCCATGCTTGCAGCTCTCCCGGATCCACGCGACGAGGCTCTTTATGCAAATCCTCAATTCGTCCATGAACTTCGCCATGTGCTTGCTGCTCGTTGAGTCGACCACGAAGCAAATATCAACCGCCTCGGCTCGAGTGGGCAGCACGCTCATCTTGTGCTCAAGGTCGCGGTCAACACGAATTTTGGCACCTTTCAGTATTTCATACACATCATGGCCGTACTGTTTGCCCTCGTCAAGAACGTCTTGCGCTTTTGTGCAAACAATATTCTTCTTGGAACTGACATTGCTCGAAATGAAAGCTTTATACTCGTTTACCTTCGCGTGGTAGGCATTGACTTCTGAATCAGATTTAATGGCTCCCTCTTCCTTCGTCTTCCACGTTTTGAGCGCTTTGGCCTCATGCTTCAAGTTCTCCGCAGTTACATGCAGTTGAGCTAGTTCAAGCACAGAGGCCTCGAGGCTGTGGAACACGGCGGATTCTTTGCTATTGCGAGAGTGTATGAAGTCACTGTCATACAGAGACCTTATTTTGGATTTGAAAGCGCTCATTATCGTGGTGTTTGAGGTGTTGAAACTCTAACTTCTCAAATTCCTAAAATTAATGTAAAAAAAAGTTGAAAAACAATGAAAAAAGGTAAAAAACTCAATATTTAAAAATCGACAACAACATGGGAGCTGCCGCCTCAACAGACACATTGCCAGACAACCTCACAGAAGCAGAAGTGAGAGCTTTTGTAGGAGAAGAAAACTACCAACAGGATCTCTTTGCAGCAAATTCGGTTGACAACAAAATGGCCAAAGACAAACTCATTGATTTGCTTCGAGTGCCGGCAGTTCGTATTCTACACTTCAATGACGTTTACAATATTGAGGCAGGTGCAAGAGATCCAGTTGGTGGAATTTCTCGTTTCGTGACCAAAATGAACGAGTTAAAAGAATCCTCAGTCGAACCTACGATTGTGCTTTTCGGCGGCGACGCTTTCAATCCCTCCCTCATGTCCACTGTTACGAAGGGGGAACACATGGTACCTTGTCTCGAGGCCGCAGGGGTCGAAGTCGCCGTCATCGGCAATCACGATTTGGACTTTGGGGTGGAAAACCTGAAGCACCAAATTAAGAGCACCTCCTTCCCGTGGCTCATTAGTAACGTGAAGTTCAAACCAACTGGGCGCAATCTAGCTGACGGACTTTCCTTTCACGTAAAGTGTGTCGGGGGGCGGCAGATTGGCTTTATAGGCTTGGTGGAGTCGGCGTGGATGCAAACCCTCAGCACGATCAATGAGTGTGACATTGATTACGAAGATTTCGTTTCTTGCGGAAAGCGAATGTCCACTATGCTACGCCAACCCCCCCATAACTGCGAGGCAATCATTGCCATAACGCACATGCGGGTCCCCAATGACGAAAAACTTGCGCGCGAATGCGGGAACGTTGGCGAAATTGACTTGATCGTTGCGGGTCACGACCATCACTACGATGTCAAGCCGATCGGCGAAAACGCGATTTTCGTCTGCAAAAGCGGAACTGATTTCCGAGACATCACAAGCTTAAAATTTGAATTTGGCGACGACCGGGCAATTGTGACGAAAGCGGAAAGGGTGGTTATAGATTCTACCATCGCCGAAGATCCGGCTTGCAAGGCTATCGTTGAGACGTACCAGAACTTGTTGGGGACAAGCATGGAGAAAATCCTGGGCTACTCGTCGGTTGACCTTGACGCGCGGTTCTCTGCAATCCGTACAAGTGAAACGAACATCGGAAATTTCATCGCGGACGTGCTGAGAAGAGGCTGCAACAGCGACGTTGCTATACTGAACGCGGGCACAATCAGAGCTGACTGTATCTTGCCTGCTGGAGTATTCAAAATAAAGGATCTGTCTGCCTTGTTGCCAATGCTGGATGATTTGTGCTCGATAGAAATGAAAGGGTTTCAGCTATTAGAGGCGCTGGAGAACGGCGTGAGCCAGTACCCAGCCCTCGAAGGTCGGTGGCCTGCAACAAGCGGGTGTGAATTCGAGTTCGACCCGTTGAAGGACCCGCACAAGAGGATCACGGATGGGAGCGTAAAAATCGGCGGGGAGGCGCTAGACATGCTGAAGACTTATTCTGTTGCGACGAAGGCGTATCTGGCCAAGGGAAAGGACGGCTACGACGTGATGGCGGGTTGCAAGGAGCTCATGGACGCGGAGGACGCAAGCAATCTCCAAACCATGATTCACAACGTCTTTACCGAATTGAAGATCTTGAACAACATGAGCAGAAAAATGAAACACCTCGTGCTGAAGATGGCTGACAAATGGAGGAGTCAGACTTTCCACAAAAACGAACATGAGGTGGCGGAGGGTGAATTGAAAATGTACAAATATTGTATCCAGCCAAAAGTTGAGGGGAGGATAGTGAACTTAAATCCAGATGTAACATTGCGGTTTGATTGATTTTTATTATCGCTACGCTGGACTGGGCAACAGGAACTCCAAAACCACGGATGTGGGCCCGTCTCCGGCACCTGGACGCTGTATGCACATGTTGAGGAGGGCAATGCCCTTGTGGAGGGTTCGGAGGGAGGAGGAGGTGGCGGGAGGGGTGGTCGGGGGTTTGCACGTCTTCTTATGCTTCTTCCACGCAGACTTCATGCAGGGGAGGGAGCAGTAGAACGAGTTCTTGCACCGTGCGCAAGGTTTGGCGCCCAGGGAGCTGCAGACGTCGCACTTGCGGGTTGGCTTGAGGACGGCCTCAATTTCGACCAGCTCGGCCTTGTCGTACTTCATGTGCTTGATGAACGTGCAAGCGGTGTTGTAGGTGCCAAAGATCTCGTGGTGTTTGGAGGGGAGGGACTGGAGGAGGAAGGTGGGAAAGGGGGTGCGGGAGATGTACTTGGGGGTGAGCCGGAGGACGTTTCGGATCTCTTTGCACGCATTGTATTGGGGGTGCTCAGCATACTGGATGGCTGTGTTGCCATGGATGTTTTTAGAGGTGAGGGAAAGTGGGAGTCGATGGATCATTCGAAGAGCAAGAAACACGAGGGAGTCGTTGTATACCTGGCAATTGCAAGCAATACCTCGAAGAAGATTAGAATTGCTGTATTTGAGCACTTCACGCACCAACTCGTCATCATGCTCATTGATCCACTTGTGGCAGTCTGCATACGATCGTGATCTGATCCACTTATGCATCTCAGTCATCCAATAAGCCACTGGTGCGTACAAGCGGGCCATCTCCTTACCACCCAACGAACGAGCTTCCTCGGGAGTGATGGAGAGCAAGCCGACGATCTCAGCACAGGCTCCACTCCTACGGGCAATGTCGATGGGGGTTTCGCCTTTATTGTCTCGTGTGGTGAGGGCCTCTGGATTGAAGTTAATCGACGTCACGCCCACCAAGGCAAGAACATGTGTGTGTGTCTGAGCTTTCGCTGCCATCCAATGATGTGGCAGTCGTCCATGCTCATCTCTCTCCTTGTACTTTCTCACGAGCAAATCTACGTCCCGGTTTGGGTGAAGCATGACTTCTCGCACAGCGGGCCAATCACGCTTCTTGAACCACTTGTGGTGCTGGTTGGAAGGCATAAAGATATGCTCGGAAAATATCTCAAACGAGAACGGGAGAGTTGCTTTGCAAGGTAGGATGGGTTAGAATGGTGTGGCTGGATGTGGCGTTTGGGTGGTGGAGATACCTGATGAATAAACGTGTGAGATGAACAATAATTTCCCCCCACCAAACCCACAAGGTGCCCAGATTATACACTTACACCCAAGATATTAAGTGATGACCACTCAAAACTACTTTGATCTATTCGGCTCTGATGAGATCTCGTTGATCTCAATTTTCCTCCACCCTTTCTTCACAATGCAAACTCTGAAGCTTGTCGACAAGTCATTTAATGAGATTATTTCTGCCTCCGCGATGGTCCACTCCCACTACATACGAGCCTTTCACAAGGCTACTCCTCTCATTCCCACAACTCGGGTAACATCTTCGTACCTCCAAGCTCTCTTCAAGGAGCTGTTCTTCCTCCCTATCACCGCCCTCCAGTCTAAACCAGATCCCACCAAACCTGATCACTGGGCGAAAGCGTCCTCCACCGACGAGCCCCAGCAATCCATCTACAATGCTCTACTGCCGTCCCCAATTGAAACAACAGCAACAACAACAACAGCAGCAGCAACAACAACAGCCAGCACTTCCACCACCTCCTACAACACTTCCACCACCCACCCACACAACATCAACGCCCACCTTAGTGGCGGTTGGTCAAGTTCAATTGGCATAGACGGCCTGCCCCTCTCAAACAACAACGGGCCATCAAGTAGCTTAGGGTTTTGGAGCTCCACCGGCTCCATCGATTCTGACAACAGCTTTGAGCAAGTTTCGATCCGGCTATTGCAGCCCTCGATTGTTAGCGACGTCACCCTAGCCTTCTACCGTGCAACCTACCTCACCGGCTGCCCAATCTTCACATCGAAAATGGTTCAGTTCGCATTGAGCAACAACGAGGAGTCGATGGATTTTGGCAACTCTTTTAAAACCCCCAACATGTTCCACTTCGTTTCCCCCCGTATCCCCGTCACTGCAAACAGCAGCGAAAGCATGATGTTCAGCTTGCCCGAAAAGTCTCTGGCTAAGTTCATTCGAATCAAATTCATCGGCGCGACAACAACCCAGCCGACAGATAATTTATATTACATTTGCCTCAGGTCTCTGAGCGTCAACGGGACGCTCAGCGGCATGCTGACGCAATGCCCCGTTCTCGCCAACACAATCGGTTCCCAGGAGATCGTGAAAAATCAATCTTCTGCAGCCTTCGAAACCTACTCTACCATCTTGGCGAGCGAGAAGGATCTGCGAGTTGCAATAAAAAATGGTGATAAAAATTTGGTTCAGCTTATCACCAACCTCCCCCCAGTGATTCGATCAAACTTGAATAGCACGCTTGGAAGAATGAAAATGTGGAGAAGGGTGAATGAGGAGGATTTTTGGTTAGAAATGCTCACTGAACCGTCGTCGGCCCTGACCCAGCTGAATTTCGAGGAGTCGACTGCCTTTGTGAGGTTTATGAGTGTGAAAAAACAGCGGGAATCCTTCACAGCAGCCTTCCAAACGGCCGTGCTGAATGGAAAGGCGAGTTTGAAAATTTTATCCACGCAGATGGGACGCGAGAGCGACGACTTGCGATTGTTGATCAGCCTGATTTACGGGCGCGACAACCGGGTTGGGCCAAAGTCCCGGTTAGTACACAGCTTCGAGCTGGCTACAATTTTGACGGAGAACGAGGGGGAGGACAAGGCGGTGTTTCAGCAAATTGCCTGGAGGTGAGTGAGCGAAGCGAGCGAGTGCTTCATCCACTACCGAGATTTTTGAGGTGTGGAAATTCCTTGGGTTGTGGAGGGGGGGAGACCCCCCCACCCCCCCCCCCTCATCCGCTGCGCTCGGCTTTCCGCCGCGTTCGAAGGCTGCCGCGCACGTGGAGCGAGCGAAGCGAGCGAGCTTTTGTGAGTTTTTTTAAAAGATTTCACACTGACGTGCAGATGGCGTGTTTTTGGACCGTCCCTGAACAATACTTTTGTACATAAAGATGAGCTTGGCCGAAATCGCCACCGTGTCCAAATTTGAGCGTCTAAATACGCTATGCGCTGGAGTTACGGCCGATTCAATTTGTTTGCCCTTTTTTGCCTTTTTTAGTTTTCCCCTCCCCCTCCACATGCGTGAGGTTCGCGAGCTAGTCACATAGCGAAGCGAAGCTTGTCACAACTAGTGTTGCTGGCTCGCTTCGCTCGCGGCTCGCTTCGCTCGCGGCTCGCTTCGCTCGCGGCTCGCTTCGCTCGCGGCTCGCTTCGCTACTAAAAAAAACTAAACTAAACTAAACCCACTCAACTTCTTTTGACGGCGCAGCATGTTCCAGAACATGAGCGCTTACTGCCAGGTGGTCAAATGCTTCATAAACTTGGGCAAGCCCAAGTTGCTGTTTAATCACATGGCGCAGACGGGCTTACACTTCCACGACGACTACGCACCTTTGGAACTTTTAAGAATGGTGCGTCGGAAACTAGGACCGAGGAGCGAATTTGCATATGTCCTACTGGAGATGTACACGGATCAAACTGAGATGTTGGCAAATGCCACAAGCTCAGAAATATGGTATGCTATTGTCGGCGATGAATTTGTAGGTACAGAGGAGGAGGCAGAGAAGGCGTTGCAGTTGTCATCCTAAATTGATGCTTAAAGTTGTTTCTCCTTTTCTATTAAATTTACCTCATCACCACCACCACCTCCAATCTGGTCGAAAAGCATTGTCACGCCAGCATATCCAACACACCCCTTGCACATCTCCTTAGGTCCACGTTCTTTAGCAAGAAACGCACCAGTCGCGCAAGACGCGCAAACATGATTCCACTTATCGTCCTTCCCCCGGACGAGCTTCGCCGCCTCACCGAAGCCAGTAAAGCAGGCTCCAAGAACGCCCCAATTGCGAAAGCTCGCCATGGCCTGCGCATTGATGACTTTTAGAGACGAGAGAGAGCGGAGTTTCGTGGGAACTCCCCAAACGGCCGAAAACACATAACCTATTGCGCCACTCGTAGCTCCAGACGTGACCGTGTTTATTGTGAGCTCGACAGACTCGGCGATCGTCCGCGAGAGGGGGCTGAGCTCAGCATATTTGCTCAAGCCTTGAGTTGGAGGGTAAGCAGTAGTAATGATTCCCCTTCTCGCCACAGGAGCAGGAAGTTTTCCGGTCACGGCGGCTACAACCGAGAAGAGGAGAATCGTAGTCGTAAGCTTCATATTATTGGTTAACTGGGCTATTTTCGTTTGCCTCTTGGTCAGCACGAAAGGTTGGCACAAAAAAAAAAAGCAAGAAACTAGTCACCTAGTGGCAGCTTTAAAGCGTTCCTGTGGCTCACTCACGTATAGGGTCCCGTGGTATTATTATTGGCATCCCAGTACCCCCCCCCTTTCTCTCACGCCACTACCACCTCAATCCTGTCTTCGTTCGATGGCAATCCTCCCTGCTGCAATAGAGAACACTGTGGCAGTCGAAACAGTTTCAATCATCACGTCTTTTTTCGGTGTTCTTTGTGTTTTCACTGCATTCATGATGCTGATGGGAAAGCGGGTGCATCCGAAGTCACAACGTTATCTCCTCCTGAATGTCATTGGTGCGACCCTCTTATTTATCTCTTTAGGTATATCCTCCTTAGTTGGCTCGCTAGGGGCAATCCCAATTTGCATCCTACAAATAATCTGGGGCGGAGTCAGCCTGCACACCTTCATAAAAGTTCGGCGTATAGCCAAGGGAAAGGGTCAGAACATGCGAATGAGTTTGCCAGATCCCCTCGGTGCTCTTCGATTTAAGAACGAACACGACGAAGAAGATCCTGACCATCCTCCAACGGTGAAACAGATAATAATTTCCCAAAAATAGCAAATTTCAAACATTTCTAATGTTCTTAAAAACCTTTTGCATCCACCGGGATAAGTCGAGAAAGGGCCGCCCCCTCACACTTCTATTTTACTGCCGGCTCCACCGCTCCCCGCCTCCCTCCACTTGTCAAGAACCACAACCCTGTTGCCAACACAAAACCCACACCACTTCCAACCATCACTGGCTCTGTCGAAGCGAGAATCCCGGGTCCGGATATACAGTTAATCAAGGCCAAAATTACGACAATCCTTCCCAAGTTTTTGTGGATAATCTCCCAAACAAACCTCTTCTTCTTCTTCTTTTCCCCCTCTTTCGTGGCGTGCGGCCGAAGCACCCCCAGCATCGGCAGAACCACCCCCCCAAAGAAAACCACAAACAGGCCGAAAGGTTTGTGGAACCTCGCAATTCCTACCCCGCTCTGGCTGTGGCCGTGGCTGTCGCTGTCGCTCTGGCTGTCGCTCTGGCTGTCGCTCTGGCTGTCGCTCTGGCTGTGGTAGGTGCGCGCCATTATGTACCCCACAGCCGTCAAAACTAACGTCAGACCCCCACAGATCCTGTGGAACCTGATCCAAGCTCCCTTCCCACCTCCGAACTTCGCCTTCCCGTACCTGGCAACCATGACGCTTGTCGGAATCAGAATCAACCACGCGGCAGCCATCATCATTCCGTGAATTTTAATGCTCTGGAGCGACATCACCTTCAGCTCATCTTCGTCAACGATCTCAACTGCCTCGTCAGCATCAAGGAAATTGATCTTCACCGAGCCGCGACTTCCGTGGCCCCCAAGGCTCTCCGTGAATCCGACGGCCCACAGCAGATAAGATTCAGAGGTGATTTCAATTTCACTCCCTGCCGTGTCCCCTGTCCCTGGAACGACCAGCCGAGTGAACGCCAGCTTCACCTTCCCATCAACAGCGTCGTAAACCACGCTCTCGTCCTCCAGGTCTTGTGCCTCACTGCCCAAAACGGAGGGCCAAGCTCTGCTCACCAAAGAAATTTTTTTAACTTCAGCCAAGTTGTCTCCAGAAGCTGGTTGACCGATCACCGCATCAGACACAGGCATAAACGCGTCGTTAGAAATTGCAACACCAATCCAAACCGATTCGGCCGAACTTAGTTCGAACTGCATGGTAATTTTCCCATTCTCAACACAATATTCAAGCTGGAGATCATCGTTGATGGCAACCGGAGCATTCAATGTGCAAATTGAAACCGTTGCAAGAGGGAAAAACAGCAGGAATATTGCCACAAAGCAACTATTGAAATGGGAACTCATTATCTCTTTTCGTGGAATGTTTTAAAAGCGAAGGAGCAAAGTTTGTTGGTAGTGGATTTGTTGTGGTAGTTCCTTCTATGATGATGTAGCGCCCCTTTGGGTTTTTGAAGGTTTTTAAAATCGAAGGACTCATAAAAAAAAACGTCTTTAAATATCTTACTTAGCTTAGCATAGCACATTAAATTGCACAGGTAGAACAACATCCCCCCTCTCCGAATCTCCGAATTACTTTGTCAACATCACGTGACAGCCGTTCCAATCTTTGCCAGGGTCGTTTACGATAAAACCACGACACCTTGACAAGATCAGCTCCAAGCCAATATCTTTTGACATCCAGTCAAACTTCTTTTTGATCCCCTCAAACTTTTCTATCGCCTCGCTAAAATTCCTCTTCGTGTACAAGTCCATTGCCTCGTTGTACATGCCGCTGCATAGAATTTGATCTTGCTTCACCTCGTTCTTAATTCCCACGACTTCGTACAAGTCCGTCCCCTTTTTCCTCCCCTTCACCACAACCCTGTCTCTCCGCCGTAGCAAGAAGAGCTCCTTGATTCCGCTGCAGGCGAACGTTTTGTCGCTGATCAGAGTGCTCGTACCGTACTGCTTGTTGAGCTCCTCCAGCCGGCTCGCCAAATTCACCCCGTCCCCCATCACCCCATATTTCATCCTCGAGGGCGCCCCCAAGTTCCCAACGAACACCTCGTCGGTGTGAATGCCACACCTGATGTGTATTTCGGGGTACCCCTTGTTCTTCCAGTGGGTCCGGAGCTGCATCAGCTTTTCCTGCATTCGGAGCGCTGCCTCAATGCAGGCAGCCGCGTGGTTGGGCACGTCTTCGGGCGCGTTCCAAATGGCCAAAATTGCGTCTCCGATGAACTCCAGCAGCACCCCCTTGGTGTCGAAGATGACGTTGCTCATCGCGGTAAAGTACTCACTTAACATGAAGAGGACTTCGTTGGGCTCCATCGCTGCGCCGAGCGAAGAAGGTGCGAATTTTATTGAGTTTGGGTTAGTTTAGTTTAGTTTATTAAATTAGTTTAGTAGAGGCTCGTATTCTCGTCTTCCACA
>Ga0302116_1000837_pt1 | contig 18503 bp, 24 predicted proteins | sample AG5_SCM_MG_FD_203124 | JGI IMG/M metagenome (GOLD analysis project Ga0302116, IMG submission 203124) | Marine microbial communities from Western Arctic Ocean, Canada - AG5_SCM | ecosystem: Environmental > Aquatic > Marine > Oceanic | place: Canada: Western Arctic Ocean | collected 2017-10-01 | reverse complement strand
CACCCACACCCAAATCACCCCCCCCCCCCCCCAAACCGCGAGCCCAGATACATCACTATCCAGCAGACGGCAGTCAATTTTGCAAATATCCCATCGCCAATCTCTCAATGATCTCTCAGCCATTGCAAAGCTTGGGGGAATTGACGAGGCTGAGCAGAATCTAAGAGATAACCACGTACAACAACACCGTAAATCAATAGCTATTGTGAATTAGCAAACCAAATAAATCAACTCTTCTTCTTTTTCTTCTTTTTTTGGTCCTTACCATCCTGCTAATTCCATCAGGAGAGGGAGAGGGAGGAAACAAGGTTCACCCCGCTCCTGCGTAAAAACAACTTAACTGACGGAATGAAAAAAATCTTTCATTTTTTTTTTTTAACTTGACATTTCTTGCTTCCACACGGGCATGCTCTTATACCCCCTTGCGCTCGTCGCCCCCAACTTTGCCTGCAAAGCCTCCTGCCGCTTCTTGAACCTAGAGCCGTCCTGCTGCATCATGTCTCCGCTGTTGAAGACGTAAAACTCGGCTCCAGTATTTTTGTCATATGCGCTGGGCACTAAATTATTCTGGAGGCGCATGTGTTAGCTTAGAAGTGGCTCGTATTCTGGTCTTCCTCAAAGCTTGCAAGCGAAGCGAGCTGTGAGCGAAGAGAGCCAGCAACACCGTACCCTAGTTGTGACTAGCTCGCTTCGCTTGCGGCTCGTATTCTCGTCTTCCACCAAGCTCGCTCGCTTCGCTAGCTCACCTCCACCAGTTTTTCGTATTTAGGCCTCGTTTGGAGATGACTGTTCAGCCTCCTCCGCACGTGATGCACGTCAACAATAGTGGTGTGGTGATCAACTTGATTTCTATCATCCCCCCCGCGCAAGCTCATGGCAAAGTTAATGCTGCTGCTGGCTTCCGCGTTCGAGATTCCGCCTCTGCTCAAAATCGCCGATTGAACGTCGTGGTTGGTGTGAGTTTCGCGGCTGGTTGTATTATGGACGTTGTGGTGGTGAGATGCCATTGTTGTGGTTGGAGAGGTTTTTCTTGTTGAAGGGGGGGAATAGCTCGTTAATAAGATCTCGCGTTTATGCAGGTCCCACCGTTCTGGTCGCTGAGCAAGACGGTTGGCGAGCAGCTCTTGTCGTTTGGCTTTTTCTAACGAAGCCTTGGCAGAGGAATGCTTGTTCCAGTTGGGGTGAGGAATGACATTGCGCTGATAGATTTTTTCTGCAGATGGTCGATTCTTCAGAAATGCATCATTTAATTTGTTGTTAGTGTTCGAGAGAAGGGTGGTGGTTGGGATTTGAACTGCCTTCAGGTTGTCCATGGATGTTGAGAGGGAATTGTTGGAGCGGGAACTGGGAGGTGGTGCCTCACCACGAAGAGATCCCAAGAAATTGTTGAAGGTTTCCGATCGGTTTGGTTCGGTTGCATCATCGTCTACAGAAGTGGCATAATTCGCTCGATTTAAGGCTGCCTTAGTCTGCTTTGATGCTGAACAAGAGGTGGAGTCCAGATAGGAGGCCATTTGGATCTTAATATTAAGATCTTCGAAGTGCTGGGCACCTGGGGGCCAAAATATTATTAACTTAAACATACGAATATAGATCTTTTACCACGATGGCGGCTCCTATTCCTACAGAGAATTCCATTCCCGAGTCAACTCCTTCGGTCGCAGCGAATTACTCAATTCCCAAAAGCCCTTTGATGATTTTCATGCCTACGGAAAAAGCTAATTGCAAAAACTGGAGATGGTGGCTTTCGGGGCTCAGGACTCCACTCTTCGTAACAATTTGCTACCTCTTTGTCGGGATGTACCTCAACTGCGTAATCCAGGTGTACGCTCAATATCGGGCCAACAAACAACCAGCCCAACAAACTCTACCTGATGTAAGTGCAGGTGCAGCAAGCGAAGCGACCAGCGATCGAAGCGAGCTAACCCACTCGGGCTTCATTAAAAATGCACCTCGCTCGGCGCCGGCGCAGTTAGGATTCGACATTCTGCCAAACATAGACCCGGTTTGGGCGGACGTCATGTGCTACTCAGCCATGGCTATCACGTTTGTCCGGTTCACATTCGGGATCGACGAAAGCGGTCATAGGATAAGACGCCACATCTTCAGGCGGCACATTTTCAATCTTGGCACATTGTTCATATTTCGAAGCATATCAATAATTGTGACTCTCCTGCCAAATCCATTGGAAAGCTGCGAGACAGACGTGGAGGGGAGTCCGTGGATCGAAGCGTTCAGAATAGTCGCCGGACGAACAGTTACGTGCGCAGACGTCATGTACAGGTGAGCGAGCCTTGAAGAAGACGAGCATATGAGCCAGCGAGCGAAGCGAGCAGCAAGAAAAGTGAGCTAGTCAACGTATGGAGGTTTTAAACGCAGGAGAGTTCAGGGACGGTCCAAAACACTGAATATAAGCGAACATGACTCGTATTCGCAACTTTCAGTTTCCGACTGCTTCGCTCGATCACCTGTGCATGGTGTTGCTGGCTCGATTAGCTCGCGGCTCGCTTCGCTCGCAAGCCTATGAGGAAGACGAGCATACGAACCCCACTACTAAACAAACTATCCTCAAATTGAATTCGTATTCGCACCTTCTTCGCTCGGTGCGGCGCAGCGGACACACGGTCAATATAACACTCTGCGCCATGACATGGTTCAGCTATTCTCATGTCGTTCCAATATTAGATTGGGACCCCATCTTTAGCAGATTTGGACGATTGACCAACAAGCTTGGAGACCTTGAGCGATGGACAACCGTCAAGTTGCTTTGCTGGATATACGCTACGATAGGATATATTTGCATTGTTGGGTCTAGATTTCACTACAGTTTAGATGTGTTCATTGGGCTGTTGTTGACCGTCTGTTTCTACAAGTTCCACTACGACGTGATTAGAATTGCGCACCTGCGGAAAACGAAGATAATGAAGTTACTCTGTTGGCTGGAGAAGGATGCGGAAGATTTGAAATGGTATCGCCAGTACTTGAGCCAAGTCAACGATGCGGTAGTCTACATCGGCGGAGAACAAGAAAATCTGCGAACTTCTTCCCACGGGGAACTCCCCTCTTCAACCGAGCTCGCCGCCTCCGTTGTTTAATTTTTGGTGATTTGTTTTAATAATAGCTTTGTAAATTTTGCAACTCACTACCTCCTACCTCCTCCACCTCGCGAACGACTACGTGATCTGCGGTCGCCGCCATTTCGGTCACCACCTCGCCATTGCTCCTCTTGATAATTTTGACTTCTCCCTCCTCCCCCCTCCCTCCTCCTTAATGGTTCCTCTTCCCGTTCCTCCCATTCCCATCCCCTCCCCCTCCCCCTCGCCTCAACCACCCTCGCCTCAGCCACCCTCGCCTCAGCCACCCTCGCCTCAGCCTCAGCCGCCCTCGCCTCAGCCTGCTTCCTTTTAGACTCATTCGCTTTCGCCATCGCATTCGCCTTCATCTGCGACTTCTCCCCCCCCATCTGACTCCTCAAAAATGCCTCCTCCCTTCTCCTCAGGTCCGTAATGGTGAACTCCAACTCATCCCTCGTGTTAACAATGGCCTCCCAGTCCTGCGCCGAGCGAAGCGAGGCGCCATTTTAACGAAGCACGAGACAGCGCATAGCGAGCGAGCAAAAATAGTTGAGTAGGTTAGCTTAGTAGTGGATGTATCGCTCGAATTTTTCAAAAGGCTCGCTAGCTTCGCTCGCTCACCTCGTGGCTCTGGTTTAACTTCTCCTGCAGCGATTCGGGGAGCATCGCCTCTTTATCTGCCTTCTTGGGTGTGATCGAGCAAAAAAACATTGAGCTAGATATTTTGTCGCTTTCGCTACTCCCACCCCCAAGCAGCTTCAGGCAGTCGTAAAAGGTGAACTGATAGTCTTCCGGCAAATAGGGCAGGGAAATTCCCTCGTGAAACTCTCGTGGTCTGACAACGATTGGGGAAATTTTTTCCAAGCTGCTGATTGGCAGCCCGCCGAGCGGGGCCCCTTCCTTCTTCAATCGCATGAACTCCTTCTTCTCAACTGCGATGTAGCCCATTTTTTCCAAGCTGCTGATTGGCAGCCCGCCGAGCGGGGCCCCTTCCTTCTTCAATCGCATGAACTCCTTCTTCTCAACTGCGATGTAGCCCTTCATGGCCTCAGTGTAATCTTGCAACACTTGGCATCTCTGCAATATTTGTGTTTTGTTAGTGTGCATGATATTTGTGAGTGTGTTGGCTCACACTCACCTTGATCACCTCAACGATCGCATCCAAAAACCTCCAGTTCTTCTTCCTGAACATCAAGTCGTTGTCGACCCGGTGGAGCAACATGTTGAGAACTCCTTTGTTGTTGAGTTTGCTGCCTTTTTTTACTTCATCCCCCCAGCCCTGCCAGCAGGTGTCGACATCAGCCTTCGGTCTGCAAATTGCAAACGGATTGAAGAGGCCGGAACCGCTTTTAGACGTATCGGTGCTGCTCACACTGTAGTCGTCGCCCTTGTGGTCGATGTAGAACCTCTCGTTTTGGTTACGGTTACGAAGGCGACGGTGGTTTTCGAACTGGTCGAAGGACTCAGTGAATGGAGAAGAAGAAGAGTGACGTGGTAAACCTATCTGATTCTGGTTTCGGTTATGGTTGTGGTTATTTGTGTGAGGGGCCTGAAATTGAATCCGTTTGTTCTGATTTTGGTTTCCTCGTTGACGTGATGTCGGATAGCCGTCATTGGATTGTCGATTGGCCATTATAGTATGACCTTGGGTAACCAATTCTTTTTTAAGCCTCCACGCCCTATGTGCTATAACCAAAGATTGGATTTTATTTTTGATTTTTTTTTGATTTGCTATGACGTTATATGATGCTCCATTTGACGAGATGTATTTAGCAAATTCCGTGGACACCCTCAATATACCACTTCATGCCTGTCATCGATTTCGCAGCTCTGCGAATCTACGAAAGGACAAAAAGCAAGGCAAAAATCACGATAAATACCACTACAATTCAACTTCCACCTGCAAACACCCCTCCCAACTTTTCAACTGCGTGTATCTCAGCGTTAGAATCACTTGAAATCCCCTCAGCAGCAGCAGCAGCAGCAGCAGCAGCAACAGCAACAGCAGCAGCAACAGCAACAGCAACAGCAACACCAACACCAACAGCAACAGCAACAGCAGCAGCAGCAGCAACAGCAACAGCAACCCAAGCAGAGGAACTCTCAATAATCCCAAACTTCCTGCCGTCGAAATTTGCTGCAGCCATGCATGCGTTCTTTTGGGAGGAAGCGAGTGCATATGCGCAATCACAATCACAAGCACAATCACAACACTCTTCCGACCTGCGAAAGTATTTCAATTTCACTTCACCATGCACATCACCATCACAACATTCCCTTTCCTTCAATTATCTCCCTCACTCTCGCCGGCTAGTCCTAGAAGAAACTTTGACCTCTTCCTCCCCCCTTTGCACCCTCCTCCTGCAACCTCTCTCCCTCCTTCTCACTGACCAGAGCATAAACCACGTCCTCGTAAACATCTACCCCCCCGACCCTCACTCGAAGGGAATTCTCCCTCACACCGATGGCCCAGCCTACACCCCAAAGACAACCACGATCAGTCTGGGCGGGGATGGAGCGGTGATGCAGTTCTGGCGGCGTCGGGAAACGGTGGACATTGAAAAAAATGATCAGGAGCTCGTCACAGCTTTCGACTTGAAGCACCGGACAGTTGTGATTTTTGAAGGCGAGTATTACGTAAATATGCTTCATTCGGTTGTCCCCGGCAACAGCAGCAGCAGCAGCAGCAGCAGCAGCAGCACTAGAGGTAGAGTCAGTTTGACGTTCCGGCACAAGAAGCAAATAGAATCATCATCAGAATCATAGTCGTAATAAGTTTTTATCTTTAGTCTCAGTCTTTAAAATTAGCCCGTCCACGATACTCCGCTAGATATTTTCGGGTTCGCTGTTGTTTTTTTCGGGACAGTCGAAGGTGGAGGAATTGAGAAATCAATCGCCTGCTCCCCCGTAGCCACAACCGCCTCAACTTCCCCACTCGCCTCCTCCTCCCTTTCAACGAGAAATCCGACGAAGCCGTCTATTGAAACGCCTTCCGCCTCCATGAATTTAAGAACCTTTTCGTACCTCTCCCTCTGTTTCGCCTTGTTGTCCTCCTGGACGTCCTTCGTCGGCACGTACGACGTGGCAACGGCCTCCTCGCTGTCGCTTGGCTCGGCAGCAAAAGCGTTTGCGTTCCAGCCGATTGAGCTTCCGTTGGTGCTTGGCGATTTCGAAATCGAATTTGAATTCGAATCCGAGCTCGCGTCGGGGTTCCAGCCAACGCTCGTCTTTGCTGGTTTTGGCTTTGGCTTTGTTGCCGAATCGGCCCCAGCCCCAGGGGCAGTCTCCTGGGCGACGAATAAATCGCCCGTGGCGACAGCCGCCGCGTGAAGGCCAGTTTTAATGTCGAAGGATTTCATGCCACTGTTACTTGGTGGGGGCTGCGTTGGGCCAACAACATTGTCGCTAGCGCCACTCGGACCCTTGTAGTCGTCGCCCTGCTGGGAGGGGAGAGCGATGCTTCCAACCGCCACGCGCGGGCAGCAGTTAGCCTCGCCGTCGTTGAGGGGGTTGTAGTACTTTTCCTCCTTCTCCTCGTCCATGATCTTCCAGTTGTTGCCCGTCTTGGCGTCGTCGTTGAAGTCGTACACCGCAAACCACAAATTGTGGGTGGGAATCAGGCCAGCGTCAAGCATACTCTTCTCATGGCCCTTAAACGCTCCGTTGAATGGAGCAAACTGCATGCCGCTGCTCGTCTCGATTATGGGCTCCGTCTTGGCGTACAAGTAGAAGGTACAGTTGTGGCAGTCCCTCGTTCGCAATTGCTTGCAGGCAATCGTGATTACGCAGTCGGAACAATCCCTTACAAAGACACTGTCGTTCGCAGCTGCAATGAAAATCTTGGAATCCTTCACATTGTCGATTTGGCACATGTCAGTGTGGTCCAACACCTGGAGGTTACACCCCGAGCAGTCAGAGATATCGAAGGCTTGCCCATTTATCGTGTTGGGGGGTTTGGTATGTGTGCCAGACATTTTGTTGCGAAACGTGTATTGAGTCTCGAACTCATGAAGTCTGTACTTCTGTCGGTCTGTGAAGACTTTCCCATCGGTTGCTGTAAATGTTGTGTGAGCCATTAGATGTGGCTTGAGTTTTAAATGGCAAAAGTGCAATATAAGTGCACATTTTCAACATCTCAAACAAATTCTTTTTTTATATTTTTTCGTTTCTAAAAGACTTATGCTAAGAACATTCTTATAACAACACAATTTTAAGAGCAGGACTGACTCACCACCATGAAAAACAAAACAATCCCACCCCTCATGGACGATCTTTCGATTCAAGATTCACTTCCTCTCCCTGCACCTCCCCCAGCCCCAGCAGAAGAGACTGAGAGCCAGAAGGCCGTCCGTCGAGCCTCCCTACTTCCCAAGTGGTTCCTCGACTCCAAGGCTGCTTCTCAGGAAACAACTCGTCAGCACTCAGTCACCACCTCGTCGCTGAAAGCCCTTGGAGCCTCCCTCTCGAACTTCGGCGATTTGATAGAAGAGAGCAAGAAAGGTGGGAGAAAAAGGAATATACAAAGTAAAAAACTTGGCGATTGCGACAACGAAACTCCAAAGACAATTGAACCTCCTGAAATAGTTCTTGGTCTGGACGTCTTTGTGCTAGTCCTAACCTACGTGACTTACAAAGAGTGGATATCGTACTCAATCGCGTCGAAAGATAGCACCGAGTTCGTTATGAACGCGCGGGAAGATTTGTGGGGCTCGTACTATCAATCCTGCGCCTTGGCCGAGTGGGAGGGGGGCAGTAAAAATTGGAATTTGGATTCACGCGACGATAGCGATGAGGAGAAGGAAAAGGAGAAGGATAAGGACACGAAAACCAAATTGCTGACGAACGAGGAGAAGAATCGAATGGTGAACACAAACAAGGTGAATATAGACGCGAGTGAGTTTATTTATAACGTGAAGCGAATCACTAGCATCAATCACTTGAAGGCAGTAAATACCATCATCTCGGCGTTCTCACTGCTGAAAAGTGAGAGGAGTCGAAGACGAAGCAACGAAATTGAGCCGAGTGTGTTTAGCAAGAAGGACAAGATCCTCGACTATCACATGCCCGTGTCGTTGAAAAAATCAGGTGCACTGTTAATGAGCCAGATCAACACTTGCAGCAAGGACCAAAGGTTGCAAATCATGCGCGCCTTGCAGGCGATGATTTACATTTCCGGAAATTTTGCGGATCGTCTCACTAACGACATGCTCCAATCCCTCGGCACCCCAACGATCTTGTGCGCGTTGCTTAGCAACGAGAGTGGTGCTGTGAAAGAGCTTGCGGCCAACAACCTTGCTAATTTTCTTGGAAGGCCAGACGAGCAATTGCGCAAACTTTGCCTTTCGGCAAACGCGTTGAAGACGCTGACAGGATTGCTGAGCAGTCCCAGCGCAACAGTGAGCATGCACGGGGGAATGAACGGACTGACGAGCATCGCGAGAATTCAGAATGCGGAGCGGATAAGGTCAATCAGGTGTCAGAGGTGAGCGAGCGCGAAAATTGCTGCAGAAAAAATGGCACCATCCACCACTAACCAACCCACCCACCCACCCAATTCGTTTGGCTCGCTCGGCGCAGTCTCGGCAACAAGCACGGTAGCCGTGCGCTGGCTAATCTGCTTCTTCCGAGGCTTGGAATTTTGGACGTCTCCGAGAGGGAGAAGAGGGCGGTAATCAGCTGTGCAAACAACGACGAACAAGCCAAAAAACTTCCGCAAATTAAAACTATCCAGGTTATTCGCAGAACTGGCGTGGAATATTTGGAGGTCGCCGACGAAACGGATGAAAAGTTCGAGTCGGCCGAAGAATTGTCAGAGTTCAGCAAGAATCACGAGCTGAAGAAGAACGGAGTTGAGTTTTCGGCGTTCTACTTCTACGCGTCAGGAACGTTGAAGGACTCTTACAATTTTCAACTGGTCTGTAATGGGGGATGCGGGAAGAATTTGCTATGGGGAAAAGGAGTCGATAACTTGGGGCCGTTCGATTATGAGGGAATTGCTGACACGCAATTCGGCGAGCGCAGTTACAGTTTTGGGAAGCATTACCTGAACCGAGGCGTTACTAACAGAGGGCTTGGCCACGTGAGTCACATGGGATTCTGCAACAACGGTTTAAGTGGAGGGACGGGAGGGGGAGGCTTCTGGGGAGTGTGGGAAACGGTGACGGCCAATCCACACTTTGCGCTGGAGAAGGGGGGCGTGTTTCGTTTCGTTGAGACTGAGTACATAGATAAGGTGTTCGGGGGGGTGGACTGCGTGAACGAGTTTCAAGTGAGGGATTTCGTGATGTATTAAAAGTACTAAATTAATTAGATCGCGTTAGTCGAGTCTAAATCTACAGGGGTTTGAAGTTGTGCGTAATGCACAATCTCCCAACCTCCAACCATGACCCTCTTGTGCTGCTGCCAATACAAAAGCCACACTGGCACAACGATTCCTAACGTCGTCAAACCAAAACAATATAGACGCAAACGAGCATCGTTTTCCATCGTCGAGGCTGCAACGAGTTGATTAGAGGTGGATTAGTCGTCGTCGTCGTCGTCGTCGTTTCACACTCTTCTTATCGCTCGCTCACCTGTCAATATCACAATCACCGCAACAATTACAATATTCTTCAATCTATCGTTCTTGGTGCACAGGAGGCGGAGGTCAGCATAGAACCCAACGAGCGCAAGCGCTAGCAGCGTATACACGAACGCTGTGTGATTGTGGTCGGAACCGGAATCCACCGAGGTCTCGTCGTTGCTAAATCTACTTGTCAGAATTGTCGTTGCTGCGAGCGCAGCGTTCCTGCTTAGCACAGTTGATATGGGATGCGTGGATGTAAGGAACGAAAGCGTGAGAAGGGAATTTGTGAGGTCGAAAACGGTGTCTTCGGAATACGCTATAGTTAGCGTTCGTATTATTGGGGAGAGGAGTCGCAGAGAGAACGAGAGGTAAATTAGGGAGATTACGGTTGATAGGAGGGAGGATTTATTTCTGCTAGTGCTGAGCTGGGAGAGAAGAATTATCGTTATGGAGGCGGTGATGAGGAGCTGAGTGAGGGTTGGGGAGGTGAAAGTGGAGGTGGTTGTTTTGTTCTCTATCTTTTTCGCCTGCAGGAGAAAGAAAACATTGTATAGGAAGAGGAGGAGCGAAGCAGATTCTATTTTTGGAAGTGATGTGGAAAAGAAGAAGTGGGCGAGTGATTTGTTTTTTAGGTGGGTCTGGGTGAGAGCAGCGTCCATTGTAGGCTTGAAGAAGTCAAGGGGGAACGCATTGTCGGACATGGGGGAGCTGTGGAGTTTAGGGCCGATTCAAAATCTAAAGTCGAAATTGGAATGAAGGGGCAGAAAAACTTTATATGTAGGGCAACGGTATCAATTTCTACTCGGGTGGAGAGACTGAATTAAGCTTAGCGTTTGAGCAACGAATTTAATCGGCAATTTTCAAAATGACATTTATGAATCAATGAATATCCAAAATATAAAACCTCCCCTCACCTCACCTCACCTCAAATACGTGTAGGAAACGTGTATATGGTTCAATTAGACCAAAAAACAGATCGAAAGATCTGCGACTTGATGAAGGATCATCCCACGGCATTTACATCATTGGAGTTCTTTCCTCCACGAACAGCCGATGGAGTTGCCAATCTTAAGGCTCGAATTGTACGCATGAAGGCAGCAACTAAGCCCGTCTTTGCGGATGTGACGTGGGGAGCTGGTGGCTCAACCTCAGAGCTCACGATGGAGCTGGTTGATTTCGTTCGTGAAGCAGGGTGCACTGCAAACATGCACTTGACCTGCACTAACATGAATCCTACCCTGGTCCACGAGGCCCTTGAGAAAGCCAAGGCCAAGGGCATTCGCAACATCGTTGCGCTGCGAGGCGACCCCCCTGCTGGTGAAGACGAGTGGAAAGCTTCGGAGGGTGGCTTCAACTGTGCCCTGGACCTAGTAAAGTACATTCGTGCTGAATACTGCGAAGAATTCGGAGTTTCGGTGGCCGGGTATCCTGAAGGACACCCGCTGGCCATCTCGGAAGTTTCCGAGGAAGACATTGGAAAGCTCAGCGAGGCCGAGAAGCTCCGATTGAGCTACATTGAGGATGGCAGCGGGAAGAAGACGTACTCGGTGTGTCGCGATGCCGACTACAAGAAGGAGATGGCGTACTTGAAGGAGAAGGTAGACGCTGGAGCTGACTTCATCATCACCCAGATGTTCTTCGACTCAAGAGTGTACGCACAGTTTGTGAACGACTGCAAGGCATGCGGCATATTTTGCAAAATTGTGCCAGGAATCATGTGCATCAACAACTACGGTGGGTTCAAGAGAATGACCGGGTTCTGCAAGACAAGGGTCCCGGATCAGCTCGCTCTCGCTTTGGAGCAGATTAAGGACGACGAGGAAGCAATAAAAAAATTTGGTGTTTCCTTTGGAGTTGAGCTGTGCAAACACCTCATCGAGGTGGGCGCTCCTTGCGTGCATTTCTACACTCTGAACCTTGAGCGGGTGGTTTACGGCATCCTCGACGGGCTTGGCTGGAGTTCTGACCTGTCGAACCAGGTCGAGGAGGCGGATGCGGCCGTTACTGCCAAGGCTGCGGGGAGCGCATGGGCGAGGGTGGGGGATGAGGTGAAAAGCATGTTCGGGGTGGGAGTTGTGAGAGAGTTGAGGGCGGACGGAAGTGCGGCCATTGAGATCTCGAGTTGGAAGCTAGCGGGAGGGCAGAATGTGATGGCCGTTTTGGCCAAGGGCGCGTTCGCCAAGATTGCTTAGGAGATCAAAATCAATTCTTTTAAAATTAGCTCTTCAACTAAATTTACTTTGGTGTTAAATAAGTATAGAATTGTTTTAATTTTCGCCGTCGCCGTCGTCGCCGTCAACAACAAACCCTCCACCAACACCAACAAGAACGTCGGCTCGATGTTTACCCTGTAATGCTCGATCCGCATTGACTCTATCAACACGCTCGCAGCGCTCTAAAATCTCACTAGGCGTAAAGTTTGGGAGGCAGAGGTTGCGCTTCTTCACTCTCGCTATACACTCTTCGATGGGTGTTGAGATGAAGATCGAAAGAGCCAGAAATTCCTTCATGGGAGCATACGATGGTGATGGATCGAGGAGATAAAGTCCTTCGAGGATGACGAGGTCGGGCTTATTGTTATCGTTGCTGTTGCTATTGTTGCTGTTGTTTGATGGTGAAAATATCACGCAATTTTGTTCCGGGTCGCCTATTTCATGATCGAATCCTGGGAAAGAGACAGAATTCTGTCCGAGCAACAGCAAACGCAATCTATCGATCAGACCGTTAGGCTGACTTGGATCTTCAAAACTTTCGATGCAGCCACGCCTATATTCAAGGCTTGATACATCTGTTTGTGTAAAATGGTTCAGCATGTCAATTTCTCGCAACTTTGCCAAAGGCATGTGGAATCCATCAAGGCTAACAACAAGAACGGTCGAGAAAGTATCTGTCGACACGAGGGAGGCCTGTAGCTGAGAAGCGGTTGTTGTTTTCCCGGACCCAGGAGGTCCGGCGAGGCCGACCAAAATCGGGGTGTGATGATGATTGTCTCCTTTTGTGTTTGCCAAAGAGATTATTCGGGTCCGTAACTCGGCGAACCAAGTGGGCCAGCTGTGGTTCATAGTTGATACATTAAAGATTTAATTGAAGCCTGAAGTGCTGAAGGTGTGAAAGTGTTGAAACGGAGAAATTTAAAATGATAACATTGAAAACACAAGTTAAAGCATAGTCCAAATGTGTTTCAAGTCAAACTAGTTGCCATAGCCGAGATGAGCATGACCTCAACAAACCGAATCAAGATTCTGAGTTCGAAACCAAGCCTCGCATTTGAAGACCACCAACTTCGCCTTCTCAGTGACCGATCAAGTCTTTCGCAAACAGACCGACCTCCACATCCTCAAACCAAACGTCCCTCAATAGTTTCGTTTAATTCCCAGGACTTTGACTTTGATGACAATTGCGACCCCAACTCTGATTCCAACTCCTTGGGCAGCGACTCCACTGGCAACTCCCACTCCTCCCTTTTCTCTCTTGCTGTTGAAACCCAACTCGAAAACGCGAAGGCCACCCTGGCCTCCCTCACCGGCCAACTCCCTCAAGCCCGACACAACATCGACCAAGCCAAGTCGCAGCATGCACTTTGCGAGCGAAAAGTTCAGCGGAACGAGCCGCAGCCTGCCAACAGCATGGCGAATTTTGTGACTCAGTGGAGGAGCGGAACAATGATCCAACGTGGCGATTACAAGAAGAAAGAAGAGAAGGATTCCGAGTTTGCAAGGCGGCGTTTGTTGGAGGCTGCGGAGGAGCTGTTGGACGCCAACACGCAAATGGACGAGCTTAATCGTCAGATTGCCGAGGCAGAGACTGAAGAGAATAACATGGAACAATTATGCAATGGGCTGCTCGTGGGAAACTGGGAAGAGATTGAGGTGAGCGAGTGAAGCGAGCGAGCCTTTTGGAAGACGAGCATACTCGCTCACTCGTTTCGCTCGTCCTTCATTAAAAATGCGCACAATCTCGCTTACTTTCGCTCGGCGCAGGAGGTCTACCTTCAAGGAAAGTACTTACTGGAGAGGAAATACCCGATATTTTACGACGACGACTCGTGTTGTAGCAAAAGGTTCACATTTCTGAAGGAGGCGAGTTTAATAGCTTTTGAGGAGGAACAAGAGGTGAAAAACCAGTTGGGCGAGAAGAATCGGCTTTTGGCTGAGATGATATGGAAAATGGAATTGAGCGCCTTAACAGGTAGCATGGACGAGGTGTAGTCAAATTTATTTCAATTGCATTTATTTACCCTACCCCTTTGAAACTCTCCCTGAACTCCATCGTCACCTCCATCTCCCTCTCCTCTGTCTCCACGCAAGCCTTCCAGTGCTGCCTCTCCGGCTTTCCGAGAGCAAACGCTGCTAGTTCCCTCCCCAGCTGCACGGCCGGTTTACCCATGCTTCCCCCCTCTTCCCACGTAGCAATGTACTTGATGCAGTCTCCTCCACCTCTCGGCACCTCGACGTAAAAATAACCCGGGCTGAGCCGAGCGAAGCGATGCGCAAATTTAATTGATCAGGGTGATGCGAGCGAGCCAAAAAAATGAGAATAATGTTAGTTTAGGTAGTGGCTCGTATTTATTTCTCGTCTTCTTCAAGGCTCGCTCGCTCGCTTCGCTCGCTCACCTTTCGCTGACGATTGCCTTGATCCCGATGTCGTTTTGAACTTCCCTCAAATTTAAGTTGAGCCTGCGCCGAGCGAAGCGAGTGAGGCGCAGTTTTAATGAAGCAAGTTACGAGCGAAACCAATAGCAGTAGTTTTTAGTTTTTAGTTTAGGATGTAGCCAAAATGTCTGTTGCCATTTCGCGGGATTCATCGCGAGTATGTATGCTCGTCTTTATCAAGGCTCAAGGCTCGCTTAGCTCGCTCACCTCTCTCCAGCCTGCTTCAACAAGTTATGGACCTTAATTGCCGCCTCGGGCGACATTGGGATGCACTGCACGTGCGCGTGGTAGCCTCCTACTGTCTGAATATTTCGTTCGAACACGAACAGCTGCGCGAGCGAAGCGAGATTGTGCGCATTTTTAATGTAGCAGGGGGAAGGCGAGCGAGCAAAACAAATTGAGTGGGTTAGTTCAGTAGTGAATGATGTCATTTGTCGGTGAAATCTCAAAAAAAGGCAAATCCCTGAATCGACCGTAACTCCAACGTATGGAGGTTTTGACACTCAAATTTGGACACAGCAGCTAATTCGGCATCGCGCATCTTTTCGCTCAAAAAGATTGTTCAGGAACGGTCCAAAAATTAGGGGCATGTGCACCACGTCAATGTGAAAAAAAAATAAAAATCAAAGTCACATAGCCAATTCGCGAGATTCATCGCTCGAGTCTTCCTCAAAGCTCGCTCGCTCGCTCACTCACCTCCTTGCCCTGCTTCTTGGCGTGCTCCCTCAGTTTCTCCTTCGTTTTGCTGACCTGCGCCGTAATGTTAGTTTAGTCGTAATGGTAGTTTAGTAGTGGATGAACTTGCTTCGCTCGCCTTGCTCACCTCCGCGCTCGAACTTCCCGCCAGCGCTCCCACCCCATCGTGCCCAACCGGCACAATGAGCGAGTGGTCGTTGACGAGCGGACCCTTGGGCATGCACGTGTAGCAGGTCTCTGCGCCGAGCGAAGGAAGGTGCGAAGGGGTTAGTAGTGGCTCGGATTCTTGTCTGTTCACTAGTTATGACTAGCTCGCTTCGCTTGCTGCTCGCTTCGCTCGCTCACCTCCGATGTTAACGAGCAGGTGCTTCTCGCATGTGGGGGACGCGAGACAGAACCAGCACGACGATCTGCTGTCCGGAGGATACCGCACGCGGCTGAAGTTGAGTCCTGCGCCGAGCGAAGAAGGTGCGAGGCGCATTTTCAACGAAGCACGAGAGCAAGAGTGGATTAGTCGCTCGCTCTCATCTGTCACAAGGCTCGCTCGCTTCGCTCGCTCACCTCGGATCGCGTTGTCGGACTTTTCCTGCGCCTTGAAGTCGTTCTTGGACCAAAACATTACCATCCCCTTTAGCGCCTTGGCGTCCTTGTTGGCGTCGTCGTCCAGCACACTCTGGGTCAGGTTGCCCCCGTCGGTCGAATCGGTTAGCGCCGCAATCACCATCTGCGCAGCAGCGTGGCTGGCGAAACCCATGAAGCCGAAGCCCTGGTCGTTCACGGCCATCTGCGCCGAGCGAAGAAGGTGCGAGGCGCATTTTTAATGAAGGATGAGCGAAACGAGTGAAGTGAGCCAAATGAATTGGGTGGAATAATGTTAGTTCAGTAGTGAATGTAGCCATTATGTCTGCAGCAATTTCGCGCACTTAATCGATCGAGACTTTCAAAAAAAAAAGAGAGGCTCGCTTCGCGTCGCTTCGATCGCTCACCTTCGCCTTGACCGCTAGCGCTGGCTCGTCGACTGCCGTGATTCGCTCCCCCTCGTCAGTCCCGTCGCTGTTAATCGCGTCCTCTAGGCACTTCTCCGCCAGCAGCCTAACAATCTCGCAGTAAGTCTTGAGGCTAACCGTCTCGACGTCCTTCCTGAACGAGAAGAAGAGACACTCGCTGTCTGGCGCGTCCGACTCCAGCACGCTGGGCTTCGGATTTTCCTTTGTTCTCTTGTTATTGTTGTTATTGTTGTTGTTGCTGTTGCTATTGTCACCCCCACCACTCTTCCCCCACTTCAAACTCAGCCAAACCCCCATAACCTCAACCCCTCCCCCACAATTCACCAGACAATTATTCGCCTCCTCGTGGGTCGAAAACTCCACGAAACCGAACCCTTTCCCGGGCGGTAAGCTCAACCGAATCGGATTGTAAACAACAAACGCCCTACCCAAACTCTCCACGTTGACGACCCCCCCAGGATCGCGGTTCAGCCCCCCCACAAAGAGAGTCTTGCACGTCACATCAACGGGGGGGGGGGGCATGTTGCCCGAGTCCGCTCCTCCAGGGCCGTAGGCCGAGGAGGAGTTGGAGTTGGAGGAGCCGTTGTTGTCGTTCCGGCCGCGTTTCCTACCCACAACGGCGTTGTTGTCGACCCCCCGCCCGGCCCAGCGGAACTGCTCGCCGCGGGCGTCGCCGGCTATTCGCCTCGCGCTGGTTTCGCTGAGGCCGACGTTGGTGTTGTTGTTGTTGTTGTTGCCGCCACCGACCCTTGCGAAGCTGCTGTCATCCTCGTAGGGGCACCTGACGGCGTTTGGGACGTCAACCGATGTGTTTGTGCTATTGCCCAGTGTAGAGATTGACTCTATGCCAACCGCGTGGAGGAACTTGGAGGATTTCTTGTCCACGCCGGGGAAGGAGGAGGAGAGGAGACCGGTGATCGTCGCTGTTGAGGGGGTGGAGTCGTTCACGTTGCACAGCGTGATTACTCTGTGTACATGATGCATGTGTGAGGTGTGGATGTGGATGTTGTGTAAGTTTTGGTTTGTGTAAGAAAGTAGCAACTGACTCACACTCACCGAGTCGGATGAAACTTCTTGTTCACAGTTGTGCTGCTGTTCGTGTAGGGGTGCGCAACGAGATGAACGCCCGTGGGGCCCTCCGCCCCGATGATGTGGTACCTGGGCCTAACCTTGGTGGCAAGCTCCGCCGTGTCCGCGCTCCCGAACGTGCTCGACTGAAGCTCGACCACCTCATTGTCATTGTCATTTTCATTGCCATTTTCATTGCCATTTTCATTGCCATTTTCATTGTCATTGCCATCATTGTCCTTCTCCTTCTCCTTGTCCTTGTTCTTGTCATTGTGCAACACCTGCGCTAAAATCTTCCCTGCGTTCGCCTTGGGAGGAAAAATGCTGAGCAAGTTCTGCGGGAACTCGCTCGTCAGGAGGAGGTCCACCCCGATAAATTGAGGGTCGGAAGTTGCTTTCTCCACCACCGGTGGGAGGGCGTGGTTGTGGTTGTCGGACTTCCAGCACACGACCAAGTTGTGGAGGAGCCCGAGGCCGGACACGCCCAGGTAGAAGAGGTTGGAAGAAGGGCACATTTCGTTGTCCAGGGTTGTAGTTGTAGTTGTGGTTGTGGCTGTAGTTGTGGCTGTAGTTGTGACTGTAGTTGTGGCTGTAGTTGTGTCTTCTGTTCCTTCCTCCATCTCTTTAGCCGCTTTAGCCGCCAGCAAACCGTCAAGGACATTGATTCTGTCTGAAATGTCCTCAGGTGCCGTTCCACAGTCGGAGAAGTAAACTGGGATGGGGAACTTGGGAATGGACCCAAGCCCAAGCCCAAGCCCAAGCGAGGGAGAGGAAACTGCCGACGACGACCAAACCCGACCGGATACGAAAGCGCAGTCGAACGGACCGGCCTTCCCGCCGTTCAGAGTGGTTAGCTTGCCATGGAGGAGCTCCAGGTGGGATTCTACAGCACCAACAAGGAGGACTTTCGTCTTTCGGCCCGCTGGTATTGGTGGCGAAGTCCCCGATTGGTGATATGAGGCTTTCATCGGTCTGTTTATGACGTATGACGAATGACGAATGACTTTTGACAGTCGCGAGGGAGATCAAATTATATATTTTTTTAGGGATTTTTCATTTTGTTTATTTTCGCCTTTTGGTATCTAACATTTGGTATGAGTCTAGATCCCACAGTCCACGCGGCTGTCGTGCCTGTGATCCCTACCACAGCGTGCACCACTTCATGCTTCATCTCGTCTGGTTCCTCTAGACCTCTTTTAATAACTGGTGGAGGAAACATCCTACGGGTGTTCTCGGTTGAGGAGGCCTCGGCTTCGGCCTCAGCAGCAACAGCAACAGCCACCACCTCCTCCTCCTCCTCCTCCACCTCCCTAGTTCTGCGGTCCACCCACACCCTTTTCTCCCCAATTGCGAGCATCCGAGCCCTCCCAATTTCCAAAAATGTGGCCAAGGACTCCTCCTCCTCCTCCACCTCCTCCTCCTCCACCCCACTCACCGGCCC
>Ga0302116_1000836_pt1 | contig 18517 bp, 14 predicted proteins | sample AG5_SCM_MG_FD_203124 | JGI IMG/M metagenome (GOLD analysis project Ga0302116, IMG submission 203124) | Marine microbial communities from Western Arctic Ocean, Canada - AG5_SCM | ecosystem: Environmental > Aquatic > Marine > Oceanic | place: Canada: Western Arctic Ocean | collected 2017-10-01 | reverse complement strand
ATCATAATGAAACCTACCTATATAAGCAACGGGACGAGCGAGCACCCGCTAAGTCTGCGTCTTTGAGAGTTGCGTTGTTAAAACTATGATACTGCCAAAAAATCTGGTATAAAATCGGCACTTTAAACATAACAAGAGGCATAGAAATGAACTTTTTAGACAACCTACTTGAAACTCACCATGAAAAAATCTACGCATTAATGAGAATCGTAACCGGCTTTCTCTTCATCTGGCACGGCGCCCAAAAGCTGTTTAACTTTCCTAAGGAGTTCCCGTACCCGCTAAATCCTTTAATGTATACCGCTGGGACTATAGAAATAGTCGGTGGTGGTTTGGTCATGATTGGCCTATTAACCCGCCCAGCGGCATTTATTTGCAGTGGTATGATGGCCGTGGCCTACTGGATGATCCACGGTATGAACGACTTTTTCCCTATGCTAAATGGCGGTGAACTAGCCGCGATGTACTGCTTTGTGTTCCTGTTTATCGCCGCTCGTGGCCCAGGTATCTGGGGTATTGATAAGTAATCCCAGCCTCAGCTTGGCCCCACTAGCCTTAAGAAAAAATAGAATACAGTTGACTAATACATCGTGTATTTTTGGATTCTAAGGGCTAGATCAATGGGGCCACCTGGCATGAGGCTGCTACGCAACCACGCTATCTTAGTCTGGTTCAGCCCCTGAAAATAAGTCATCTAGCCTTAATCAATGCGTTAGTCTCGCACTGCCCTGCAAATAACTTGAGCGCAGTACTCTCTGTTGGCTGCTGATCTAGCCAGCATGGTCGCAACGGTTAGGAATCGCTCGTTATAGTGTCGGTCAAGGCAACTTGCAATTAATGCTGCTATGTTCAAAAGCAACACTTATACGCACCTAACTTGACTGGCACAGTGGGACCTGCGCAAAATGATTTGAGTGTTTTCGTCCCCAATCCCTCTACGCCGACTATAGTGCTACTTAAACCCATCACGTTATCAACAGGAGCAAGCCGTGAAAAATAGTCTGCGTAAAACCCTAAATCGAATTATTCCTCAGACCATTCTAATAAGTCTATTGGTTTGCCTACCCAGCTTAGCCAATGTGCTAGCGGTAGTGCCGATCGTCCAGCCAGGCGCGCCTGGACAGCCAACACTCAATTTAGATGCTGAAACTGCAGTCGCTATTGCCAATTCGGCATATATACCTGCCGATGTCAGTTTCATGCAAGGTATGATCATTCACCATCATCAGGCGCTCCTCATGTCGAGGCTAGCGACTCAACGCACCAATAATAAGACCCTATTAGACTTAGCTAACCGCATTGATGTCTCTCAGGCGGATGAGATAGCATTTATGCAGACATGGTTGCGTGAACGCGAAGAGATAGCCCCCGAGCCGAGTAAAGATCACCAAGAGCACTCGGAGCACAACATGGCCGGCATGGCGACGCCGGCACAGATGATTCAGCTAGCTGCATCCAAGAGCACCGATTTCGACCGCTTATTTCTCAAGCTAATGATTGCTCATCATGATGGTGCAATAACCATGGTCGAAGACCTCAGAGAGTGGCCAGGGTCCACCTATGACCCGCAGCTTAATGAATTCGCCTCAGACGTTAGCAATGATCAGGCTGTTGAAATAGAGCGCATGAATGGCCTTCTCGTGGGTCTTTCGACTGACCCAAGAGCTGGTCTGGCACCGGGGCTCTACGATGCTGGTGAAGCCATTATGAATCTACAGCTACTGAGTTCACTCCGTAAACCCTTAGGATTTTATGATCCCGGCAACCCTATCGAGCGGGGTGCCGACAAGCCCGACGCATCAGAGGATGAACAGACCACGCCAGCCGAGGGCAGTAAGGACGATAAAGATAAGCCGCAGTCTATGGAAAATGCAGCCCAAGATCGACGTTACCCAATGCTCAGCTTCGCCAATACGGATATGGCCTTCAGCAATGATGTCTTAGTCACCGGTAGCTACCACGGCTTTAATATGTACCGTATCGACGCAGAGGGGATACCGGTTGGACTGTCTTCAGTTGTATGCCCGGGAGGCCAAGGTGATGTTTCTATAGTCGGTGATCTGCTCATAATGTCGGTTGAACAAACTCGAGGTCGCCTAGACTGCGGCCTAAAAGGTGTGGTTGCCGATGCCAGTCCAGAGCGTTTTCGTGGGCTGAGAATATTTGATATCTCCGACCTGACCCGTCCTAAGCAAGTCGGCGCGGTGCAAACCTGTCGCGGCTCTCACACTCACTCAGTGGTGGCTGGCCCAACCGCTGATGGCAAAATTATCGTTTACAACTCAGGGACATCCAGCGTCCGCGAAGAGGAAGAATTGGAGTCCTGCATCGATGAACTGCCCGGCGATGACCGCACTGCCCTGTTCCGTATCGACGTTATCGAGATACCGATTACCGACCCATCTAAATCACGCATCGTCAGTAGCCCTGCGGTCTTTGCCGACCCTAAAACAGGTGCCCTCGCAGGACTCTGGCGTGGCGGAGATCATGGCGATGACACTCAGGACACCTGGCGCACCGATCAGTGCCATGACATCACCGTTTTCCCATCGGCCAATCTGGCTGCCGGTGCCTGTTCGGGTAATGGTATTTTATTTGACATTTCAGACCCGCTCGATCCCGTGCGCATAGACACCGTTACTGACACCGGCTTTGCCTATTGGCACTCTGCCACCTTCAATAATGCCGGCGACAAGATACTGTTCACTGATGAGTGGGGTGGCGGTAGTCGTGCACGCTGCCGCGCCTGGGACCCATTAGACTGGGGCGCCAATGCAATTTATGATATTGATAATGGCAAACTTGAGTTTCAAAGCCATTACAAAATGCCCGCACCACAGCTCGAAACAGAGAATTGCGTCGCGCATAACGGCTCCATAATACCCGTGCCAGGCCGCGATATATTCGTGCAGGCGTGGTATCAAGGAGGGATTTCGGTTATCGACTTTACCGACTCCAACAAACCGTTCGAGATAGCCTATTTTGATCGTGGCCCTGTTTTAGAGGACGAACTCATTGTCGGTGGCTATTGGTCAGCGTATTACTATCAGGGCCGCATATATGGCACAGAGATCACCAGGGGTCTCGACGTACTGACCCTATTACCCAGCGAGTATCTCAGCGCCAATGAGATTGCTGCTGCTGCACTGGCCTATCCTTCCATCGGACCGCGAAAAACCTTTAATCCACAGCAGCAGATACCCATGTCATGGCCGGCATCACCCATCGTCGCGCGCGTCTATATCGATCAGCTATTTAAAGACGGTGCCATCAATGCTAAGACTGCCAAACGCGTTATTGATATAGTTGATGTCGCAGAGCGAGCAATGGCTAGCGGCGGTGACAAAAACCTCAGCCGCAGGATGATGGCCATGAAGATACTTGCCACGGGTAAGAACAGCAATAATACCAATCGGGAAAGGCTAAAGGCTTTGCGTAGTATGATACAGGGTCTCGCGAAAGAACTGCGCTAGCAATCAGATAGGTGGCTATGTCGACAGCTACTCGTCCTGTCGGCATAGTGCTTTGCTTAAAGCAGATAGGCGGCCTTATATTTTTAAAGACGACTGAACAAGACCAGCCCCTAACTTAAAATGACATAACTAAAACTAGGCCAACGCCCCTGTTTATTTTACTTCTGAGCCTTCCACAACTGTGTTAATTTCGCGCCTAGACGTTAATTAATCAGTATAAACGATGGATAAGGGGGCCGTATGGTAGCTTCTTTGGGTAGTGCTGAGTTAGTGGATGGGTCTGTTTTAGTGCAGCTGTTAGACGGCACTCAATATGATCTGCCAAATCTATGGCTGAGAGACAACTGTCTCTGTGACGATTGTCGGGTAACACAAACTCAAGAAAAGCGCTTTATGCTAAGTGCGGTGCCCGTAGATATTACCCCGCAGAAAGTAACACTTGAACAGGGCACCTTGCGCGTTGTCTGGCCCGACAACCATCAAACCTTATTTGCAGTAGACAGTATCCATAATAGCTGCGGAACATCGCCTGCCTATCAGTATGTGCCCTGGCCGAAAGCATTTAGCCCTCAGACCTACAACTGGAGCGCGTTTTTATCCAGCAAAACAGTTGCCATTGAGGCTCTGGAAAGCTTCATGCAGTCGGGCGTTATTGTCATTCAGCAAGCGCCTCAAGAACCGGCCACATTAGAGCAATTGGCACCCGTCATCGGTCCCATTCGAGAGCTACTATTTGACCGTATCCACAATGTTTCAGTTGAGGGCCATGTGTATAATATAGCCCATACCGCGTTTGGCCTTCCGCCGCATAACGATTTTGCTAGCTACAGTTTCCCACCCTCGGTACAGGCATTACATATGCTGCACAATGAGGCACCAGGTGGCGAGTCAATTGTAGTTGACGGTTGGGCCGTGCTAGAGCGGTTGCGCGGCGACCATCCAAGCTACTTTAAAACACTGTGTGAGTTTCCAGTAGCCTTTAGACAATTTGATGATAACAATGAGACCTATGCAGCGGCGCCATTGGTGCGCTGTGACAATACCGGGAACATTATTAGCTTGAGATTCTCCAACCAGCTTATGCAGATGATGAGTCCCCTACAAACAGGGATAAAAGCATTCTACCTGGCCTACCATGAACTCTGCTTGCGGATCGCTGACGCAGAGCAGGACTATAGGTCGACGTTTAGGCTAGAGGGCGGTGAGATCATGCTGGTTGCCGCTCACCGAGTACTCCATGCGCGCGAGGCATTTCAGCCTACTGGCAGACGCCACTTGCAAGATGCCTATTTTGAACTCGACAATATTGCTAACAAGCTAGTCTTATTGAAGCGCCAACGGGATTATAAGCATGACTAAACAGGTCCAGTTTACCGCCATGGAGCATGCTAGCCGTGCGGATTATGATCTGGTATTTGCCCATGATGCCGACAATATAGCGGCCCAAGCCGAGCGCGTGATTGCATGGTTGCGGCTGATGGATGGCGACTCACCCTACCAGATAAGCCGCTTAGAGCATTGTCTGCAAACCGCAACTCGAGCCGAGAATGACGGTGCCGATGACGAAACTATCGCCTGCGCATTGCTCCATGATATCGGCGATGTAATTGCGCCTGCCAATCATTCCCAGACGGCTGCAGCCATGCTGAGGCCCTACGTGAGCGACAAGAACTATTGGATAGTCTTACATCATGGGTTATTTCAGGGCTATTACTGGATGCATTACTATAATCAGGACCGCAATAGCCGCGACAAACTCATAGATCACCCGCACTATCAGGCCTGTGTGGATTTCTGTGCGAACTGGGACCAGCCATCATTTGATCCCGACTATCAGTCTCAACCGCTTGAGCATTTTATCCCGCTGATTCATCGGATTTTTTCCCGCATACCGCAACCACTAGTCTAAGCCAAATACCCCTCTCCCAAGTCTGTATCAACTCGGCTTCCAACAGCGTAAAAAACTCCCTTTTAGATAAGCGGCTAGCAGACTTATGTAGCTTATTTTAAAACGCAACTAGACGCCAAAACTCGTCTCGTTAGTCTATTTGCTTCTTAATAGGAAGCGTGTTTTACTCACTCTTCCATAAAATAATAAGAGAAATACTATGACAGAATTAGACATACTTATGCTTCAAGCCCAGAACAATCAGGGAACCGGAATGTACTCAGTTGCAATGGCTTTTAGTATCTGGGTAGCCTTTCGCGTTTCTGGTATCACGCGCGACAAATACAGTGACAACCTTATTGTAAAAATTGCCGCAACTGGTTTTGGTCTTACCACCCTGTTCTTTTTCAATATGACGTATGCTTTTTGGAGCTGGAATATGGCGGCAACGGCTCATCGGTTGGCAGAGTTACAGGTTTCAGGCACTGAACTTTCGGCCGTAGCTCAGGGTTTTGTCGAAAACATGGGTGCCACGGCTACAGTACCTAGTTTTTCAATGATCCCTAGCGACCCAGTTGCAGTGATACTTCAGGCCTCTATTTTGGTATTGATACTACTTCCTATCTGGGCACCTAAAAAATAACATGTCAGTATTCCGTTAGCTATCCTTGGGGGGCTGCAGCAACTGCGGCTCCCCTATTTTTTATTAATTACTAGCCATATCAGGACCTCCTCAGGCGAGTCATGCAATGTTTAGCGCTTTTCTGCACTCATCGACCAAGATATAAACCACTTTTCACCAGTCACTTATCAACCCTACTTTATGTAACGCTTAAAAATCACCTATATCCTATCAAAAGACAGAATTCTAGCAGCGCCATCACCACCCTTTTGTACAACTCAAGTCCTCAACCGCTGGGCACAGATGGAAGAGATATAAACAGCTAAGGGGCGTTTATTCTGATAAAATAGTGAGTCATGCCCTAGCTCATAGCTTTGCTTGATCGGTACGCACCACCCGATGCCGCTGGGTGGCTTTATACTATCGTGGCCGGTTAAGACTTTTGTGCTCTAGGTCAAAGCTTAGCGCTGAGTCTTAGCTCCATACTTCCCAAAAAACAATATGAGAATAGCCTTGTCACAATCTGATTTTGCCATATTAGGCCTAAACACCGCGTTAGTTAATAACCTTGTAAGTCTGGGTTACACAGAAATGACGCCGATACAGGCGCAAGCTTTACCCCCTATTTTAGCCAATAAAGACGTTATTGCTAAGGCAAAAACGGGCTCGGGCAAAACCGCTACCTTCGCCTTGGGCTTGCTAAATAAGCTGGAAGTAAAACGTTTTCGTGTGCAAACTTTAGTGTTGTGCCCGACGCGTGAGCTGGCAGATCAGGTAGCAGTAGAAATACGAAAACTGGCCCGTGGTATCCACAATATAAAAGTGCTTAGCTTATGTGGCGGCATGGCATTTGGACCGCAGGTGGGCTCATTGGAGCATGGAGCACATATCGTTGTGGGTACTCCAGGTCGAATTGAAGAACATCTTCGCAAGGCCAATTTAAATCTAGATAACCTCACGACCCTGGTGTTAGATGAGGCGGATAGAATGTTGGATATGGGTTTTCAACAAGCCTTAGATGACATTATTAGTTACATGCCTATACAACGTCAAACCCTGTTGTTTAGTGCCACTTATCCGGCCAAGATTGAACAAACTGCACAGCGAATTATGCAATCACCAGTCACTGTCGAAGTGCAGGATAGCCACGGTAGACAAAGCATAGTACAGACCCTATATCAGGTAGAAAATAATCAGGCTCGCATCGAGGCAATAAGGCTTTTGTTACAAGCACATCAACCTGAGACTACGCTGATCTTTTGTAATACGAAGATCGAAACTGACCAGGTGGCCAAGGAGTTACGTGCAGTCGGTTATGAGGCATTGGCTTTACATGGTGATTTGGAGCAAAAGCAGAGAGATCAAACGTTAGTGCGTTTTGCCAACCGGAGCGCTTCGGTACTAGTTGCTACCGATGTAGCCGCTCGCGGATTGGATATCGAAGCGCTCGATTTAGTGATCAATCATCAGATTGCACATGAGTTAGAAGTCCATACACATCGCATCGGCCGCACTGGCCGCGCAGGCGCGCAAGGTACCGCATGCAGTTTATACACGCACAAAGAAAATTATAAAATTGGTTTATTAGAGGATTATTTGGGCGAAAAAATGGAACGTGGCGACTTGCCTTCCAGCAGTCTACTTCATGAGCCGGTTTTTTCCCCACCTATGGTGACCATTCAAATCGGTGGTGGAAAAAAGCAAAAGCTTAGAGCAGGGGATATTGTAGGTGCCTTAACTGGTGTTGATGGTATTCCGGGCACAGAAATAGGCAGAATACAGGTGGGCGATCAGTGGGCCTACGTTGCTATAGCCCGCGCGCATGGTAGAACGGCGTTCAATAAACTCAGTGAGGGTAAACTTAAGGGACGTAGTTTTAAAGTCAGACGTTTATGAAGTTAGATATGTTGTTACGCGTTAATAGTACAGTTTGCTCGACGCCAGGTTTAGCTGTGCTGGCTAAAGAGGATACAGTTAATCGGCTTGTTTATAGACCCTATCATTTGTCTTATCTTGCGTCTTAAGACTCATGTTAAGCTAACTGTTCAATCTCAAGGTTTGACTCTCTGAAGGATGACATTGTTTAGTTACGGCTAGAGTGGTCTTAAATGATAGTTGGGGTTTAGGATGCCTCCCAGCGAACATTGTCTATTTGGAAAACAGTGCTCGTTAATGCAGTTGCCCAAATAACAATGCCCGTATCGACTGCGCTTAATGATAAGCCTTGCGATACCAGGCTATCAATGCTGATTATTACAGTTTCCCAGACCGAATCGCCTTTGCTACCCAAATATTGATCGCCAGATGTACAGGGGTAGATGCAATCGATTTTCATAGAAATATTACTATCACCACTGACGACTTTTATATCGAAAATAATATTGCCGCCGCCATAGATTCTTGCGTCAATAGGCTCGGAGCTTTTGGTATAAAAACCAGTAATAGCACCCTCGGCGCTATGGGTGATCTGCATTACATTTCCGCGATCGGGATCAGAGAAAAGTTCCCATGAAATATTAGGGCAGCGAGCGCCGCCATCATTTACACAAGATTCGTAATTGATCGCGGCGTCATAACCTTGCAATCCAAGATCCCAAATACTATCGGCAGCGCCATTTTGTAATACATTGAGATCGGCAACTTCATCGGCGTCGCCAGTAACAGTTACCGTTCTCGCCGCGGTGGCCGAGTTGCCTGCAGAATCAGAGGCGGTATAAGTAAGAGTGTAGGTGCCTGCAGACGTGCCGACAGAGCCGGAAGTAGAAACTGATACCGAACCATCGATGTCGTCTGTCGCCGTCGCTCCAGCATCAGAATAGGTTGTTCCCATTGCGTGAGTAACAGTCGCGTTGCCGTTGATAGTTATTACAGGATTAGTGTTGTCACTTACACCGCTATTGCTAAACTCGTCAGCCCAAACAGGCGTGTCAGATGTATCTGCATTGTCGGCATAGATTCTGACGTAATCAATCTCCATTTCAGCCTCAGTAAAACTTCCCTCAATCTGATCTTCAATCGCGAAGTTTAACAGCAGATACTGTTCAGAGTCGAAAGGCCAAGTCGACGCAGTTTTTACTTCGGGAGCGTAGGTGTAATGAACATTATCGTCCACACTAAAAACCATTTTTTGCGCTGTCCATTCGAGCTTATAGATATGAAATTCGGACGTTGCAGTTGAAATATATTGGCCACCAATACTCTCTGTGTTGCCGTAACTGGAAGGTGTATGCATGGCACTTTGGATATAATTCTCATTGCGGCCCCAATGTTCCATAATATCCACTTCACCGGAGGCCGGCCAACTCGTTGTACCAAAGCCCTGAGTCTGCCAGTACGCGCCCAGCTCGTTAATATTTTTACCCAGCATCCAGATAGCGGGCCAGGTCCCCAGACCTGATGGCAATTTTGCGCGAACTTCGACGCGACCATACTGAAAAGCAAACTTGGAGTTGAGTCGTGCAGAGGTGTAATTTTTGGTTACCCCCTGATCTTGATAGTTTTCTTTTTTAGCGACAATTTTTAAACTCCCATTACTGACATAAGAGTTGTCTGTCCGGCCGGTATAATGTTGCTGCTCGTTATTATACCATCCTGAGCCATTGGGTAATCTGGTTTGATGGTACCATTTGGCTGCATTGACCGAGGTGACAACAGGACTACTTGCCGTGACATTAACAGTTCTAATCACTGAAGAAGAATTTCCGGCTGCGTCTGTGGCCGTATAGGTGATGGTGTATGTGTCCACGGCAGTTCCCACCGTGCCAGAAACGGTGACATTGATTGAACCATCGATGTTATCTGTCGCGGTAGCACCGGCATCTGTAAAGGTAGCACCTTGTTCAAGATTTACTATCGCTTGACCGTTGAGACTGATTTCCGGATTGGTAGTATCGGTTATACCAATGGCTTGAGGGGTTTGAGTTGAATCATTCCCACTCCCGCCACCGCCGCAGCCAGCCAGAACTAATGAGATGAGCGGCAAAATAATAGAGTATCTGGTAACACGTGATAGAAATATTGGAGCCATGATTATCTCGAACTTCTTTGATTTTAGTTAGAATTATGTATAGGTAAATGCTGACCCAGCGTAAGTTTCGGGCTTGACCGATAGACTAGCCATATAAATACGGTAAAAGGGTTTGTGCGTGCGTTAAAGGGGCCGAACATTTAACCCTCTAATCTCAGGCTCATGGGCTTATGGGCTTATGGGCTTATGGGCTTATGGGCTTATGGGCTTATGGGCTATGGGCTATGGGCTATGGGCTATGGGCTATGGGCTATGGGCTATGGGCTATGGGCTATGGGCTATTATTGGTCGATAATCAAACCATGTGGCCACGGCAATGATGATATATACGCTGGCAGCTTCTAGATACTGCAGATGCTAATTCGTCGGAAAATCTTATAGATACTGCAGATGCTAATTCATCGGAAAATCTTAACGGCTGGCAGCATCTTGGATGCGAGTGCTGCTTAATACTGAATTGGTTTTGAGGCTCTGGATAATGCCAGAATTTCTTTGGTAATGTCTGAGGTTATCGGGTATTGCTCTAGCGGAACTAGCACGGATGATGTTTGACGCAAGTTTTCTGAGGTTTATTTTTTGCAAACCTCATTGTCTGCCCCACCCGTGCAGTGGAATTAATACACAAGTAAACCAATGGGTTACTAAAATAGATGGTGCCCGGGGTCGGACTTGAACCGACACGGTGTTGCCACCGAGGGATTTTAAGTCCCTTGCGTCTACCAATTTCGCCACCCGGGCATACTGAAGTGGGCTTTTCATACTTTACAGATCGATGACTCGAAAAGGCCGCTGTGCAACCTCAAATCGGCGAGAAGTATACATTACAGTTAACTTAAAGTGGAATGAATCTAGCGTTTAAACTGCGGCTTTATGCTATTTCAGTGCATTTTTTTGTCTCCCTCTTGTTTTATCTAGCGAGCTAACAAACTAGGACAGGAGAAAAGACTAGTTAGTGCGCTTAATTCGTTAGCGATGCTTGAGGATAGTGGTCTTCCACTGCATGGGTGTTACGTTAAACCAACGCTTAAAGGCCCGTGCGAACGCCGTATTGTCAGCGTACCCCAAATAGTCTGCAAGATCGATAATAGACATATCCGAATTCACGAGCAGCTCTGTAGCCATGTTTTTTCGGACGGTCTCCATTAGCAGGGAAAAAGAAGTCCCCTGCTCTTTTAGTATGCGCTGTAATTTTCGAGTATGCATGGTTAGTTGGCCCGCTATATCCTCTATACCAATTACTCCCCTGGGTAGCCCGCGGCGAATAAGCAACTCAACGTCAGAGCAAAAATTATGCTGAACTGCAGTAGAGAGAGCTCGAATATGGCTCGTTAAAATTTTATGGAGCAGCGGATCTGCGCTAGAAATAGAAAACTCTAGCCAGCTTGCATCAAAGACAATCTCGTTTTTAGGCTGACTGAAATAGACTGGAGCTCCGAATAGCTGGCGATAAGGAGCGATAATCTCTGGAGGCCTATGTTGGAAGTTTATTCTGTTCGGTTTCCAGTCACTGCCACACAGCGCCCTAAGAATTGTACGGCCATGAGAAATCGCTAGTTCATCGGTATATCGTGACAATTGCTTTGAATCAGTGTTGGTATAGCTTAAAAACGCCAAATTGCTCTCTACTTCGAGGTCAGCGACAGCATTATCGTTGACATGCAACCACAACGTTTCACGGAGTTGCTCCAACGCGGTGCCAACATCCGGAGAGTGCTTCATAAGCAGTCCAACCAAGCCTAATAACCGATAATCCTGTTTAGTACCCAGCAATGCCGCAAAATGAGGTGTGGTTGTCACTAAAGCCGCTGCGGCTAAAAGACTTTCTGCGGACGAGTAGCTCATCATATCGTCGACTCCATGCGCTACCAAGTAGTCCGGCGCGAAGCCAAAATTTGCCAGCAGTGCAGATGGGTTAGCACCTAATGATCGAACAAGATCATCAAATCCCGCAAGAACAGAAACACGCACCTGCCCCATATCAGTACCAATGTTGTGTGATTAGTATGAAAGTATTAGTACTTTGTCGCAATATGTCAATGCTTTGTCGCAAGATGACTCGATTGGCGTCGAAAAAACGGTAATATTACAGGCCGTGCGAAGTTGCTTGACGCTTACTAAGTTAAGGTTTCACTAACTCGGTTATATTAATAATAAAAAAAGATGATATTCAATGAAAGAGAAAATTTTAGACCTTGGTTACTTCATCGGCATTTGTTCGATGATAACAGTGGTTGCTTTCGTGCTTATCCTATTTACAGTCAATGGACTGCATATCGATCTCAATGAGATTGAGATAGCTGCAAATGCTGAAGCGCTGTTCGCCAGGCGCTAATCATGCGCTCTTGCGCGAGCAAATTATTTAGCCGCATAGACCAAAGACTTAAGAGGTCACGCTTAGCATAAAAGCCCTAATAGGGTCCTATTATCAAAGTCGATCACCAGCCCCCTCTGCGGTCAATCGCTACACACCATCAGAAATAGTAGGGAGCCTATGGAAATGAAAGGCTCTTCAGTGGTTTTATTGCCTGTAGTTACATTGAAAACTGACTTAAGCTGCGGCTCAACTGGCACTTGCAGTGATTGGATCACCCTGAATTTAATCTATCAGTAACATCCATTAATGATGCAAGCATGCCAATTACTAAATAAAATCCACGCGGAAGGATGATCTCTAACATGGGGACTGTTGCAACATGGCCTGCGCATTAAACCTTTAGGAGTTTGGCCACGACGGCCATTATAGAGGGATCTGTGCTAATGGGTTACCCGATGCAAACTGACATGCATGATCTGCAGTTGGGTGAATGGAGGCGCGGGTCGGAATCGAACCGACGATCGCGGAGTTGCAGTCCACTGCATTACCACTTTGCTACCGCGCCGTTATTTCACTTTATTCATTTTCAAGCACAGACGTGCAAGAGGCCGCTATTCTAGGGGATGTTGGCAATAAATCAACTACTTATCAGCTTCAGCACTCAATTGCGGCCAGGCCTGTTTAAGATACAGTAGCATTGACCAAAGCGTCAGTAGCGCAGCCACATAAATAGCGCAAAATCCCACCATGATAAGCCATTCACGCTCTGGCGTTGCCAGCAGTAATAACGCCACAGCTATCATTTGTGCCCAGGTCTTTACTTTGCCTATTACAGAGACCGCTACGCTGTCGCGATAGCCCAGGCCCGCCATCCATTCTCGTAGCGCCGAAATCACTAGCTCACGCCCGATAATCACGATTACTGGCAGTGCGAACCAGGGCGTAGAATAGACTTCGAGGAGCAATAACAGCGCCGCAGCAACAATTAGCTTGTCTGCCACAGGGTCAAGAAACGCGCCAAATGCGGTGACCTGATTAAACCGGCGAGCCAGATATCCATCAACCCAGTCAGTGAGTGCCGCTGCACCAAAGATAGCCGCTGAGGCAATATGGTGCCATTCCCACGGCAGGTAATAGACCACTATAAAAACTGGAATTAATAGGATACGCAGCAGCGTTAAGATATTCGGGAGGTTCCACATAGGCGACTTAAAACTTTCTGTAATTAGGACTGGTTAAAACGAGACTAACTTACTCATTGTACAGGGCGCTGTAAATAGCGTCTGCAACCTTTTTGTTTATATTTTCCACCTTCATTAAATCAGCCACACTGGCCTTCTTGACCTCTACAATACCACCAAAGTGTTTTAACAGGTCGCGGCGACGCGTGGGGCCTACGCCTGGAATGCCCTCTAGAGCAGACGTACGACGTTTTTTATCTCGGCGCTGTTTATGGCCGGTAATAGCGAAACGGTGAGCTTCATCACGAATTTGCTGAATAAGATGAAGCGCGGCCTCCTGAGGCCGTCCGATAACACGATTTTCCTGCTCCGCCAAGATCAAAGTTTCCATACCCGGTTTACGTGTAGTCCCCTTGGCCACCCCCAGTATCATCACTCCGACCACGCCCAAATCACTCAACACATTTTTGGCAATACCAATCTGCCCTTTGCCTCCATCAATCAGCAGAATATCAGGAAGTTTGCCCTCACCCTTTATCAGTCGCGTATAGCGACGACGAATAGCTTGCTCCATGGCCGCATAGTCATCTCCACCCGTGATACCTTCGATGTTAAAGCGCCGATAATCACTTTTAACCGCGCCGTTGGCATCGAATACGACACAGGATGCCACTACGGCCTCACCGCTACTGTGACTAATATCAAAGCACTCTAGGCGTTCTGGGGTCACGTCTAAGCCAACAGTTTCGCGCAGCGATTCGAATCGCTGTAGTAATGTCTTTTTGGAGGCTAGCTTGCCAGCCAAGTTTTGTTCTGCGGTGCGCTGGGCAAGCTCAATCCATTTAGCGCGAAAGCCACGGACGGAGTCTCGAATCTCAATATTGCGCCCTACTCTCAATTTTAAAGCATCTATGAGGGGCTGACCGTTTTCAAGTGGCGCATTAACAACGATCTCTTTCGGTAAATCCGGCCGTCCACCACCATTTAAATATAACTGCGGCAAGAAATCCTCCAGAAGCTCTGAGACCTTTTCTGCCAGCGGTGCTTTGGGGTAATAGCTGCGGCTACCCAGTATTCTACCCTGCCGTATGTAAAGCATATGAACACAGGCTTGCCCATTAGTAACCGCTCCAGCCACCACATCCACCGTCCCTTTACCCTTCTCAATCATTTGCTGAGCCTGAATTTGGCGCAGCGCAGCGATCTGATCACGGCTTTCAGCGGCCTTTTCAAAGGCCAGATCAGCCGCCGCCTTTTCCATGTCGCGCTCTAACTGTTTGAGTATCTTATCCCCTTTCCCATCCAGATAGAGGCGGGTCAAATCTACATCTGCGCTATAATCATTGGGTGTAATGAACTCTACGCAGGGAGCAGTACAGCGCTTAATCTGATACTGCAAACAGGGTCTGGATCGATTTTTAAAAAAGACATCTTCACATTGGCGAACTTTAAACGTCTTCTGCAAAAATGACATGCTCTCTCGCACAGCATTAACACTGGGAAACGGTCCAAAATAGGACCCTTTAGCTTTTTTGGGACCGCGGTGAAAGGCCAGTCGTGGCCATTTGTCCTTGTCCGACAGGAAAATATAGGGGTAGCTTTTATCATCCCGCAGCAAAATATTGTACGGCGGTTGATACTGCTTGATCAGATTATGCTCGAGAATCAGTGCCTCAGTTTCTGTTTCCGTGACTGTGACATCAATTTGCGCAATACGCTTAACCAGAGCAGAAATTCTTGGAGAAAGCCCCGATTTACGAAAATAACTGCTTACTCGATTCTTAAGATTCTTGGCCTTACCCACATACAGTATATCGCCCTGAGCATCAAACATCTGATAGATGCCGGGACGCTGGGTCAAGGATTGAAGGAAGGTAGGGGGATCAAAAGCCATTACATATTGTAGCGGGTTTTACTCCACAATAGATATTACGAAAAGCGCTTATTGCCGACCTTGCAGTGCTGTTTCTCAGCAGTCTTTGTGGTGAACTGCCGATCCAATATAGTATCAACGAAGTGCCACTGATTGGTCATCGCCTGCGAAGTCAATACCAACTCAGACCAACCACGATGGGCGGTATCTACGGCGAAGAGTTCTGCACTGGCTTCGACCATTGCGTTGCCCAGCACAATGGGGTCAGTGGGCAGATAGGTCTCTAGCCCCGGGCTACTAACACTCGGCGTGCCGATTTCAACGCCTACAGCCTCGCCCATATTATTGGCCAAATTAAATGCCCAGGCATTGTGCGTATCACCCGCCAGTACCACGGGGTTGACGCCATGCTCAGCTAAACTGGCATAGACTCGATCACGACAGACGGCATACCCATCCCAGGCATCAAGGTTAAACGGCAATTGTTCTGGGGCGAGAAGTTGCATCATTTTCAGTATTTCACGATAGGCTGGCATGGCATCGTCAAGCTTAAGCTGTTGATCCGTTAATACCGGCAACTTTAACTTGCCCATCAACACCTGCTGACCCAATAACTGCCAGGTCGCACCGCGCTGTTTACTCGCCTGCAACTCAGTGTCTAGCCACTGTTCCTGATCTGCCCCTAACAATGCCCTTGCCGGATCTATCAACATCTGTTCTTTAAAGCTCTCAGTGTCCGGCAAATAATGCCAATTCTTCGGAAGCGTCTCCGCGGTCAGATCTTTAATCAGGCCATAATCTGTTATCGCTGTGGGCTCGCCTGTGGAGAAGTCAAACGGCAACTTAACCAACCTGCGCTGGTGCGCGGGCGCCACGGCGGCGTCCGCTGACGAGACCATAGTGCCCTGTCCAGTCTTTGACACGTCATAGGACAGGGTGCGCAGGGGCAGGTCTACCGCATAATCCAAGCCTCGGTCACGGCCATGCAGTCGAGTATCTAACATAATCAAGTCCGCCAACCCGCCCACTTTGAAGCTGCGGAAAATTGGCCCCTGATCACCCGAGATAGCAGTTCGAATGGGCAGCCACTCGTGGTATGCCTGACGGGCCGCTGTCATACGCGCCTGAAAATCACCCTCCCCTTGATTGTGATTTTCGGCTCCGTCTTTCCAGCTATCGTTGGCCAATTCATGATCATCCCAGACGCAGATAAAGGGGTGGCGCGCATGAACGGCCTGTAAATCCGGATCCGTTCGATAGAGGCCATAGCGCATACGATAATCTTCTACCGTTAGAATTTCCGTAGCCGGCTCTACCTGTCGACCAAGCTCTTCAGTCGCCACCGCATTAGCGTAGACACCCTCAGCATATTCATAGATGTAATCGCCCAGATGAAGCACAAGATCCAGATCGCTATCGGCCATATGCCTGTAGACATTAAAATAGCCCTGAGGGTAGTTTGAGCATGAGGCCACACCAATACGAAATGACTCAACAGCCCCCTCGGGTAAAGTACGAGTCTGGCCCACAGGGCTAATAATACCTTCGCTGAGAAATCGATAAAAATAGGCGCTACCCGGCTCTAGGCCCTGGGCATCAACCTTTAGCGTGTAATCACGCTTTGCCGAAGTTGAGACCACCCCAGAATTGACTAACTGCATAAACTGAGGATCTGATGCCACCTCCCATCGGCAATCCACGGCCCGATGTTCACCACTACCGGGAATTAAACGCGTCCATAAAATTACCCGATCGGATAACGGGTCTCCAGAGGCAACCCCGTGGGTGAAATAAAGCGGTGATGCCGCATGCACTTCAAACCCACGCAGGGCCAAGACACCCAAACTAGCGCTCACCCCTTTAAGTAACTGACGACGATTTAAGGCAGGCTTGTACATGTAATTTAGCTCTTATCATGACATTGATTGAGCACCTAGCATAACCCACAATGGCTTCAACGCTAAGCCAGCATATTAGTTTAAAAACACTTAATTAAGGCGCCTATTTGATCCTCATTATTACAGGTATGGGGAGACAGGCGCATACCTTTAACGCGACAATCAAAATGAACATTGAGATTTATCAGACGGCGCATGACTGCGTCCTGACGCCGGCCAAAATCTAGTACCAGCGTCCCACCTCGCAGATCTTCTTGCACGGGTGAAATAAGTGCCTCAGAGGGGACCGCTTGAATAATCTGGTTGCTCAGCTCGAGATTATTCTGCCGAATATTATTCACGCCGATTGCATTAATGGCCTGCACGCTATTGGCGGCCACCGCAAAGGGATACACCGTTGGTGTGCCGCCCCAAAATCGCAGCGCATCATCGGCATACCTAAAATGATGTATATCAAATTCAAAGGGGTCTTGGTGGGAAAACCACCCAACACTTTGAGGCTGACAGTGCTCAATCATGGGTGAATCAACCCACAAAAATGCGGCTCCCGGCCCACCGCCTATCCATTTAACACAGGAGCCTACCACAAAATCTGCTTGCCACTGAGCCAGATTAATGGGCAGTATTCCGACAGACTGCGCGACATCCACTAACGACAAAATCTGTCGACTGCGAGCTAGATCAGTAATCTGCTGCACTGGCAGCTGCCGTCCGTTATTGGATTGCACATGAGTGACCAGTACCAAGCCCACGTCTTCGGTCATCTGACTACGCCAGATAGTCATGTCTGAGGTATCTTCACCGGCCTCGATAAACTTTAACCTGTAACCCGAACTGACGCCCTTTTGCAGGGCAAAGGCAATCGAGGGAAAGTCTTCCTCGCTTAATAAAATCACCTTTTTATCGGCCGCAAGGTCAAGGGAATAAATGACTTTTCCTACTGCACTCGAGAGACTGCTCTGGGGGCAAATATTTCCTATGTTTGAATTAAGCAGCAGAGCCAGCTCCGCACGAAAGGCCTCAATGGTACCCAGCCAATGCTGCCAAATATCGCCGTTTCCCGTTTCCCATGGTGTCCAGAATGCTTTCGCTGCTGCCCGCTCGGCGTTAGGCTGGGGAAGACCGACCGAATGACTGAGAAGATAGATCCCCTGACGCTCTGTGAGGCCATTCACGGTCTCACTCACGACAGACAGCCTCTTAGCATTTCGACATCATGATAACGAGTTCTAAACGCGCCC
>Ga0302116_1000835_pt1 | contig 18523 bp, 22 predicted proteins | sample AG5_SCM_MG_FD_203124 | JGI IMG/M metagenome (GOLD analysis project Ga0302116, IMG submission 203124) | Marine microbial communities from Western Arctic Ocean, Canada - AG5_SCM | ecosystem: Environmental > Aquatic > Marine > Oceanic | place: Canada: Western Arctic Ocean | collected 2017-10-01 | reverse complement strand
TGTCCGTCCCCAACGCTGTCAACCAGCCATTGCGGGACGTGCATGCTCTGATCGGCCTTTCCCGTCGTCAGCGTCGCTAAATCAGCCGCGTTTGACGTCGCACAGAAAGCCTTCAAAGAAGCCCTGGTGAAGCTCTTCGTGCACCCGACGCTGAGGTCAGTTCCGAAGCCGACTACGGTCCCACTCGCGTCGAAACCACCCCCCGAGCAGCTACCATCGCTGGTCGAAAACGTCGTTAGACCGGAAACAAGCGCCGAGACCGCCTTTGGGGTTGACGTGGAGTCGGGGTGAACCTGCATATGCATATGCCGAGCAAAATGAAGCGAGATAGTGCGTTGTAGTTTTTTTTAATGAAGGACAACAGAGCGAAAAAAATGAAGCGAACCAAACGGAATTTTTAGGGGTTGAAAATAACGATAATAATAATGTTAGCTTACTTGTGGATGTGAATGTGGATGTGGATGTAGCCGTCTTCTGTTGTATTTATATTTATTCGCTTCTTCATCGCAAATACAAATACAAATACTCATACTCCTCTTCCAAAAGGCTCGCTCGCAGTATTTCGCTCGCTCACCTTTCCTGCAAGAACCGGCCTGTCGTCAATGTACCCCGGGTTCCCCGACCTGGTGCGGTTAACAAAGTTACCCGAAACGGCGTTTCCGCTCGGGCCGTAGGTCGAGCCGCTCTCGCTCAGATGGTACCCTCCGTGAGCGTGGAGGAACTCCACGCCGAAGGTCTGAACTACGTACTCAGTTCCAGCAGCAATTGTCCCGAGCGTAACGCTCGCGTCTACGTCGACGATCTTGCCGGACGAGTCGTACCTGATTTGGTAGGTGAGGCCCAGCAAAGCGTTGAGGCAGTTTCCGCCGGCGTCAACAGTGGGGGACACCTGGGAGGCTGACTGGGTCGTGAATGACCCGGCCAGGTAGGGGGTTGTGATGTTGAGGAAGGAGGGGTCGGCGGAGGGGAGGGAGGTTGAACCGGAGACTGCTGAGGCAGATTTTGCAACGTAGATGTCGTGTGTGAATCTGTGAAGTAGAAATTTGAAAGGTGAATGTGGTCATTGTAGTTTAGTTTCATGTTGTTAGTTTCACATTTTAATTCTTTTCACACATTCTAAAGTTAAACTCACCGCTTAAAATCAAACTCCTTGCCCTCCCCGCACCCATCGGCCATAGCCGCCGGAACCTTCCTCAGACACTGGCTGTCCTTCTCATCATTCCCAACATCCTCCCCAAAGCCAACCGCATTCTGATCGTTGCACAAGCCCATCTCCCCCCTCCTCGGCAGCGGCAAGCTCCCCCCGTAAACGTACTTGCTCCCGCTAGCCCCTTCCGCCCCCACGACGCGGATGCTGTCCCCCTTCATGTAGAAGGGCTCCGAGACGGCCATGGCGGAGTCGAGGGGGGACACGACCTCGTAGGATGTGTAGGAGTAGGGCTTTCGCCCGGCGCCGTTGGCTGAGAAGACGTTGCTGGCGACCCAGGCGGAGGAGGGGTTGGAGAAGAAACGACCCTTTATCTCGGTGTTGTACTCGTGGACGCAGAGGAGGGTTTGGGCAGCCGCCTGAATATATTTGGATTTTACATGAATTAATTGGAAAAATGGATTTGAATTTTGAATTGATGAAGATTTTTCACGTGTGTTAATGTGTTAGCGCGTGTTGTAAGTTGTTGGGGCGAGTTATATGCCATATGTCATATGTATGTACTCCACTCACCAAAGCCGCATCCCCACTCTTCATGGGATACTTGGGATTAACAGAATTGAGAACCTCCCGGCTGGCGCACGTCTCGATAATGTCCGTCTTGTAGCCCGCGTCGTCGCACTGCGAGAAGGTCGCAACGTCCTCCGGGCTGCACTCCTTGTCGCAGCAGCAGTTCAGGTCGCACTGGCCCGCGTTCAGGTCGCACATGCAGTCGCAGGTGAATACTGAGCACTCGCTCTTTGCAACGTCCGACTCCTTGCACGAGCAGCCCTGGGGCATCAGGACGTTGGGGGAGGCGCCGTAGATATAGGCTTGGGAGGCGTCGATGGAGAAGGTGGAGGGCACGGTGAACACTCCGCTGTTCCACAGGTCCGAGGTTATGGCATTGGATTGGGAGAAGATTGTCAAAATGTAGGTGAGCGTGAAGACTTGAAGGAGAGAGGGGGCCATTGGGAAGTTGGGGTTAGGGTTGTTTTTGGGAAGTTTCAGGGAAGTTCTATTTGGATAGTTGTTCAGGTTGTGATAGTGGAGGGCGCAAAATTTAAATTTAAAAGAGTCAAATATAATATTTCGCCCGATTTCGCACGCTATTTTTCACCAATTTTTAAAAAATAGGAGCCTCAATAGACCCTTTCAACAATCCTGTGTTCTACCGACCCTCTTCACTCTTACGATCGCCCCCCTAACTTCCCATCTCGTAACGGTGGATTTTTTCAAATCTCGATAATTGAGGAAAACGCGAGAGCTCACTATTTTACAATCATCCTGGCCCCATTCATTTCCATTATTCTTCTCAATTGAAGCAATTCAAACTGTCTAAGATTTGATCGGAGGTGAGCGAGAGAAGCGAGCTTTTGCCTTTTGGAAGACATGAGCGATGGGTGATATTTAACGATTCTCCATTTTTTTGTTAGGTTTCTTTGGCGTGCACTTGGGGTGTTTTGGACCGTCTTTGAACAATCACTTTTATAGCAAAAAGATGCCCTGGCCAAGAATTGCTACAGTGTTCAATTCTGAGTGTCTAAAACCTCCATACGTTGGAGTTACGTTCGATCCAGTGATTCGCCTTTTTTTGAGTTTTTTTTTCTCCAATGGCGTTCAAATGACCCTAATCTGGACCGTCCCTGAGCAATCGCTTTGCGCAAAAAGATGCGCCTGGCCGAACTTGCCGCCGTGTTCAAATCTGGGCTTCTAAAACCTCCATGCGTTGAAGTTACGGGTGATTCAGTGATTCGCCCAAAAAATGTTTTTTTCGCTTTTGCTACAGAGGCAAAAATCCACTACTGAACTAACCCACTCAATTTGTTCGGCTCGCTTTCGCTTGTCCTTTCTAATTCCAACTCGGGCCCAATTCCAACTCCAACTCCAACTCCAACTCCAACTCCAACTCCAACTCCAACTCCAACTCCAACTCCACAACTCCAACTCCACAACTCCAACTCCACAACTCCAACTCTACAACTCCAACTCCACAACTCCAACTCCACAACTCCAAATCCAACTCCACTAAACTTAAGCCCACACCCAAACAATGGTCGTCCAAGAGGTCTTCTTCGCCCCCCGCACCCTCTCGGCTGCCCAAGGTCCAATTTCCCTCCCCTCGGACCTGTCAATGGTCGAGTTGGAGCTCTTCTGGTCCGTTCTCGACTCTGCCTGCAACGTTCAGGTCGACCTTGACGTCTCCCTGCTTCTCTTTAACTCCAAGGGCATGAAGTTCCAGGAGATAACGTTCAACCACACGTCCAACGAGAACGGAAGCATTCGGCATTGCGGAGACTCGATCGGAGGGTCCTCCGAGGGCGACTCGGAAACAATTTCCGCAAACTTGAAGGCCTGCCCGACCCGAATTCACTCCATGATCATGGTCGCGACGATTGCCTCCGGAACTCTTCGCAACGTGAAGGCGTGCGGGTACAGGGTTCTGCAGAAGTACACTCGGGGGCGGGGCTTCGGCCACAAGGAGATGATACGTGGCACCATCAACCTCGAAAACAACCCCGAAAACAATAATGAGACGCTGGACAAACGGGCCGCGCTCATGTTCAGGCTGAGCCGGAGCAAACTCAATTCTGATTCCGATTCCCAGTCCCAGCAGTGCTGGTGCATCTCTTCGATATTGGCCGGGTGCGACGGCCGGAACGCAGACGAGACCGTCCCATTCGCGCAAGCCTCCCTCCGCGACCTCATTCCGAACATCGTTGTACGGGGGCAGGAGCTGCTAATCTCGCGAGTGCCCGAGATTATACAGTTCATCCAGGTGAGTGAAGTGAGGCGAAATCTACGAGAATTATATCGGATCCATTCCCTTCCCTTCCTTTGCTTAATACAGCCCCAAACCCTCGCCTTCCTCCGAAAGAACTTCCCCCACGAGGGATACCGGCCCAACTTCTTCGTCCGAACGCTGGCCAGGCAGCTGCTGCGCGAAACCCCGCAGCTCCGAACGAAGCGGCAGGGTCTCCGCCTCGTGAAGCTCCTCTTCGACCTGTTCCTCCAGATAGACGTTCACGGCGCAGGGATCGTCCAGTGGGGGGAGTTTACCTCTTTCTGCGTGGAGGCCGGAATGACCGTTAGCAAGGCGAGGGTATGCGCTCCTGACGTTGAGTTCAAGTTTGAGTCCATGGAGGTGAGTGAGTGGTGAACACAACACACATCAAACAGCCAGTTCAATTCAATTCTCATCTCACATTATATATATATATATATATATTATATATGGCAGAACAAGTTCAAGCACTACGGGTACAAGTACTCGAAGGCGGTGTTCTGGCCGCAAGTTCGTCGGATAGCGCTCATCGAGGACAAGAGCTCCAAGATGCGGCTAATTGACAGCAAGACTGGGGCGCTGTGCCTCACGCTGTGCATCCACGCGCAGATTGCGTATGAAGGCGAGAAGGTTGACATTGACGATGGAACTGCTTACAGCAACCTGTTCGACGTGCTTCTCTTCGTGCACAAGAAGACGAACTGGATCGTAACGTCTGGCAGCAACCACACCCTGAGCTTCTGGAGGTACGAGCACAACAAGAACGAGGCGACGTGGGTGAACCAGATCACGGTTGAAACGATGCAGAAGATTTTGTGCCTCGTTCCTCAGTCCCAACAGACCAGCGGCAGCATCTGGGCGTTGGGTGGGGAAAACCACGCGCTTACGATTTACGATTTGGGCACTAAGAAGAGGCGGTACGTGAAAGATTGGGTGCACAAGGATACGCCGAGCTGTATGATATACATTCAGGTGAGAATATAGAATTATGAATAGTTTGAAAATTAGTAGACTCAAGCTAACCAGCCCCCACGCCTATACCTACCTATTGTGCAGGCTCTATCACTCGTTGCAACCGCGGCATTCGACAAAACGATTAAGTTCTGGGACCACGAGAACGGCCGGGGGCGCGGCCAGTCTCTCGTCCACGAGGAACCAATCAAGGCGCTTTCAAACGTAAATGACAAGATAGTATCTTGCGGTCCTTGCACTGTGATAATTTGGGACCTTCAGTCCTTCACCGTGCTGTGCAAGCTTCCGGTGTGCGCCCACGACGCCTCGTTCGTTTCGGCCAAGCTTATTTCCTTCAACGAGATTTCCCTCGGTGCGCAGTACAGGTGCATAACCGGAGGTGAGTGAGCGAGCGTTTTTTTTGGGAAGACGAGATACGAGTCAGCGAGCGAAGCGAGCCGCGAGCAGAGCGAAGCGAAGCGAGCTAGAAACGCGCAACTGGTGTATGTTGGTTGCTGGCGAGCGGCGAGCGAAGCGAGCTAGTCACAACTAGTGTATGGTGTTGCTCGCTCGCTTCGCTCACAGCTCGCTTCGCTCACAGCTTGCTTCGCTCACAGCTTGCCTCGCTCACAGCTCGCCTCGCTCACAGCTCGCTTCGCTCACAGCTCGCTTCGCTCACAGCTCGCTTCGCTCACAGCTCGCTTCGCTCACAGCTCGAATCGCTCACAGCTCGAATCGCTCGCAAACCTTGTGGAAGACGAGAATACGAGCCACTACTAACCTAACCCACCCACTTCACTCGGCTCCGGCGCAGATTCAAAGGGTCGATTCAAGGTCTGGATCCCTTCGAGCTCCACCGGTCACGTCGACAAGCCGCAATTGATGCAGAGCTTTGAAGGGAACCAGAATTTGGGCAACACCTTGACGTTTGCGGTCTCCGCGGCTCTAAAGACCGACCACTCTGCTGCGGTGTGGCCCGACATTGTCGTTTGCGGGAGCGGTAGAGAGGTGAGCGAGCGCAAGCGCGAATAGTTGAGCTATTTCACATACTAAACCAACATTTTCCCCAGCTGGAGTTGTTCGGCCCGAGGCGGGTGATGAAGCCGCACATTCCGCTGGTGTTCAGTCTGCACAACAAGGCCGCGCAACAGATCATTACGGTCGAGAATAAGAGCCTTCACATGTGGGACATTAGCACTGGCGCGTTGACATTTGATGTTCCAGATGCGAGCAGCAACGAGATCACCTGTGTGGGGACTGATTTCCCTCTCCAGAGAAAGCTGTACGTTGGAAACAGTGTTGGTACTTTACAAATTTTCAATATTACGACTGGCATCGTGATGAGCAGCAAGGAGGTGAGCGCTAGTGTGGCTGCGCCACAGTCATCCACATCATATCACATCAAATCACATCACATCACATCACATCACACTAAACCACTCAATTCACTCCAGGCCCACTCCGGCGCAGTCACCTCTGTGATGTACTGCGAACACTCCCGGCACATAATCACCACTGGCTTCGACCGCTCCATCGCGGTGTTCAAGGACGACCAGGCGAACCTCGTCCAGCTCCGCCTCATGACCGATGCGCACGAAGCGCCAATTTCCATGGCTGACTACTCCTCCCACCTGTCGATGATCGCCACCGTTGCGATTGAAGAAATTAAACTCTTTAACTTTCAGGACCTCCAGCCCCAGACGAAGCTCGACCTGCACGAGACTGAGGTAACTGCGATCAAGTTCATCCCTCAGTTCCCGTTGATGGTCAGTGCTGACATCCAGGGGCGGGTTTTGGTTTGGAAGATTTGGCCCACCACGAGCATGGAGAGTGCTAAGTGTGTGTGTTTGGTCAGCTGCATGAACGACGACATGCTGCTGAGCGTGAATGATGTATCATCATTTGGGGCGGAAAATGGGGAGGAGAAGGACGAGGAGGAAGAGTATGAGATCGAGAACGAGAACGGGGACGAGAACGACAGGCATAAACAAAATTCCAACACGCACAAAAACTCACTAACATCGAGGATCCGCTTAGACCCAAACAGGGAGAACAGAAAGCACCTCAATAGCGATATGAACGCACCTTCTTCACCGCAAAGCAGTAGTGAAAACCAAACCAACCCACAGCACAAAGTGCTCGGAAACGTGCGAGTTCTCACCGTCATCTTCGACGAGAAGGACGAAAAGGCAGCCGGCATCCCGCTCCGCCTCGTGGCATCAGATTTCTCCGGCGGCGTGAGTTTCTTCGAGGTGAGCGAACGAACCGCGAAAATGGCTGCAGACATTGTGGCTTCATCCACTACTAAACTAACATGCGCCTCGCTTCATTTTGCTCGGCACAGTTTGATTCAATTTTTGCGGCCTTGGAAAAATCTGGCAACCAAACCAGTCAGTTGAGCGAAAGGTGAGCGAGCGGAAATGAAATGAAATAGCTACAGCACCTACCAACCCACATCCACTACTAAACTTACATTATTCGCAGCCAGTACTCCTTCAACACCGAAAACTACAATCCTCACCTGCGGTACGAGAAGAATGGAACGGTATACGCGGTCCAAAAGAATTACAGTCTATTCCCGACAATTGCGGTTCTCTCCTCGCTTTCGTTCCAGGCTCACGACGAGTCGATCTTGAGCGTGACGAGCATTGTTGCCACACCACTCTTTGTTACCACGGCCAGTGATTGCAAGTTGCGTGTGTGGGCGGCCACAGATACGTTCATAGGTTTTCAGAAACACAACGCTGGTAGCATGGTGAGCGAGCGCCTCCTAACCCGCTCCAAACCCGCTCCAAACCCGCTCCTAAACCGCTCCTAAACCGCTCCTAACCCGCTCCTAACCCGCTCCTAACCCGCTCCGCTTCGCTCGGCGCAGTTTGGGGAGCTGGACATGATGGATTTTGAGGAGAAGAGGATTCAGAAGTTGGAGATGTGGAACTGCCCCAATATCAACAACACAGAAACCGAGCAAGAGCACGATATGATGGCGTTGGACGCGTTGGATTACGTTGAAAGAGTCAACGATAGCATGCACGCGACGCAAATGGCAAATCTGTTGAAAAAATCAATGAGCAAGGAGCAACAACAACGCGTGAACCTTCGAGATTTGGGGGTCCACAGCTCCTTCTTGCTTGCAGGGGCTACCGACAAGGAGCACAACAATCCCTTGTTGCAATCTAGACACGACAAGCAGGCGATCCACGCCAAGCACTTTAACAAACGAAAAAATGGAAATCTCCAGGACGCCAATTTTTTCAACGCGGAGAAAACGAGTTTGATCAGGAACAGGCTCAGCGAGGTGAACTCGCAAAGACAGGAAAATCAGAAGCGGACGGCACTGGCGAAAAGAGCTAGCATTGTGTTTCAGGCGACGGCAGCTGAAGATGGGCACGAGGACAACTACGAGAAGGAGGACAGCTTCTTGCAGAAATTGGCCACCACGAAGTTTGAGAGGGCGAAGCAGTTCGAAATCCGCAAGGTGGGGGTTGTGTGTGCGTGTGGGAACTAGTGTGTGGAAACTAACATTCAATCTTCGCTCGGCTCAGGTTCTCGATGGAATGCGCTCTCACATGATCAGCGCCGCCGCGTCGAAAACTCGATCCGGAAAAGTTGTCTACTCTCACCTCTATAACGAGATAAAGGAAGCAACCGCCAAATCCGGCCATAGTTTCACCCCTGTCGACACCACCCCATCCACGTGGCTAATTGACAAATTCAATGACCAGAGCAACCAGGATGCGATGGAGCGGAATGTGAAGCGAAAAATGAGCCTGAGCGCTGGGAACAGTCCAGCAGTAGCCGCGAGGGGATCGCCAAAGAGGAGAGGCTCGATGAGCCTGCTGCCGCCGCCGCATAGCAACAATACCATGGATGGAAAATTCGACGAGAACGACAACTACGGCGGAGCGGTTAACTTCAAAGTTGGGGAGGTGAGCGAGCGGAGCACGCGGAGCACGCGGAGCGAGCGAGCCTTGTGGAAGACGAGCATACTCGCGATGAAGTGCGCGAAATGGCTACAGACATAATGGCAACATTCACTACTAAACTAACCCACCCAATTCGTTTGGCTCGCTTGGTTCGCTCGTCCTTCATTACAATGCGCCTCGCTTCGCTCGGCGCAGAAGGTCGAACCGCCCTCCCCAACTTTCTTCGTCACGCAGCGGCCGGAGACGCCTCAGCAGAAGTTCAGCCTGGACCTTGGGCCGGGCGAAGTTTTTGGCCTCAGCGACGACGACGAAAGCGTTGGGAACGATAGCGTTTGGACAAAAACTGATGAGACCGTCGAGTCTGCCATGGCAAGGATAAACGAGCGAGCAGAGCAGGTCGAAGATATGGTAAACAGAGAGGAGAGTTTGATGGTGTACGAAAGAGTGAAGCAGATCAAGATGAAAAGGGAGGGTGTGAAGCATTTAGAGGGGCGCAAGACACTCATCGCACGATACCAGACAGAGGAGGTGAGCGAGCGAAGCGAGCGAGCCTTTTGAAAGACACGAGCGATGAAGTGTGCGAAATGGCTTCAGATGGTTACATCTACTACTAGCTAACCCTACCAATTCATTTGGTTCGCTCGTTTCGCTCGTCGGCGCAGCAAGCTCGAACAGATCTTCACGGGACCACCATCACAAACAACCAAAAAGCAATGATTCACAGACACTCCATGCAGAGCATAGCGAAGCAGGTCAGTAGCATTACGGGCGGGACGAGCGAGCCACAACCACAACCACAGCCACAGCCTAACCACATCCAACCAACACAGGCGCACTACGGCAGCTATGCCAGGGACGATGTGATGAAACTCGCAGACTTGCTGTGCAGCATGGACAAGGATAACGACGGAGACATCGATGCGGCCGAGTTCGAGTACTACACCAAGCATGGGCGCCACGGGGACGTGTTCAAGGACTTGAATTTTGATTTGATGGATTTGGACCACAGCGGGAAGATCACAGTTGCGGAGATTGTTGGGATTGTGTTTGCAAATGCGAACGGGGCGGACCAGAGGAAGATTATGATCTGCATCAGCGAAGAGAAAAAGAGGAGGGACGAGTTCAACGCCAGGCGGAAGAAGAAAGTTATCGGGAGGAGGATCACGACTCTTGACCTGCAGAGTGCGAAGCAGGTCTTTGACTTTTTCGATTCGAGTGGAAGTGGAACCGGCTTGGTCGAGGTTGACGAGATTTGCAAGGGCGTGAAAGAGGAGGTGAAGAAGGGTGGGAATGGGGGTGGGGGCGGTGGCGATTGGGAAGGGGCGGCGCTGAAGAAAAGTGACATCAAGAACATGATTGGGAATTTCGCCGTTTTCAACAAGACGACGAAAAAGCTCGAGATCAGCTTGGCCTCTTGGGTAAACTTCAGCTACGGGTTTAAGGGAGCTTTCGACGTTGTTGATCCGCGAAACGGAAAGGTGGTGGAAAGTTACAAAAATGACGAAAATGGAAGTGGAAATAATAAAGTGACGACGAAAATGACGACAACGACGTTGCCGCAAATTGGCGAGTAGAAGAGATAATTCATTAAAAACCAGATGGACCCCAGAACTACGTTTTTGCTTTTAGTGGAACAACAACTCCTCGGAAATTTGCCGATGCTGAATCAAAACCTCCACCAATTTTCCTCTAGCTACGCTTTTCTCTTCCTCAGTCAACCCTTGCCCGTCTTGCAGCCTCGACACCCCGCCAAAGTAGCTTGCTCCAGCTGCTCTCGTTCTGCTCGGGACGATGATGCTCCGCCAATCTAGATACCCAACCTGATTTGCATCAACCTGGCCGGGGTTCGCAAAGTCCCTGACAGGCTTCATCTGGTCAACGAACGAGACGCCAGAAGGGACGACGACCGCACAGTTGGCGAACAACGTGGCCAGGAAGGCAAAGGAGGAGCCGCCGACGATGCAAATGTCAGCTTGACCGGCGAGAATATCGATTGCTGCGCCGAGCCGAGCCAAGCGTTAGTGTGAATGTGGATGTTGGTGGCTGTAACAATATTTCTCACCTTGCTCGGGATTTGCCGCATTTTTATCCAGGAAGAGGACCTTGGCACTGTCATTGTCATTCGCGTCGAATCGATGAGTCATCTCGAAGCCATGAACGTTGTTCACGGTCTTCTGAATTTCAGCGAATTCTTTGCTTGTGCTGCGCCGAGCGAGGTGAAATTTAATGGTAGTTTAGTACGAACATTTTGGACCCAAACGAATTGAATTGACCCACCTCGCATCGCTAACAATAACGACCCTGGCCGTGTTGGGCTTCAGCACGGTATTTATCAAGCTGAGCGCCTCGTCGATGTAACCCGGACTAGGGTGCTTCTCGCTCCAACTGCCACTCCCGCACTTCAAGTAGCGGGAGTGGAGTAGTCGTGGATCCTCGTCTTCATCATTTTCGCCAATCCCGCAGTCCATAACGTCGCCCAATCTCACGTGTATTGCAATTGTGATTAGGTTGTCGTGGTTGTGCGGCATCTCGTGGTCAGCCACGAAGTCTTGAACTGGCGCGGGGGTTAGAAAATGCTATTTTGTTCTGAATTGCACTCTGCACTCTGCACTCTCACCTCCCCCACCATCAACTTCCCCCTCGATAACCTCGCTGCTGCCCAAATACTCCAGCGGGTTCCCGCGGTTGTTGTTCTCGCTGTACCGCGATTTAATCGCCTCTTCCGTGAAGGACGTGTCCCACAGGTAGCAGAACTCGTCGGTTACGACGAGAACCACCTCGTTGCACATGGAGTAGAGGTCAGAGGTGGGCTCCAAACCTTGGTTGAACTGCGAAATGGGAGGCACGTTTACCGCTGGGTTCGCCCTCCGATGCTTAAAAAACTCAGTAAAGCCCGCCAGGTGAAGCTTGGGGTGCTCCTCAGCATTCCCCGGCTTGGTCGGATCTTGTACATGGGCAATCTTGTTCACCCCCCCCGTGTTGTTGAAGTACACGCCCATGTGCATATCGTTGTCCCCGTCGTCGAGCACGCACCTTAAGCCGATTGGTCCGGCGTCCCAAGGGCTTCGGGCAACGAGTCTTGGGTGGGGGGGGCACCAGAACTTCTGGGAGTGGGGAACTACGTCTATGTACGGGCTGTCGTTGTTGTCGTTGCCACCACCACCACCACCATCACCACCACCACCACCACCACCACCACCAAGCGTAAAGTCGCACCACTTGTAACGCTGCTGCCCCTCGACGCAGCGGGTGTCGCGGAGGGTGTTCGTGGCCCGAGCTTGGGCCACGATCCTGTCGCTCAGGGTGTCGTCCCGCGAGAGAAGGTTGGGGAAGTCGCCAGTGGTTTTGTGGGAGACGAGGGCGGGGTAGATCAACGTGAGGGCAGGGTCGGTGAAGCGGCTAGCGAAGTCAATAACCGTGTTCAGGTACAGGAAGCTGTTGCCGAAGCCGCCTTGGTAGGCTCCTGTTAGGGCCAAGCAGATATTGTAGGAGGACGTGGGTGTGGATGTGGATGTGAAGGTTGGTTTTGGGGTAGGTTTGGGTGTGTGTGTGTGTGCGGGTGTGGGTGCGTGATGCTTTTCAGCATCATCGCCATGGTCAAGCTCATGACCATGGTCAAGGTCATGACCATGGTCAAGGTCATGGTCAAGGTGAGCCGAAACATCAACATCTACACCAACATCAACCTTGACATCGTTTGTCAAAGCAACATACACCACCAGGCTCAGCAGGCAAAGGAGAGCATATAGTGACATCCGCCGGGAAGTTCGGCTGAAGTCGGCCAGAGATGCTGATGTTGATGCTGATGTTGATGCTGATGTTGATGCTGATGTTGATGCTAATGTTGTTGCTGTTGCTGATGATGATCCGAGCAGACTTTGTTCCTCTTCATCAGACTGCTGCTTGTCTGGGGTGATTGCGCTCATGGAGTCCTCCCCCCTTTCAAGTGGTGCTACCCTTCAATTCTAATGAAAATATCCAAACACAAAAAAGTGGTAACAAAAGTGGTGAACAAAAAGCACTGGCAAAGGTTCAAAAGGTCAAAAGGTAATGCTAAAATAAAATAAAAAATAAACAAAAGTGTAAGTAAATCTTCCAACAAACCATACCTATGATCCGGAATAGACGAAAGCAGCCCTTCTGGACAGCAGGCAAGATCCAGTCGTGTTTCGTTGGGCTGGTAATGATCCTCTTCATCTTTCACAATACAAATTTCGCAACACCACTTAAAAATAATGATGATAAAGACACTATAAGGTATAGCACGACTACCTTGGGCGAGAGCACAAGCTTGAGCTCGAGCTCGAGCTTAAACTCAGAGTCACCGCCGACACCGTTAACTGGGGCTCTGGCTAAGATCCAGGAGAAGATGGACAAAAAGGCTGGAGGCAGAGGCGAGCCTTCTCTTGAGCCTGACTCTACTCCCGAGTACACCAGCCTGGCCATCCACAACAACTTCCTCAAGAAGGAGTGCGCGAGTGTGGACCTGCTGGTCGAGCAGGGCACCATCACCGCCAGCGAGGCTCTGTCCCGGTACGACTCGCTGCTCTACGAGCTTCCCGAGAATGCCGAGGTAGAAACGCCCCCGACAGTGGCCGAGCCCAATGACTGCAAGCACATCTTCTTGGACTTTGGGGCGAACCGAGGCGACAGCATCACGCACCTCGCCGACGCTAGCCGGGCGAGCTGCAACGATAGGAGCCCGCCGCACAAGTACGATGTTGTCGAGATGAAGCTTGTCGAGAGGGAGAAGAAGAGGAATGGGCAGTTTAGGGATGGGTTGGAGAATCAGCTGAGGGGGATTATGGAGAGCGAGGGTGGTTTGAGTAGCAACCAGTTCTGCGCCTACGGCTACGAGGGCAACCCTCACTTCAACACCCAGCTCCGCGACGTGGAGACCTTCCTGAACAGCGAGGAGGTGAGATACTGCGAGCGAAATGCAAATACTGCAAATACTGCAAATACTGCGAGCGAGCCTTGATGAAGAGCCTTGATGAAGAGCCTTGATGAAGAGCCTTGATGAAGACGGAAGGCGAGAATACGAGCCACTACTAAACTATTATTCTCAATTTTAATTTTTTGGCTCGCTCGCTGCTGCCTCCCCCATCGTGCCCATGCTCCATTAAAAAATGCGCCTCGCCTCGCCTCGCCTCGCCTTGCCTCGCCTCGCCTCGCCTCGCCTCGCCTCGCCTCGCCTCGCCTCGCTTCGCTCGGCGCAGCCTCGGATGCTCAAGTGGGCCCAGTTCTTCACTGAGACGGTCGGTGCGGGAGTGGACGGGGACCTTTCTCTCTTCCTCGACACCATCAATGAGGAGCAACACTTCTGGGGGAGCAGCATCGTCAGCAGCCACAAGGACTCGCAGGCCAGCGGGGGGGTCAGCGTGCCCGTTACGGCCGTTACGATGAGCACCATATTCAAAACGAAGATGAGGAGCACCTAGAGGGGCGGTGTCGTCATCATCAAGATGGACATTGAGGGCGGGGAGTACCCGATGTTGGACGAGGCGGCAAAGGGCGGAGCCGTCTGCGACTACATCGCGCGGGGGAATAAGGTGTACTGGATGATTGAGTTTCACTTCAATTCGTTGAGGGGGGCGGTGGGCTACGAGAAGGAAAAGGGGAGTCACCAGGCGAACAAAAAACTTTTGGAGAAATGCGGAGTTGTGTTTAGCGACGCGCCTGCGATTTGGGGTTGAAAATGTAGATGTTAATAGATCAACAATCAACACTTTTGAAAATGGGGAAAAAATCATCTTTTACTTCCTGGTGGCCCCCTAGGCGGTCCTCTTGTTGGCGGTGGTCCTTTCGGTGGTGCCCTACCCCCACCCGGCCCACCTCCACCTCCCACCCCCCCATCCCCTCCCTCTACCTTCCTCATTCTTGCCAGCTCTTTCTTCATCTGCAGCAGCTGCGCCGTCTGGTCCTGCCCCCCACTGTAGTTCTTCACGTCCTTGCACCTCTTGGCAAAATCTAGACTATTCGCGCTGCGCCAAGAAATGTAAATGTGGGTTAATGGTAGTATGTGGGTGTGGATGTGGCTCGACTCAACTCGACTCAACTCGACTCAACTCGACTCGACCTCACCTCTCGCTCTTGTTGTAGTCCGCGGGGCTGCTGCAAACGAACATTAGCGTCTTGGCATTCCCCCCAATGCTGTCGCTCATCAGCATCGTCAAAGGGTGGTTCCTGTACGGCACGTGCTTGCTCGAGCTCGTCAGCGCGCTGATAACGTCTCCAAGCGCGCTTAGGCTCTTGTTGATGCTCTGCGCTTCCTTCAATTGCTGGCCAGTCGCGCCGCTCTTCCCCACCCTCTCGCTCCCTGCCAAGTCGACCAACGTCAACTTTCCGCTCACTACATTTTTCGTCCGCTTGTTCGTCACCTTGCACACGATGCTCGTGATTAGGTGGCTTCGGCTGCTGTCGGCGTTCATTTGGGTCGAGGCGACCGTTCTGGACGCTGCGCCAGAGTGAATTAGGAGTGGGTTAGTCGCTCGCGCTCGTCTTCCTCAACCCCCCCCCCCGCTCCGCTCGCTCACCTGCTCCTCGCTGGAAGAGCGACAACAAATCGTTCACGCAGGTCACCGATTCCTCCACGCTGCCCTTCACTTCGACCATTCCGGTGCTACTGTGCTCAGCCAACTTGACGTCCAGCTTCTCCTCCTTCCCATTTCCAACAACTTTCGGAGCCAGCAAATCCCGCAAAGCGTCATTGTACAATTCGAACATTGTCGCAGTAACTTCGATTGTGCTGCTCGCCTCCCTCTCCTTGAGCACCTTGAATAGCTCCGCCGCCGCCCTAGGCGCCAACCCCGTCAGCGCGTCAATCTTGCCCGTCTCCTGGTTGATGCCGCCCCCCACGCCGCCCACACCGAACATCGTGAACGTCTTCCCGCTGCCGGTCTGCCCGTAGGCGAAGATGCACACGTTGAAGCCGTCAACAGCGCTGGTGATGAGGTGGGATGTGTCCCTGAACACGTTTGCCTGGGTGTTACCGCTAGCGACGTCCCCGCAGAACACGGCATCGAAGTCCCACGTTTTAGCCCCTTGGTCCTTGGCATCCTCGTCGGGCATTATCACCACCGTCTTCTTCCCCTCGTTCCTGCAGCTAACCTCGCAGTTCTTCTCAATCTCCTTGCCGCTCAACGGCCTGATCCGAACGTAGACGCGGATCCGGCCCTTCATGTCCTCGATCTTGTTGTGCAGCGCCTTCCGCCGCTCGGTCTCAATCGATAAGGCCTTGTGCAGGCGCTCGTTGTTCTCGAGCAGCCCGCTAGCCTCCCTTATTTGCTCCTTGCTGTCTGCTATCTGAGACTCGAGCACCTGCTTTTCGGCAACGGCGGCGTTAAGCTCGGTCTTCTCGGACATTCGGAGTAGCTGCGCCGAGCGGAGCGAGCAAAACGAATGTAATTGGAGTGGAATAATATAATGTTAGTTTAGTAGTGGCTCGTATGCTCGTCTTCCACAAGGCTCGCTCGCTCACTCACCTGCTGCTCCTGGAGTTGAGTTTGTAGCGACTGTTTTTCCTCCATGAAATTCTCCTTCAAATCGGTGAGCAGCTCGTCGTTCAAGTTCATGGATTTTAGGCTGTCCTCCTATTATTGAAGCGTGAGTTAGTTTAGTTTAGTTTAGTTTAGTTTAGTTAAGTAGTGAACGAGGGTGGCTGTAGCCATGAGCCATTTTATCACTCGCTCACCTTCAAGTTGCTTATGCTGCTCATCGCCTGGCCCAACAACGCCTCCTTCTGCTTGAGCGCGTCGGACATTTGGGCCAAGTCGTGCTCGCCAAGGTCCTTGGCCTTTTTCAGATCCACCTCCAGCTTCTGCATCCGCAGAGTGTCATCCTTTCTCTGCGCTTCCAACGCCGTAACCACGTCTTTGTTCACTATGTCGGTCACTTGGTCGTTGCTGTTGAACAAATCCATTGCCTCCTCCTTAGCTTTTCTCTCTCTACTCAAATCCGCCTCCAGCTCAACAACCCTCTCCTCGTTCCCCTTGCTCTTGTTCTCAATGACGCTCAGCATCCGCTCAGCCGCGTTGACAGCTGCCTGCAGATTTACGTTCTGGTCCATGAGCTCCGATATTTTTTTAACCTTTGCCTCAAATTCAGCACTGCTAACACCGCCATTATTGGCCCCGCCATTCATAACATCATGAAGGGAAGCAGTCCTCATCAGTGACTTCTCCTGGGAAGACTGAATGTCGAGGATCTGCTTGTTAAGCCGAATGATCTCCATCTCCTTCTTAGCCAGCATCGCCTCCTGCGAGGCTTCTTCGGCTTCGAAGTTCTGCTGGGAATGTGAATGTGAATGGGACGGTTTGACCGGGGACGAAATTTTGTTCTCCAGAGATTTTAGCTGCTCCACTAGCTGCTCCTCCATCTTCGCCTGCATCGTCGCCATACGCGACTCGAACGTTTCCTTCGTCACTGACACCAGGCCGCCGACTGCGGCAGGGGTGCCGCTGGGGGCGTTGTTGCTGCTGTGGTTCTTCTTCGAGTTGAATTCGTCCTCCCAGATGGATTCGTGGGTGATGCTATTCACGTAATAAGCATTACCATCATCGTCCTTAGCACCAGCCCACTGACTCTCGTCAAACCGCTTGTGCTTCGGTGGCAGTGGCGTGGATCCCGCCGCTAGGCTGCCCCCAGCCATGGATGTTTTCACGTGCTTCAAAAAAGAGACGCACTCTTCCACGCCGCTGTCCGTCGCGTAGCTAACGGCATCGCAGCCGTTGCTGTCAAGCGTTGTGGGTAAAGCTCCGGCGTTGCAGAGCAGCTTACAGAACTGTCAATTGGGTTTGCGTTTGGGTTTGGGTTAGTTGGGTTAGCTGCGGGTTAGCTGAATATGGCGTGGGATAGGTGGGAACCCACCTCCAAATCCCCACTACTCGCCGCCCAGTGGAGCGGCGTGCACCCGTACTGAGGGGGAAGCGAAATGAACCGAAAAAATAGAGTGGAAATGTTTAGTGGGAAAATTTTCTTTTTCTTTCCTTCTCGCTTCTCACCTGCTTCTCGACAACCTCCGGGCTGCAGCCAGCAGAAACTAACGCAGCCGCAATCTCAAAGTCGAACGAATCCGTGTAAGTGGCGTAGTGCAATGCGCACTCGTTGTTCTTGTTTCTGACGTTGGGGTTGACGCCCTTGGAAAGGATCGTTGTCACGAGATCGAGGGCCTTGTTCTGGGTGGCTAGGATTAGGATCGGGTTGGCGAGGCCACTTTCGTCGCTCGTTGGCGGGAGGTGGTTCAGCGCGTCCGGGGAGAGCTTCTCCAAGGTGTCGCGGACAATTCCGTCAGAGAAGGCGTCGCCTTGATTGTAAAAGTTTATGAATTCTTGGAGGAGCTCTAGCAGCTGGAGGTCCTCTTCGTCGATGGAGATATTCGAGACGTGGTAATTTAGCTTCTTGGGAGATTTCGAACGCTTCTTCTTATTCTTCTTCTTCTTCTTCAGCTTCTTGCGTCGTTTCTTGGAGGATTTTGAGCGCTTCTTCTTTTGGCTAGAGTTGTTCGAGGAGGAGTCTGAGGAGGAAGAGGAGGAGGAGGAGGAGGAGGAAGACGAAGAATCAGAGTCTGAGGAGTCACCATCATGTTCACCATCGTCTATGGGGGTTTTCAGGGGGGTCTTGGGAGGGGATCGAGCAGGTGATGGAGAGGATTGGTTGTGTTGGGGGGTTGAAGGG
>Ga0302116_1000831_pt1 | contig 18538 bp, 17 predicted proteins | sample AG5_SCM_MG_FD_203124 | JGI IMG/M metagenome (GOLD analysis project Ga0302116, IMG submission 203124) | Marine microbial communities from Western Arctic Ocean, Canada - AG5_SCM | ecosystem: Environmental > Aquatic > Marine > Oceanic | place: Canada: Western Arctic Ocean | collected 2017-10-01 | reverse complement strand
GCCCGCAGGTCCTTCTTTGAAGGGTCCGGCGGCGTGCCCATGGATTTTAAGTCTGCTCCCGCTGAAAAAGCTCGCCCGGCACCGGTTAGGACAAGCACACGAACGGCGTCGTCAATCGCTGCATCCAGAAAAGAGTGACAAAGTTCATCCATCATATCTGCGTTAAATGAATTCAGTGACTCGGGACGATTCATCGTCACCGTCCTGACCCCGTTTTTAGTGGTAACCGTTAATGCAGTCATGACTGTTTACTCGCGTTTAAGTCTGTTTCCAAGTGCCTTGAGGCCTGAAAGTAGTAGTAGAAGCTCAACAAATAAACGAAGTTGCACGCAAGTAACGCCATTTGCAAGGATTCGACATCGTTCATCTGCATGCTGGATTGCAGCAGATCGCTGATGATGCCGACGGTGGTTGGACCGAATACCAGTCCGATAATGTTAATGATAAACAACAACAGGGCGGACGCTGCGGCGCGCATTGCCAGCGGAGCCAGTGATTGAGTCATCGCAAAGGTTGGTCCTGTGTAAAGGTTTACCAGGAATGCCGGGATCGTGTAAATGGCGAGCACCAGATAAAGATCATCAACCAGAAAAACAGCTGCGCCTGCAGGTACTGCGATCAGGAAGCCGTAAGCGGGCACCAGCATGTAGTATTTAATGTTTTTTGCGCCAAGTTTGTCTCCGATCACACCGCTTAAAAGTGTCCCAATACCACCAAAGAAACCAATGATAAGGCCCAACGCGGTGCCAACTTCACCGATACTCAGGTCGTGAGCGCGCACCAGGAAAGAAGGCATCCAAGCAATAGCGCCGTACCCTACAAACGCCTGGGTACCAGCGCCGAGTGCGATGTACTTGAACGATTTGAAACCCCACATGGTTTTCACGACAGTTTTAAATGGGACGACTGTGGTATCCGCCTGCTTTTCCTCTGAGTACCCGCGGGGCGGTTCCTTTACCGTTAGTTTAAGGATGATCGCCAAAATGATGCCCGGCACGCCGACCAGGAAAAAGGCCTGTCGCCAGCCGAATATTTCACCAATCCATCCGCCGGCCAGGTTACCAAAGAGGATCCCTATGGGAACGCCAAGGGCATAAATGCCGAGAGCCGTCGCGCGTTTACCGGGTGCAAAGTAGTCTGCTAGCAATGAGTGCGACGGTGGACTGCCGCCGGCTTCACCGATGCCAACGCCGATTCGGGCGATCAGCAACTGCACAAAGTTGGTTGCAAGGCCCGATAAAGCGGTCATCAATGACCAGATTGTCAGACAAATTGAGATAATGTTTACCCGCGAGTACCGGTCCGCTAGCCTGGCGATGGGAATGCCCAGCGTGGCGTAGAAAATACCGAACGCTACCCCGCTGAGCGCACCTATCTGGGTATCTGACAGTTGCAGGTCGTCCTTAATGGCCGGCGCGAGTATGGCGAGAATCTGTCGATCAATAAAATTAAAAACATAGACGACAACCAAGACCCCCAGCACATAACGTGTGTAGGTATTCGTATATAGTGGTTTTTTCAAGATAGTTCCTTATCTAGTGCTTCTTGCAGTGCAGCAGACCGCTGCGCTATTACCGGTTTAACGTTTGATGACCTAACGCACAGGTTTTTAACGCAGATCTTCTAAATGCTGCACACTGTGTATCCAGAATCGAGGTTTTTGGACAGAAGTTAACTAACCGGGCAGTCCTTCAAAACTTGGAACGTCACCAGGAATATGGTGAAAGGATTGGGAATCCCTTGTAAATATAGCGACCGTAGGGGTGAAAATCGTAGGGTCATCCAGCGTGCCAACTTTAAGTACCATCGCGCCAGGCGCACCTGGAGCCTTGGTTCCTATCGCTGTCCCGCAATTGGGGCAGAAGAATCGTGTTACGGGGTTATCCAGGTCCGGGCGACTAAAGCCTGAGGGTTCGCCCTTGACGTAGCTAAATGTCGCCTCTGGGACCATAACGAAGACGTTGGGATTTCCGCCCGTAATATACTGACACTCGCGACAATGACATTGCATCTGCGCCGCGATGTCGCCTTCAAAGGTATATCTGATCTGGCCACAATAACATCCACCGTCTATGTTCATTAGCTGTTTCCTTTAAGAGACCTCCATGGAATCACAATGCTGTTGGATAGACAACCGAACAATAAAATGGCAGTTCGCTGAACGCCTGTGACGAATTAGTCGCTAAGAACATCCTGGTGGTCTTTAAAGATGCGTTCCCATTCCATTTTCATCCACGGGGTGTAGCTTTCAGGATTCTGGGATAATTCCTTGTCGAGTTCTTCCCTGGAAAAGAAACGCCAGTTGGCTACCTCGTTGCTGTTTGGGACGATATCCTTTGCCTCAGCGATACCAACCCAAACCCAGCAAAGTTCATGTTCACTGCCAACATTTTGATAGCGGGCGTGATACTCAAACTTGTACAGATAGGTAAGTGGTACCGATATGCCAAGCTCTTGCTTCAGCCTCCTATGCGCCGCTTCATCTGATTCTTCACCGGCCCTTGGATGACTGCAGCAAGCGTTCGACCAGTACAGAGGCCAAAGGAATTTCTGCGCGGTTCTTTGCTGCAGTAAAACCTCTCCGGCTGAATTAAAGATGAACACAGAGAAAGCACGATGCAATTGACCTTGGCCAAGGTGGCATTCCCGTTTAGTTAGAGTGCCAACACGCTCGTCATCAGCGTTGACGAGAATCAGGTCTTCTAGGTCAGAGGAAACAACTTCGGTTATCACAGAAGACATTCTTTTAGGCAGTCTGTTAATAGTTCAGATGGTTTACGCCTGGACGCAGTCATTGGATTAACCGGCAGGCCGCGCAAAGCTTCCTTGACCAAAAGGCTAAACGCTCCTGGCTGATAAAAGTTGGTCATACGGTGACCTGCAAGGCTTTGAAACCATTTCTTGTCAAACCATTGACGATGGCTTCAGGATTGTCTTCGCACAGGGCAATAATCGAGCCACCACCACCTGCTCCGGTCAGTTTAGCGCCCAATGCACCATAGTCCCGAGAAATCTGAACCATTCGATCTAATTCAGGTGAAGACACCTGAATAGCGCTGAGCAGACCGTGGTTAATCGTCATCATATGACCAAGGCCTTTGTAGTCACCTTGCTTGATTGCATCGAGTCCTGATTCAGCGACCTCTGCAAAATTTGCAAACAAAGAATCATACAGTGTGCTGTTCTTTCTCCAACGGTCGCGCACGCCGGCAACCATGTCGACGGTCAGGCTGGGATGGTCCGATATACCAATGACCAAGCTGAGAGGTCTTGGAAATTCGATCATATCAAGCCGAGGTTGTTCACCCGTCTGGTAAACCAGGGGGCGCCCATAGGTCGCGATGGTATTGTCGATACCCGAGGGTGTGCCGTGCGCCGCTTTCTCGCAAAGGAACGCGTAGTGATTGACTTCTTCGTCGTTCAATTGAAGGTTAAAGTGTTTCGAGACTGAGCGCACGATAGCGACTGCAGTTGCGGCAGAACCGCCAAGGCCCATTGCGGCAGGAATGTTCGGCTTTATATGTACGGCGAATTTCTGGTTTGCGATGCCCAGTTGCTCGAACACGCCTTGAATAGCATCCCACCAGATGGAATTGGAGTCTTCCAATTTGTCGTCGATGTCCCAGGCCGGCACTTTGATTTCCGGCGAGTGATCAGTATCAGAGACTTCGGCGACGACGGCGTTCTTGATGGGGACGGCAATAGCCGGCTTGCCATAAACTACCGCGTGTTCGCCCAGCAGAATCACTTTGCCGTTTGCCATTGCTGTGGTTGAAGATTTTTTCTTAATTTCGTTCTTTACATTCTTTTGCGTCAGCTCGAGGATAATTTCCTTTGCCGCGGAAACCGTGATTTGACCCTGGGCGATCAAATGGCTGACCACTGTTTCAAATAGTTCCTTGGGCGCGCCGGCGGTGACAGCAACACTTCTTGCGTGCAATGACATATGGCCTTTCTGGATACCTTCCGTTGACAGTGCCTTGATGGCAGAAAAGTTCTGAGCCAGACCGACAGCTGCCATTAGTTCGGCGAGTTCTCGAGCGCTACCAACTTTTAATAGGCGATAGCTAATCATCGCAGTGTCATTAGCCAGTAAAGAGCCGCCAGTAATGCCGACCTTGATTGGAATTTCAATGGTGCCGACCAGATCACCAGCGTCGTTAGCGTACCATCTGCTCAGTGATGAATAGGTACCGCTTCTGGCAGCATAGGCATGGGCCGCGGCTTCAATCGCTCGCCAGTCGTTACCGGTTGCTACTGCTAATGGGTCTATCCCATTCATAATGCCCTTGTTGTGCGTGGCGGCACGATAGGGGTCGATCTCGGCGAACTGAGAGGCAAGAATGATTCCGTCACGGACCTCTTCGCCAGGATAGCCTTTGCCTTCCAGTTTCTCGATTGGGATGATTACGCGTGCCTTGACCACACTTCGATCGGTCAGGTTAGACAGAATTCTCAGGAACACACGAGCTTCTGTCAGGGCTTCGATATCTGCGGCGATTTCTTCACACATCGTATTAATAATGTTGGCGCCCATCGCGTCACACGTATCCACAAGGATATGCACGATCAGCATCAGAGGGTTTCGCTCTGTTTGCTCAAAGGTTCTTACTTCGATGTCCTTAACCCCGCCCCCGCGTTCAACCATATTTGGGTGAAGTCCGTTGAGCTTGTCAATAAGTTCGTTTTTGTGGAACAGAACCTGGTTGCGTGCTTCTTCCGCATCCGGTGGATTCACTACCTGGATTTGGCCAATGAGAAGGGATTCTTCTGCGGAAGATTGAATGCCCCCGGACTCGCTAAAGATTTTTGCCGCTGAACTGAGCGCGGCGACAATCGAAGGTTCTTCTACAACAAGGGGGACAATGTAGTTCTTTTGGTTGACGTTGAAATTCAAACCCAGGCCAAGGGGTAGGCCCATGACGCCGACCACATTTTCGATCATTTTGTCCGCTCGGCTGAGCGGTAACATATGATGCCCATCGCGAAGGGAAAGAAGATCCTCTTCAGACAACCAACCGCTCTCGTGTACCTTTTTAAGTCTCTCCCTGATAGATAGTTTGTAGAATCCCGGGAATCTTGCTTTGTCCATTAATGCTCCATCAATCCCATCTCTGACAAAATGTCAGAGAACAAAAGTGTCTTTTTGTTCTCGTTTCAATTGGTCGGCCAGGGTTAGTAGTTCTTCTTTGTCGGTACTGTAGGCAATGCCATAATCGCCACCACCTGCACCCGAGGGCTTGTACGAGCAGCGCGCCAATTCTACCTTTTTTCGCATCTTTAGGTGCGTTTGATTGTAAAAATCAACGCCTGATATCGACGATAGGCGCTCAAGGTGTCGGTCATATTGTTCAATTCCGGCCAAAACACGCTGAGTGTTCCCGCCGCCCAGGGCGTCGATGCATTGAGTAGCAGTATCGCGTAGAGCACTGATTTGGGATTGATAGGCAATCGGGTTGTTTTGCCGCCACCGATGCACCGCGGCAACGTAACCAATGGTCGAGGCGGGTTCGCCTGACCAGATGGCAAGCATGTGTAAATCATCGGGAAGGACCGCCGGAGTAGGGGACTTATCCCGCTGAAAAACAATCGTTTGATCCATCGCCGCCAGTGCGATATCAGCGCCGCTGCCAATGCCGTTCTGGAAAGCGAGATGGCAACTGACAGCCTTCAAAAACTGCTCGTTAGCGGTCGCCTCAGGGAGGAATAATTTTACCAGTGAAACCGTTAGCGCGGCGCTTGAGCCAAGTCCGAGTTTGACGCCGCCTTTAAAAAAAGCGCTGGTATCAAGGCTTAGTTGCCTGTTTTCAAGTTGCTCCATACAACCTAATTCAGCGATGGTCGCCTGCAACAGTGGGTAGTGCTGTAAGGCTTCTTCTGGCGAGTGTATTTTTATGGCTGTCGTGTGGCTAATAACCTGGCTTTTGTTCGATGCTTTAAGGGTAACCTTTGCCCTTTGTTTTACGGGTACAAGCAGCGCGGGGCCACCCTCCAGCACCGCATACTCGCCTAGCAGGAAAAGTTTCCCTGGTGCTGATGCAATCATGATGTTGTGACAGAGGGTGAACCTCCCAGTCTGGTGACAATCACGCGTTTTAGTCCGGTGATGGCTTTTAGCTGCTGCCTAATGGTGTCAGTTGCTGAGGGTAAGCACACGATCTTGACCTGGGCGCCCGCGTCGATCGTGAAGAATGCCGGTGTACCTGACGATCTGAGTGCACGAACCTCGTGCATAATCTCAACCGTGGCGGGTTGCCAGTAAATGATGGGAGGCTCGCTGGTAATCATCGTCGCGTGCATTTTCAAACAATTATGTTCACTTGTGTCTGCAAGCCTGCGGAAGTCTTTTTCCGCAATGGCCTGTTTTGCGGAGGTCATGTCATCAGCGTGGGAAGACAGCCAGCTTTGATAAAAAGGCGACGTGCTCGCGGTTTGGATCATTGCGTCCGTTGAGCCAATCGCTTTGGGGCGTTCTTCAGTGACCGCGACGATGACATCGAGCGGCCATTCTTCTGCCGTAGCGATAGGTATTGCGTAGGCATCATCTGATGGAATCAACTCGACAATCCCGCCGTAGACAGACCTGGCAGCGGAACCCGAGCCTAACCTTGCCATTTGCGAAAGCGCTGTCTTGCTTAGGTTTAGACTGAAAAGGGCGTTGAACGCAAGACTGAGGGCGGCGAAACCTGAAGCACTTGAGGCCAGACCAGTGCCGGTCGGGAAGTTGTTGGCGGTCGTAATGTGCAGTCGCTGAGTAATTCGATATTTCTGCCGGACCAGATCAAGGAAGCTGGCGGCTCTTTTGCGCGCCTTATCGTCCAGTTCAGTGTCAAATGTGTCGTGGTCTCCCGTCGCGTATTCAAGCGTGGTGGTCGTTCTGAGGCCTTCGAGGCCCAGTGAAACAGAACCTGTCGCTGGCTGATTATTCTCAATACTTGCTTTGCCCCAGTATTTTACCAGGGCGATATTTGCGGCGGCGGAGGCAGTAGCGGTTGAATTGCTCATCAGATAGTTAAAAGCCGGTGCGATCCCATTTAAGAGGCTGCGAAGGATACACTATCTAGGGTTTACTCTCATCAGATTGGTGTGTGGGTTGCTGTTAACTGATGCGCGCAACCGGTAGCATAAACCTATGGAACATCAGAACATTCATACCCAATTTAATGATCGAGCCACGACTTACAAAACGCGAGTCGAACAGGTCATGATAGATTTCGTCTGTGCAAAAAAGTTGCAGGGAAGGTTAGGTGACGCCGTTAATTACGCCCTGGCTACTGAGGGAAAAAGAATTCGGCCGCTGATTGTTTATGCCACCGCGGAATTGCTGGACGTTTCGTCGGCGGTGGCAGATTTTCCTGCTGCGGCGATTGAGTTGGTGCATCTATATTCTCTTGTGCACGATGATTTACCAGCGATGGATGATGATGATCTCAGGAGAGGTGTACCAACTGTCCACAAACAATTCGATGAAGCGACGGCCGTTCTTGTCGGAGATGCACTGCTAACCTTTGCCTTCGAACTGCTTGCGGAATCCGGGGTTGCGCCATCGTTGATTGTTGAGTGGGTGCGTCTGCTATCAAGAGCCGCTGGGGCGAACGGGATGATTGCTGGACAAGCGACCGACCTTAAAGGAGAAACCTGCGTTCTGGCTCTAGATGAGCTTGAACAAATGCACAGGCAAAAGAGTGGAGCACTCATCGAAACAAGCCTTTCGATGATCAGCAGTCAGGTCGTGACAGCAGTGACAGGAACGGGTAACAATGAAGCTCACCGGCTTGAGGGCTTCGGCCATCACATTGGTTTGGCATTCCAGATTCGTGATGACCTACTAGATGTCGAGGGCACAACTGAGCAAATTGGTAAACCGCAGGGATCAGATGTGGCCAGCAACAAGTCGACCTTTGTCAGCTTGCTGGGTCTGGAGCAGGCAAGAAACAGAATGCAGCAAGAACTTGTGGCTGCACGGCAGCAGTTAACATGTTTTGGAGAACGGGCTGAAGGGCTAAACTGGATTGCTGAATATATCGTATCCCGCAGTAAATAGGCGCTTGATATTGGCAGCGTGTCGGGCTCGATAAAAAAAAGGAACCGGGGGAGGGTAGATTCGTGAGTAAACTTAAAGGACAAGTTGCGATTGTGACCGGCGCAGGCCGCGGTGTAGGGCGGGCCACCGCCATTATGCTGGCCAAAGACGGCGCGTGTGTTGTGGTTAATGATCTGGATTCGAATGTCGCCGCGGAAACCGTCTCGCTGATACAACAATTAGGCCACGAGGCAACGATGGTTGCAGGCAGTGTCACAGACGCTAACTTTCCGAGCCTGTTGATACAGGGCGCTCTTGATGCTTATGGCAGCATTGACATTATCGTTAATAATGCGGGTTACATTTGGAATGGCGCGATGCACAATCACTCGGATGAGCAATTCCAGGCGATGTTAGACGTGCACCTGTCTGCGCCATTCAGGATACTTAGGGAGTTTTCAAAGTGGTTGCGCCCGCAGGCCATTAAAGAAATTGAAATGGGTGGCCAGGTCAAGTGTCGGAAGGTGGTGAATATTTCTTCCGTCTCGGGCACCACCGGTAGCGCTACACAGATCGCCTACAGTGCCGCTAAGGCTGGGGTGTTAGGGCTGACTAAAACGCTCGCGAAGGAGTGGGGTCGCTACAATGTTACCGTTAATTGTGTGGCGTTTGGCCCAATAGATACTCGATTAACACAGCCGTATTCCGAGTCGCCCCCGACCATTGAGGTTGGCGGACGTCAATTTAAGGTGGGACTGAGCGAACATCAGATCGAAGGGCTCAATGCAACATCACCGTTAGGTAGAACCGGAAAGCCCGAAGACGCAGCCGGGGCGGTGTATTTGTTCTGCATCCCTGAATCCAACTTCGTCACGGGTGAGGTGCTTACCTGTTCGGGCGGGCTTTAAGATTAAAACTCAGATCCACTTCGGGTAAGTCAATTCCTTTAGCCCCGGTGTTTACTCGAATCCGAGTCGCTCTATATTTTTAGCGAGGTCTGGACCTGCCGTTGCTGTTTTCACCCTCCGATCAATATCCCTAATGATACCGCTGCTATCGATGTAAAAAGTCCATCTTTTGGCGAAGCCAAGGGCGCTCAGTACACCGAAAGATTTAGAGACTGATTTACTCGCATCGGACAGGATCGGGAAGTTAGCCTCGTGAAGTTTTGCGAAGGCAGTTACGTCATCGAGCGTGTCTGTGCTCGCCATGAAGTATGCGACTTTGTATTGCTTAAGGATTTCATCACTGTCACGCAGCGACTGACATTCCCTGGTTCAGCCTCCGGTAAATGCTTTTGGAAAGAAGGCAATAACAATCCCGCTGTTACCTACCAATTCTTTTAGTGAGTAGGTGTTGCCATCAGACCCCTGCAGGCTGAAGTCCGGGGCAGGGTCGCCTATCTCGGGTGCTGCAAAGGCAAAGCCTGATAATGTAAGTAAGAGCCATGTTAGTAATTGAAAACGCATTGCAGTAACCAGTAACCAGATGGGTAAAGTCTAGACTGTCTCTCGGTCAGCCCGCAACATGAAATTGTTTGCAGCGTCCAGATGATCTAAGCTCACCTGATCACAGGATTTTGTGGGAAAGCATGTCAAAACCTATTTTAGGTGCAGTGCTTGGTCTGTCGCTCGGTCTGGCAATCGGTATATTGGGTACCTTCCATCATGGTGTCGTGGATTGGCTTGATAGGATCTGTGTGATTGCGAGCGTGATGCTTGTGTTCCAACTTCTAGGTACGACAATTGGTGCGACGTTCGGCAAACCGTCAGCCTAACGGGACTAATCCGTTAGGTTCATCCGAAGAAGTTTAAGATAGGCCGCAGGCGCAAGTCTTTCTATCCAGGAGGCGATTTTTGCATCGCTGCCGACGAGGATTCTTGCTTTGTTCTTCAAAACACCAGCCAGAATAATCGCGGCGGCCTGTTCCGGTGATTTTCTTGCCAATCGGCTGAATGTCTCGACCAGATCTTGTTTGGTCGCTGACTCATTGTCAGTAGGAATGAATCGAGAGGCATTAACGATGTTGGTTTTTACACCCCCAGGTTGTACGCAGTTGACGCCAATGTGTGAGTCAATCAGTTCCTGGCGTAACGCATAGGTGTAGCCCTTAACGGCAAACTTAGAGGCGTTGTAAGCGGACTGACTTGGGACTGCAATAGTGCCAAATATACTGGAAGTATTAATGATGGCTGCTTCGTCGGCTTCTCGCAGGTAAGGCAGGAAAGATTTACAGCCATAAACGACTCCCCAGAAATTGATGTTCATCAGCCATTCGATATCTTCATACGGCATCTTTTCAGCTAGCCCGGTAACTGACACACCGGCATTGTTAAAGATCATGTTGATCTTGCCGTGCGCTGCGTTAGCTGACGCCGCGAAAGCCTCCACCTGTTCGCGCTTCGCAACGTCAACGACGTGCACAGATACATTGACCAACGGGTTCAGCATTGCGCGAGTTTCTTCCAGGCCTTCAGCATTTAAGTCTGAAATTGCGATGTGACAGCCTGCCCTGGCTAATAGGACTGCGAGTGATTGGCCAATACCTGATCCAGCGCCGGTAATAGCGGCCACTTTGTGGTTAAAGTCAGTAACGCTCATTTTTACCCTTATGAAATTTCTTGACGGATGATTTGCCGCACGTCGCCGATTCGTCTTGTGACGCCTTGGCGGTCGAAATATTCCAGTATTTCAATACTAAGATTCCTGCCGATACCTGTCTGGTCTCTATATTCCTGCACCGTAAACTGCTGTTTGTCATTCGCCGCCTTGGACATGGCGCTCATTAGTTCCGGTATCGCCTCTGGTAGGAAAAACCTGTTTTTTACTGGCCGTACTAATAACCCTGTTTTGACGACTTGGTTAAGAATTTTTTCGAGTTGTTTTGGTTCAGCTGATATTGCACCGGCTAGTTCGTGCAGCACGGGCGGTTTTAACAGATCCTGTTGCAGGAACGGAAGTACTGCCTGCCACGTTTGCATCTCTTTATTGCTCAGTTGCACGCCATAGCCTGGTCGTTGGACCAGATTGCCATCCTGAAGAAGTTCTTCGCTGGTAATCAACCCATCAATGATTCGATCAAACAATCCCTGGTGCCAGGGTTTGGCCATCTGTCTTATCTTGTTTCTTGGCAACCCGGATTTCCCCGGATTATCTTTGTGCCAGTCTTCAAGCTGCTGGATGAGGTCATCCTTGGCTGCTTCAAGTCTCTCTTTAGGAATCACCAGCTGATTTGACACGATGTCGAACTCGGTTGTATCCAGGTAGCTTGTTAATTCAGGGCCCGTGAGATTGAACTTCTCTCGAAGGGCTTTCAATTCGACACCGTACAATTCACCCTGAATGAGCGCCGTCAGGCTTTCTTTTGTGTTGCCCGGGTTTAGCCGGTGTAATTGTTCAATGCGTTCCGGTCTTGCCCTGCCGCGTTTCGGCGATGTTGTATTAATGACCTTGCCACCACCGATCGTTCTTGACGCGGCCTGGTCCCTGATGATGATTCGATCACCGAAGCACAGATTGATGGGTGGGTCGAACACGAGTTGAGCTAAGCCTTTTGCTCCTGGTGCTATTCGGGTTGTGTCTGTGGTTTCAAGTAATGCGACTCTGCCGGTGACGTGGTTTGCGGCACTATGAATGTGCACCGGCGTCCAGTGAGCGAAGGGTTTGGTTTCCGAGTGTGATATCGCCAACGCTATATCTACCCGCGAGGTTGCGACCGCAGGGTTCGTCGTTAGCCAGTTGCCTCTATGGATAAGCTCCAGTTCGAGTCCCTGGCCGGAAATATTGACAGCGCAACGATCGCCGGCGCTGGCTGATTCTGCCTCCTGACTCTGGGTATGCAAACTGCGAATGCGTACGGGTATTGCCTGTGGCATCAGGAGCAATTCGTCGCCAACGGAAATACTCCCCGAAAAGACACTGCCGGTAACAACCACACCAGATCCCTTGATGCTGAATCGACGATCTATCGCCAGCCTGAATTGCCCGTTTTGCCGTCGGTGTTCGATGTCATCGGCGATGAGTTCAAGTGCTATTTGCAGGGTTTCCATGCCTTCATTTGTGATCGAGGAAACAGGGTAAACCTCGGCCTCTTTAAGGAAAGTCCTGCTCACAGCCTGGGTAATTTGTTCCAGTGTTCGACTGATCTGCTCTTTATCGCAGCGATCGATCTTGGTGAGTGCGATCAGACCGTGATCGATTCCAAGGAGATTGAGTATTTCAAGATGCTCTAGGGTTTGTGGCATGACGCCATCATCAGCAGCGATGACTAACAGAGCGCAATCAACTGCCGAGACTCCGGCCAGCATGTTGCTAATAAATTTAGTGTGTCCCGGTACGTCAACGAAACCTAGCCGTTCGCCAGATTCGGCGTCGCTGTACGCAAACCCAAGGTCAATCGTTAGACCGCGCTGCTTTTCTTCCTTAAGGCGATCTGTGTTAACACCGGTTAACGCATTGACCAGTGAAGTCTTGCCATGATCTACGTGACCGGCGGTTGCAATAATCATGGCCAGGCGAAGTGCTCTAGTTGATCTATGAGTAATGCGCAATCATCCAGCGTGCGGATATCAAACAGTAGTGCACCGTCGCGTAACCTGCCTGCTACGGGCACGGGCATTCCTCTAAAAGCTCTGGCTAATTGCTGCAGCGCAGTGTCGCGTTCTGTGACTGGTTTGATCTGGATTGAAAAACTAGGTAACTGATCAAGGGGAAGGGCGCCGCTGCCGATCTGACTAGCGCTAGGAATAATGGAGACTGTCGCCTTACCGCCAGCTGATTTTGTAAAAGCTGGCAGCACTGTTTCTGCGATACTTCTGATTTCGTCTGGTTGTCTGGCAAGATGCCTAATCGTTGGAAGTTCCTGAGTTAGCGCCTCTGGGTGTTTATAAAGCTTTAACACTTCCGCTAGAGCCGCCAATGTCATTTTGTCTACGCGAAGCGCGCGTTTCAGAGGGTTGTTTTTGATTTGTTCGATTAGGGCTTTGCGCCCGGCAATGATGCCGCTTTGGGGGCCACCCAGCAACTTGTCGCCGCTAAAAGTCACAACATCTGTACCCGCTTTCAGCACTTCCTGCACGGTCGGTTCGTGCTCAAGCCCGTAGTTTTCAAGATTAACCAGGGTGCCGCTGCCAAGATCAGCAAGAGATGGCACGCCACTCTCTTTCGCTAGCGTTGCTACCTCCTCGTAACTCACTTCCTGGGTAAAACCTCTGATTTCGTAGTTGCTGGTGTGTACTTTCATCAGCAGGCCGGTGTGCTCATTGACAGCGTTTGCGTAATCCTTCAAATGTGTTCTATTGGTCGCGCCCAGTTCCCTAAGCGTGCAGCCTGACTTTTCCATTACCTCTGGGATACGAAAAGACCCGCCAATCTCGACCAGCTCACCGCGGGAGATGCAAACTTCTTTACCGAAGGCAAATGTATTCAGACAGATGAGTACCGCAGCGGCATTGTTATTAACGACCGTGATGGCCTCAGCCCCGGTTAATTCACAGAGTAACTTTTCAACGTGATCATCTCTGTCGCCTCTTTTACCTTCAGACAGATCGAACTCAAGGTTGGTGTTTCCTGATGCGGTGCGAGCAATAGCGGCCAAAGCGCTGGCCGGCAGTGCAGCCCTGCCAAGATTTGTATGTAACACTGTTCCTGTCAGGTTAAGGACCGGTTGCAGCGAACTGCTGTCAATGGCCTCTAGCGATGTGGTGATTGCGGTTGCGATGTCCTTGGTGGGAGGAATTGGAACAGCATTGTTTTGCAGGACCTTTGATCTAAGCGCCGCCAAGTATTCGCGGATAGATTGGCTTGTCCGGGTGTGCCCGTAAATTCCAATCGTATTCCGAAACTCTGCTGATGAGAGAAGCTTGTCGACTGAAGGAATTAGCTTCAGCGAGTGGGGCTGGCTCATGTTTAGGGGCTCACGAGGTTTGCGGCTTTTTTCAATGGATGAATGGGACGAACCCAGGGTCTAGCCGACGGGTCGTGGTTCGAAGCCCATTCTTCTGAAGCCGCATCCGCTTCAGCTCTGGTTTCATAGATGCCTAATAGCACGACGTACCAGTCTGAACCCTGACTGCGAATCTTTACATACATCGGCGGGTTGAGATTTAACCCGTCCGTGTACTCAGAGACTTCGTCGAGCGTACGCAGGGCAATTAACTGTATCGCATAGCTGCTGTTGCTATATTTTGATAGTAAGTCTGTCGGCGTTTCTGCAGGCGTCGATACTTCCATGCCAGCTCCTTTCATACTCGATACTGCGGCGGCACTTGAGGTGTTTTCATCCAAAGACATTTCTGCGCTGAGTTCTGGCTCAGGGCTGTCTATAAGTGCGAGCTCAGGGCTGTCTATAAGTGCGAGCTCAGGGCTGTCCATAAGCGCGGGCTCAGGGCTGTTTTCAAGCGCAAGCTCAGGGCTGTCCATAAGTGCAAGCTCAGGGCTGTTCATAAGTGCAGGCTCAGGGCTGTCCATAAATGGCTCAGGGCTGTCTTCGATTGCCATGATCTTGGTTTCGTCCCGCTCTTGGCTGCAATCCCAAGGCTCTCTTTTACTGACACCATAACAATGCCAGGTACCCCCTTTCAGTTTTTCCTCGAACGGATTGGCACCTTCACAGTTACCATCATCCAGGCAATTGCCTGTACTACTTGTGCCCCATGGCCACGACCAAGAGCAGGAGGAGACTAAAGTGACCAAAAAAATTGTTACGTACCGCATAGTTAACCTGATCCAAATAGCGCTTGTTTTTGTGGAAATAACCCTAGCATGCCGCCGGTATGGATAAACACGATATCTGACATTCCTTCGAATTGCCCCGACCTCGTTTCCTGCAGCATGGCGTTGAACGCTTTACCAGTATAAACCGGATCAAGGACAATTCCTTCCAACCTTGCAACTTCTCTGATGGTTTCGAACACTTTAGGGGTCGCTCGACCGTATCCAGGTCCAACATATCCGTCGATTACGTCAATTGGTAACTGATCAATATCCAGATTGCTGCCGTAACGGTCTCGCCATAATGAGAAATCTTTAGAAATTTTTCGTTTAAAATAATCCTCGTCGTCACAGACATTAAACGCAATTATCCGTGAGTTCAGATCGTGCAACGCATTTCCGATGATCAATCCAGCAAGCGTACCCCCGGAGCCAGTCGCTGACACGATCGCATCAGGCGCAATGTTCGCAGACTCGAAATCCTGTTTTAGTTCATTCGCACAATTGATATATCCCCAAAGACCTACTTCATCCGAGGCGCCAACCGGAATGCGATAGGTTTTTAGTCCTTGGCTGGCATATTCAGCCTGCAGTTCATTATAGGTACTATCCATTTGCTGGTAGCGCTCTGGGGGCGCAAAGGTTATCTCTGCCCCGACCAGACTGTCGATGAGTAGGTTGCCATCCCGTTCGCTCGGTTCACTGCCTCGTAATACCAGGTGAGACTTTAGTCCAAGCCTTGCAGCAAGCGCAGCAGTGGCACGGCAATGGTTAGATTGAATACCCCCCCAAGTGACCAGTACGTCAGCTTTTTCAGCAAGGGCTTGGCCAATCGAGTACTCGAGCTTTCGAATCTTGTTGCCACTGGCCACGGAGTCAGTCAGGTCATCCCGTTTGATCCAGATTCTTGTGCCATAGGCCTCTGATAGTCGAGTAAGTGGTTCTAGTGGCGTTGGTAGACGAGCGAGTGATATTCGGGGTGGTGATTTCACTGATCAGGTCCTGGTTTCTTTTTTATATGGTATTTTGCAGAGAGTCGCATGGCATCTTTACGGTTACTTTGAAAAACTGACGTTAGGGTCGCTGAAGCAGCCCCTTCCCGGTCTAGTGTTTCGAAAACTTTCGCTGAATCATTCGGCAGGCTGCAAACACACAGCAGTTGCTGCAGTACTGGCCTTTCATAGGATACCTCGCCACTCATCACCACTGTATTGCAATCAAGTAGCAACTCGCTAAGCTTCATTTGTATTAGGCCCCATCCTGCCAGTGCCGCGATTGAGTATAGACTTCCCCCGAACGCTGATTGATGAGGGTTGATATTAGGCGCAAGCGGCGCAGTAACCGTCAGAGACTCGCCATCATAACTGACCACGCTGATTCCCATGACCCTACTGATCGGCGTAAGCGAGTGCATAGTATCTTCCAGGTGACGGATGGAATCCACGAAGATGCTTGGTTTTTTTGCTGTGTTGATGGGATCCAACAGCGCTAGGCCTGTGACAATGAATTGCGGAGTAAAACATGGAAATCCTTTTGACCTCAACACCTTGGTTACGAAACCTCGCTCCGATTGCAATCTTAATAGGGTTGATATCAGGTTGCGTAGACAGCAGGGTCAGTACGGTTGAGATAAGCGGCAAGACAATGGGTACGACTTACCATATTAAGGTTGTGTCTGATGATCTTGATCCAGACAGCCTTAAAAAAGATGTCGATGCGCAACTGTTCCAGTTTAATCAAGTGTTTTCAACTTACATACCAGGCTCCGAGTTATCTCGCATCAACGTTGGTTACGGTGACATTCAAGTCTCCAGGGAGATACTGAAAGTGCTTTTCCTTAGCCGTGAGATATATCAATTGTCCGGCGGAGCTTTTGATCCCACGGTTGGGGCCTTGGTTAATCTTTGGGGCTTCGGGCCTTCCGGTCCGGGAAAGGGTGTACCGTCCGATGAAGAAATTAGTCAGGCAGTGACTCGCGCAGGATTTACAAGAATTGTCCTGGGGGAGCAGACGATAACCAAGCCTGAGGGCCTAGTGGTGGACCTATCTGCTATTGCAAAAGGTTATGCCGTAGACGTTATCAGCGACGCGCTGAAGGCAATGGGAGAGCACCGTTATCTGGTAGAAATTGGTGGAGAGATCAGCGCGAGTGGTATGAACGGTCGTGACGTGCCGTGGGTAATTGGCATAGAGGCGCCGGATATACAGGCAAGACGTGTTCAGCGCACCTTACCGATCCTAAACATGGGTGTGGCGACCTCCGGGGGCTATCGGAACTTCTTTGAGCATGAGGGTCAGATGTACTCGCACGCCCTGAACCCTGTCACGGGGTGGCCCGTGAAACACAATTTGGCTTCGGTCACGGTGCTTCACCCAAGGGCAGGCTATGCGGATGGTTTGGCGACCGCATTTTATGTTTTGGGAGAGGTTGCGACAATGGAACTGGCAGAGGCGAATAAACTGATGGTTTTGTCTATAATTCGCGACCAGGGGGTTTACAGGGAAGTGATGTCTACTGAACTTGATCGTTATCTTGCGGGTATAGCCGGTGAAACCGAAGCGCTTGTTAGCAAACCCTAAAAAATGGACCAAAAGGTGAATATATGACTGAATTTCTTTTATCTTTCGTCATCCTGATGGCTGTCGTCGCCATGATGGCTGTTGGTGTGATGAGGGGACGTGCCCCGATTGCGGGTTCCTGCGGTGGATTGAATAATCTTGGGGTAGACGGGGCTTGTGAAATATGCGGCGGTAATCCTGCCAAATGTGATCAGGAATCGACGCCGTCTGCTAATGGCAAATTTTTTGACGCTTCCTGATCTAGCATTACGTCGTGCAGATTATTATCCAAGCAGTTTTTTAACGGGATTTTTATCAATATTTTTTGCGTTTCTTTATCTGGCTTTCGCTTCAGAAACGATGTGGCCTAGTCTACAAACCTCATCAACAATTTGCAGATAAGCCATGGTTCAAGAGCCGGCATTCGCGGGTAGTGATCTGAGTTACTTTCTCTACCAGTGGGCATCGCCGAGCGATCATGCTTCAATAGCCGGGTTCATTTTGACGATCTTATTATGTTAAACAATTGGCGGTGCACAGTGGCACTGCGCTTATTTGGGGCGAACTCGTCGAATCGACTGATGTCCTTCGTCGGGCTGTTGTCGGTAGGGGGGCTTGCCGTCGCTGTTGCCATCCTGGTGACCGTGCTATCCGTCGTCAATGGGTTCGAACGAGAGCTAAGAGAGCGTGTTCTTGCAGTGCTACCTCACGGAACGGTTTATTCGAGAACGGAGTTTGAAGACTGGCGTATTACCCGGTCTGAACTGCTGCAACAGCCCGGAGTATTAGGTGTCGCACCCGTGGTCGAGGGCCAAGGCTTGCTGGTTGTTGATGGCGAGCTAACAGGCATTGCGTTTCGTGGTATCGATCCGGAACTTGAGGCGAGTGTCTCTATTCTGCCAGAATTCGTAGAAGATGGCGTGCTTGCGCAGTTAGCAGGCGCACGATACGGTACGATTATCGGTGCAGAATTGGCACGGCAGCTTAACGTTTCTAGCGGTGACCAGATTTCGCTGGTACTCCCGGATGTCGGGTTCTCGTTAACGGGTCCGGTTGTAACCACCAGGCGATTGACGGTACTAGGCACATTCGAAGTGGGTGCTGATCTTGATAAAACGCATATTTATCTGAACATCGGTGATGCGCAAAAACTTAAACGGCAATCTGGTATCGATGGACTGGTCGTTCGAATCCCCGACCTTTTCGACATACACAAAGTGCTTCACGAGATTTCCCTCGCCGACT
>Ga0302116_1000823_pt1 | contig 18628 bp, 17 predicted proteins | sample AG5_SCM_MG_FD_203124 | JGI IMG/M metagenome (GOLD analysis project Ga0302116, IMG submission 203124) | Marine microbial communities from Western Arctic Ocean, Canada - AG5_SCM | ecosystem: Environmental > Aquatic > Marine > Oceanic | place: Canada: Western Arctic Ocean | collected 2017-10-01 | reverse complement strand
CTCAACCCCCAAGTAAGAAGTCTCTACTCGTCAAGAGCTTCATTGATGATGCGGCTGAGGGGGCATCAGACGACTCTGATGCTGGGGAAGATTTTGAGGGGAAGGAGCTTGATGCCAATGAGTACGAGAGAGATGGTTTCGTTGTAGACGAGACTGAGGTTGTAACGGTAGTTCGGAACGAGCTGTCTGATTCTTCGGATGACGAGGATGGTCTTCAGGATTCGGACTCTGACAGTGATTCTGATGACAGTGATGCCAAGGGGAAGAAGCGAAGTCGTTTGTCCAAGAAGCGTTCAGCCAGGGACCTTGACGACGATGACTACGACTTGCTGCAGGAGAATTTGGGGCAGGAGCAGTCGAGTAAGCGAGCCAGGGGAGTAGCCACAGCCACAGGCTTAGTCACGGACGCAGCCACAGCCACAGCAACAACAATCACAAATCCAGCTGCTCCCACCCAAAATTTGTTCGGAGGAGATGATAGCTCTGACGACGAAGAAGATGATACCCCCAGTTCGTCAGCCCAGCCTGTCGACCCAACAAAAAATGCCAATGCTGGTGCCGACAACTTTGATGATTTCATCGATGATGACATTGGAGACCAACAGCACATCATCAGGCTTGGGGACGAGGAAGCGGTTGAGATTGGCGACCAGGGCCCCAACGAGCAGCAAATGGAGGAGGCCAAGGCCATTTTTGGCGAGGGTTGGCTGGACTTCCAGGGTGGGGACGACGAGGGAGGGGATGACTTTGTTGAGAACGATGTTGTCGAGTCTGATGACGAGGAGGAGGATTTGTTTGGCGCTGACGCCGACAGCAGTGATGACGAGAACGACAAGGAAAAGAGCGAGAAGCGCCAGGAGCGTCTTGCGAGGGCGACCCAGATGGCTGCTAAGAAGAACGAGTCCAAAGCTGCCGATCGTCGTGCCAAGCTTCGCAAGGCAAGTAGGTAGTGCGATTTGTTGCACTATAGCTTTCAACTCACACCAAACCCTTCTCTCTCCCTCTCTCCCTCTCCCACCCCCCCCCCCCCACAGGCCTTCGAACCGTCAACACTCGTTGAAAATTTTGTGACCGAGAAGGACGATGAAATTCGTGCCTCCACGGTCCCCGAGCGCTTATTCAACCGCCTCCCGAAGGTTCTTGAAATAGACGAATTCTCAGTTAACGAAGAGGCAATGTGGATAATAAACAAATCCGAGAAGCTAACGAAGAAGTACTGGGCTGAGTACGACGAAGCTTTGAAGAAGGAGATGGTTGCCTCCGTCATTGCCGCCATCAAGCTCATCCACGAGGAGCACTGTGAGGTCCCGTACATCAAGGACTACAGGTACGACGCTGTCAAGGACGTTCACGTCCGTGATAAGCTGTGGGACGTTTACGATTTGGACGAGCAGGTGAGTGGACGAAAAACATCACATTTTCATTTCATATTAGCCTCTCATAACACTCACTCACCCACCATCCAACCACCCCACCCACACAGTGGCACGCCTTCTTGGCCCGCCGTGAGCGCGCCGTTGCATTGGGCGAGTCCCTGAAAACCAACGACACCGTTGACCTCAAGGAGCGCGCCCTCACCGCCACTCAAACTCTTCCCCATGCCAACGACGCCCTCGAGGAGGCCCGGCAGAAAGCTGCTGACGCCCGAAAGGTCGTGAACGAGCTTGCCAGCGAAAAGTCCCTCTTCGGAAATGACGACGACGACGACGACGACGACGAGGAGGACCTCGACGACGACGATAACGACGATCTCTTTGGAGAGAAGGCCGAGTCCAAAACTGAATTGGCACAGAAGAAGCAAGGTGAGTCTCACTCAATCTTCGCTTGCCTTGATGAATACGAGAATACGAGCCACAACAAACTAACATTATTCCACTCAATTCTTTTGACTCGCTTCACTCATTTTGCTCTTACTTCATTAAAAATGCGCACAATCTCGCTTCGCTCGGCGCAGAACTGAAAATCCTCGACACGCTCGTCTACGAGCGCAGCAAACGTGTCGACGAGCTCGAGACCGACGTTGAACAGTACCAAACCCAGTCAACGGAAGTAACCATGATCGAGAAGCTCTTCAACCCGAACTGCATCAGAACGATGAAGTACTCCTCGTCGGAGGAGACGCTCAACGACCACAGCGACTACCTGTCACTCCTGATTGACGGGAACGACGCGTTGGCCAAGAAGCACGCCAGCAAGAATAGCAACAGCGCGACGGCCTCGAAGCGAAACAATCGTCGCGGCAACAACGGCTTTTACTGCGCGTGCGTTTCCGACGGCGCCCGAAAGATTGCCTACCAGTTCGTTATGAGCCCGGACGCTGCTGGAGCCAGGTGCGCCGGCGACGTTTTGGGCGACGAGGAGGCTCACCCAACCCCTGTAACTGCCCCGGAGCAGCTACTTGACCAGGCAATAATGGAGGGGACGTTTCAAGGATTCCAGGGGGGGGGCGATAATGATGATGAGCAGCAAATTCTTCACGACGACTCGTTCGAGGCTAAGATGAAGAGCCCCATCTATGTCGCGGCCATGGAGCTTGCGATGGAGCCGAGGATCAAGGAGAGGTTGCGAGCAATCTTCGAGGAGAAGGCCTTCATCTCAACCCTGCCAACCAAAAAGGGCAAAGACGAAATTGATTATTTCCACGAGCTTTACGGGCTCCAGCACATCAAATCGATGCCTGTGAAAGAGATTCTCTCCGGCACGTCCGACCAAGCCTTCATGTACCTGAACCTGCTCAAGGCAGGCAAATCCGGTCATATCGTCACGACGGTCCACATTGCCATGGAGAGCAACGTTTTCATCAACTTTCTCGGCAACAAGGCGACCGTTGGTGGGGAAAAGCAAGAGCAAAAACTCGACCTTTCCCCATTCTTAGAGGTGCTGAACCGCGTGTACGGCATTGGTTCCCACTCCACCACCGAATGGGACGCGGAGAGGAAGAAAATCCTCGAAGCCTGTTTGCTCCAATTTCTGCTTCCCAAGTTCGAGCAGGAAATTAAATCCAAGCTCTACAAGTTCTCCGTCAAGAACGGCGTTCGCAAGGCAGCCGAGGCACTCAAGAAAATGGCCATGACTGGACCCTTCCGGCCAACTCATTTGCTCGAGCACTCCCTCGACATTGAGCCCACCGGCGAGCTGCCCGTTGTGGGAGTCATCCTCCCCTCCTCCAAGTTCGAGTCCATGAGCTTCGTCGCTCTCAACACTTCAGGAGAGGTTGTCAACCACCTCGTCATTCCAGCCGGCGAGACCAGGCTGGATAAGTTCGAGAAGGAGATCAAAACCTTCCTCAAATCCTCCAGGCCAACCCTCATTGCCGTGGGAACTTCTGCCGGAATGGATGCCAAGCGCACCCTTGGTAAGATTCAGAAGATCGCCACCGTTGCCCTGGACGAGTGGAACCGCCGCCACGACCAGAACGACGACGACATGGACGACGACGACAACTACGAAAATCGCCTGAACAACTACATGGACGACGACGATGACAGCGAATGGCATGCCAGCAACGTCTCGTTCGCACTTGTGGACGACAACGTTGCCCAACTCTTCGCTCGATCCCCAAGGGGAAAGAAGGAGTTCCCAGACTACTCCACCCACCTGAGAGCAGCGGCGGGCTTGGGCCGCTATGCCAAGGACCCTCTTGCCGAGATCACCAATATTTGGGGTGTCATCAGCCAGACCGGAAACTTCGGAATTGAAATGCTTTTCTTGAACATCCACCCTTTGCAGAAGGTGCTGCCGCGCCACACGCTACTCAAGGCGTTCGAGAGGGTGCTGATCGACGCGGTTGCCGCAGTGGGGGTGGATCTTAACGCCGCCGTTGAGTTCAGCCACTTGCAGGGCACGTTGCAGTTCATCCCGGGACTGGGTCCCAGGAAGGCGCTTGCCTTCCGCAACCAGCTGAAGAAGGTGGGCGGGAAGGTGTACTCAAGGCACGAGCTGCTGACGAAGAAGTTGCTCGACAATTTTGTGTACACCAACGCTGCGGCATACATTCGCATCCGAGACAAGAATCACACCATGGAGAATTTGAACCCTCTCGACGACACCCGCATCCACCCCACGTACTACGTGACGCTCGACTGGGCGAACCAAATTTGCAAGGAGGCGACCATTGCGGACGAGAAGGAAGACGGTGGCGAGCTGTCGAACAACGAAGAGAACCAGGACAAGAGGTGAGTGTGTTTCGTGTGTGCTGTGTGTGAGAATATGTAATTAATCCTCTTCCACGACAGACGACACATGGTTGAGTTCAGCACCCAAGAGAAGATCGTGGAGGTGATGAAGGAGAGCAAAGCGCAAGCCGTTATCACCTTCGAAAAGGCCAAGGCAGAGACATGCAAAATGAACGGCGAAGGAACGTTCTCTGCCACAGCGTGGCGTCACACTGTCATCCACCAAGAGCACTGGGACTGGCTAGAGTATTTGAACATGGAGGTGTACAGTGAGAATTTGAGCATGGAGCAGGGAACTGGCGCGGCCGTTATCCTTGAAACTCTGAGGAGGATAATCTGGGCCATTAGGCTTCCCTTCAACGACACCAGAGAGCCAATGTTGGTGATGGACGCCGAAGACACTTTCCACAAGCTCACCGGTGAGACTTACTACTCGCTGCGCCCGGGGAAAGAGGTCAGCGGAAAAGTTCAAAAGGTGGACGAATACGGGGCGAGGTTGCAGGTGAGTTGTTGCTGTTGTTTATGTGTTGTTGTTGTTTTATTTTGTGTGAATAATTCAAAAACTTACCAAAAATTCACTTTTTTACTTTTTTCAAACAGCTCGACGGGGGGTACGCAGGACAGATCAGGAACTACAACTTTGGGGATGTGGATATTCACGGGGTGCAGAACCCTTACGTGGTGAAAGAGGAGACTGGCCAGGAAGTGGACAAGGACAGTTTCGATCCGAGCGCCTACGTGTCGGTTGGGCAGTTTGTGACGGGCGTGCTCATTAAGGTTGACTACTCGCACTACTCGGTGGACATTTCGTTGAGAAGCAGGGACACAATGAAGCTGAATAATCGTCCAAGCGACATGGCTAACGAACCCCTGACCCTAAGGGGGGTTAAGATTCCGGATTTGGTTCGGTATTTCGATGTGTATTCGGCCGATGCTGATTTCGACGAGCAGATGAGAATAAAGGCGAAAAACATTGCGGCGTACAGCAACAAGATCAAGGGGGAGGGGGAGGGGGAGGGGGCAGCTAGTAACGGCGGCGGCGGCGGAGGGGGAGGGGTGGGGAAAATGAATTCAAAGTTCAACACGAGAAACTGCCTCCACCCAATTTACCGAAACGCCTCGCGAGCGGAGGTGGAAGCCGAGCTAGACGAGCGCTTCGTGAACCAGGGAGGAGGCGCAATTGGGTCGTGCTTGCTGCGCCCGAGCAGCAGCAAGCGGAACTGTTTGACGCTGACCTGGGCCCTGAGGAGAGGCTTGTACAAAAACTACAACCTTTTGGAGAAGGACAAGCCACACGACACGGCGATTGGGAGGCGTTTGATCCTGCTCGACAGCAAGGAAAACGAGATCGACACATTTGCCGAGATTGACGAAATTCTTTCCCGGCTGGTGGAACCTCTGAACATGTACTTGGAGGAAATGACAAACTCGAAAACAACCGTGGCACAGAAGTATGTGGACGTGCTGGCCGGGGAGAAGAGGAGCTACGACCAGATCGAGTACGGCATCGACGAGAGGCTCAAGGCAGACTTCAAGACCAACCCCAAGACAGGTGAGTGAGTGATGAGTGATGAATGATGTGTGTGGGCAATAGCAACGCGAACGAAAACAATGGTGCTAAACCAAAAAACGAATGAAAAAACTCCAATTTCTCAGTCCCGTATCTATTCTTCTTGAACGTCAATCCGAGCTGTGCGGGGTACTTCTGTCTGAGGTACTTGATCAACGGACACGCGAAAATGGGGTACATAGGAGTGACACCAAAGGGCATCGGCTTCAATGGAGTGTTTTACAAAAACGTCGTCGAGGTGATCAACGCGTTCAAGACGCACGTTAAGTCGTCAGCAAACAGGAGGGGAAAGGAGGCGAAAAGGGGAGAGAGGTTGGTGTCTGCAGTGCCCTCAGGGAGGGCGGAGCAGCAGCAGCAGGCGCAGCAGCAGCAAGTTCAATCCAATGCTTACGCCCAAAGCGTTGCTGCGCAGATGCAGTTTGCCATTACACAGCACCAAATGCAGCAGAAGCAGCAGCAGCAGGTGCAGCAGCCACAACCATTGCAGGAGCAACAGCAACCACAACCAATGCAGCAACCACCACCAATGCCAGTGGCAGTGGCAGCAATGACGCAGCAGCAGCAGTGGGCTGCTATGAACGCGCCGCCACCTCAAGTGGCCGCCCTCCCCCCCCAAATCTCTCAACTCTCTCAACAGCAACAATGGGCAGCAATGCAATCAGGCTATGGCCAACAACAGGCACAATTCAACCAACAGCCAATTTACCAACCACCTGTTGCCCCCGTGTACAATCAACAGTACAGTCAGCCACCCCCAAACTATTCTCAACCACCCCCAACTTTCCCTCCTCCCCAAAACAATTTCAACCAGCAGCCACAAGGTGGGCCACCAGGTGGGCCACCAGGTGGGCCACCAGGTGGGCCACCAGGTGGTGGAAAGGAACAAAAGTTCAACACCAAAGGCATGACGGCCGAAGCTGCCAATATCTACGGCGGCGGCGGCGGCGGCGGGGGGCAGTGAGGTCAACACAACAGGATTTAAATGTCCACTTCAAAAAAATACAAATACAAAAACAAACTCACCCGAAAGGATGACAACGCTAAAGGAATAAATTGATTTCGAACAAACCACCATTTTATAGCATTATGTCGAGGATCGCACCGAGCGTCCAGGCTGTTTCAACATCTTTAATCTTTTTGGCAAAGACGAGTGCATCTTGTAAAGTGAATTTATAACCATCGTTAAGTAGCGTCATGAAGTAGGTCAAATCACCGCACATATTGGTGTAGTCAGTCTCGTCTGATTTGTATTTAGACTTCAGCGAGTTTGGGGACGTACCGCAACTCTCAACAGCCTTGGCCATCAATTTATCAATTTTTACTGGCTCGTTGTTGGCGATTTTCATTTCATCCACAAACCTAATAATAATATATATATTTTGGGTTGGGTTAGATGGAATGGAATGGGGTGGGGTGGGGTCTACCACTCACCTGTCGTAAAAGTAGGAGAACGCATAGAAATCCTCACCGCTTGAGGGGAGGGGAGGCATCGAGAATGGAGCGTCCAGCGTCATGGCACTTCTTACCAGAGTCTGGCAAGAATCAAATGTTGCTGGTGTGTTGACACACACCGAACCCTTATCCTCCCCCTTGATGGTTTTCCCGGCTTCCATTAACCCGTACCCAAGGTGAGAGCGCACGTAAAGGTAGTGTGTTTTGCCCCCCATTGAGATTTCGTGTCGTTCGGATTCATTGATGTTATTGAAATCAGAGGACGAAGGCACCTCGAAAACGATCTGGGTGCTTGCACCTCCCATGTCCATGATCCCAGTCGTGAAAGTGGATTTCTTGTCAAAGTTCGACAGGAGGAAGTTGACAGTCATCCAACCGTAAACCCCCTCCCTTTTCCCATCTATTATTTCGACACCACCGGAACTTGTTCCGAGATCGCCACCAACCAAGAACCCGCTGCTCTCAAGGGTTGCTCTTGCTGCACCGAGAATGGCATCCTGCTTGGGCTTCTCAAGCAGGCGCAAACCGGCAGTCGCAAACATGAAGATCGGGGTTGTGGAAAATTCAGACTCTGGGACCCGATTTTGAGCTTGCACGATTAGCGACTGGAGCGAGGACGACACAGACGAGTTGATGTCAGTATCATCCGCAAAAGATGATAGTCCTGGCTTCACCTGCACAAAAAGTTCGTCCAACAGTTTCAGCTCTTTGTTCACTGTGTGGAACTCGTAGACATGAACTCTAGATCCGGTCGAACCCGCATCCAGCATTATCCCATACCGCTTGGAGGAAGTGCTGCTACCACTGCTATTTGGGGAGAGGTTACTTTTGATGTGCGATCGACTCCACAAAGCGTAGTAAACCAGAAAGAGGGATAGTATCGTGGCAACTAGCTTGGGACTGGACCTGAAAACTTTTGAAATGGTAAACGAGTTTGCTGATGTCCCCATTCTTCTTCTTGTCATATCAATATATCGTGGTTTCGATTCGTGGTGAATGAGGTCGATGACTGGCTAACCCTAACCTACTGATGCTAACCCTGATTACTGATGATTACACACGCTTCTCAAATTGAAATTTTCATTCCAAGAACATCTGTAAATTTGCAGAAAGAGGGGGGAAGCCATTAAGAGCGCAACCAAAAATTTGTTCATTCATGTTTACAAACAAGTTAGCGCTCGATGTAACCGAGGGCATCCCAATGGCAATAACGAAGTTCAATAAAAACCATGAGGACAAAATTGCTTTTGCAGCCAGTGGAGCAAGCGGCTTTCTAAGCGATCCTCAGTCTAGATTCGAGTTCTCCGCATTTTTGATCCAGCAGCTACACGAGGCAACAACAACAAAGTTACGGGTGTTGATTCTCACTGCAATAAAAATCCTACTTCGGTTTCCTGCTTCGGACCCGAGTGTATCTTCCCTTCGGTCGGATATTGCAATATCACAGTACCAGAAATCCATTTCCAACACCAGCAACAACAACCTTCTCTGTGCAGGCCTGACAACCTTGACGAACCTGTACGCCAGCACTCCTCAGCTGAAAAACAACCTTCTCATCTTCAAACAACTTCTCTCGATCTTTTCGAGTTCTTGCAGTTTAGCAGCGACTTACAGGGTCTCGCGTCTTATCCACCTTTTGGTTGGCACAGTTCCCGATCTGTTGAATTTCGCTCTGCAGAGCGAAGTCGTTGTAATTTCAGGGGCAACTTTATCTTATTTGGCTAGAATCATCAAGTTCTCCACCATTTCCAATCCCGACATTTTTCTTTGCACAACAGAGCTCCTCCGCATGCTCTACGCAATTGGGAACAGTTCACCTGGCCGGGTGTACATGCGGGATCCTGCGAATGGTGCTTTGCTGACTCAAATCGGTTTTTTGACTGGGGAAATTTTGCACTTGAACAACTCGGACAGCCAAATATACGAGGTCAAGATCGAGCTGGTCAAGGTTCTTATGTGTGAATTGCCGGACGACTTTGGCTCGTATCTACTTGCCAACGGGAACGTTGACGATTTGCTGCGTGTTCTTGAAATTCAGTGTGATAGAGTAGTAGTGGAAGGAACTTTGTCATCCGAGAGCGTCGCAACGTTGGCAATTCTCGCAGTGCTTGCAGAATTTGTCAAGAAGAACGACGCGATTAGAGCGCATTGCAAGGCTGCGATCTTTTGTGGGATGGACGGGAAGGAAGAGGAGGGGAAGCCGAATGAAAACGAAAACGGAATTGTCCTAACAAAGAAGGAACAAAAAATGGCTCCGAAAAATGCTCCAGTTGGGACGCTACGCTACAAGGTAATCAAACTCATGACCTCGATAGACACGAACGTGAAGCGATACTCCAGCGAACTGATGTGGGACTTGTGTGGTGGTGTGGCGGACGAGTTTGTTGAAAACGTGGGTTTTGGCAATGGCGTGCATTTCATGGGAATTAAAGGACTTGTAAACACACCCAAATGATAATTAGAAAATATTCAATTCTCATCATTTCATTTCATTTCATGCTTATTTATTTCAATCCCAACACCTCAAACCTTACTCACTCTTCCACGATTGTTGTTGCCTTTCCTCCTTTTGCCTCCACCTCCACCTCCCCCACTCCTCTTCTCATTATCATACTTTCGCTTTCTCTGCGCCTTCATCATGGCAGCATCCTCCCAATACTTCTCCTCCTCCTCCCCCTCGAGAATCTTCGCCGATTCAATATTCTCACCCATGACCTTCAAGTCTCCAGCAACAAACTTGTCAACAATTGTTTTCAAGTGGGTGTGGGGAGCGTTCGTCCTAATTGCTCCATTCTTCTCACCACGTGAGTAGTCGATGTAGATGCCCTCCTCAATTCCTCCCTCCTTCATGGCTGCCGTGAGCGCCTCCCTGTCGCAGCCCTGGGGCAATCCAGTAATTGTGCAGACGCACCCCTTCTCCCAGCTGATCTTCTCGACGACGAGTTCGTCGGAGGTGGAGGTGGAAGTTGTCTTTTCTGTGTTCTTTGTGGAATCTGCTTCTCCTCCATCGGCCGACCTTTTCTTTGGCTTCCTCTCGAACTCAACCCTGTCAGCCCTGATCTTGTCCTTGCTTTTATTATTGTCGAGCCACTTTTTCATCATGAGGATTTTCAACACATTTTCCTTGAGCTTGAACTGAGTGGTTGTGGTTTTCTCCTCCTCTTTTTTCTCCTCTTTCTTCTCCTCCGTTTTCTCCTCCGTTTTCTCCTCCTCCCCCTCCTTCTCCTTCTTCTCAGAAGCAACATCCTCAACAACACCAGCAATATCAGCAGGCACCACTCCCTCCTCGGTGGCAGCAGCCAAAGCCTTCTCCATATCCGCAGGGTTGGCGAACTCGACAAACACCTCACCCAAGCACTTCTTCTCAAGGTCCTTCCTGGGGTCAGCCTTGGCAAAGCGGAAACGAATCAGGACAACCTCGCCAAATTTGCTAAACACCTCCTTGACCTCCTCGACTGTCACGTCAAAAGAATTGTCCTTCATGGGAACATTGGCCACGTGAAGGGAACGCACGCTATTATTCGTCTTCTCCGGAAGCGGGTCCTTCCGGCGGATCGCCTCACGATCCCGCGACAGAACCACAGCCCCAACCTGCTCAGCAGCAGCAGCAACAAGCTTTGGGTCCTCAGAAATCTTCTTCACAGTGTTGAACCGAAGCAAGGTGTCGATCTCAATGTAACCATCATTGTCACGGGCAGTCTTCATCATGAAGTTGTCAGTGCTCATGTTGGCATCTCCAAAGAAGAAAGCCACACGTTCAGCCAGCTTCGAAACAGTAATCTTTTCATCATCATTCAAAGGCACCGGGGTAGGGGTTTGTTCAGGCTCTACTGCAGATGTGTCTGTGTGTGTGGAATCGGTCATTGGTTCGTTGGTTGATGATAATGGTTTATTTTTTTCATTTTCAATGGTTTCAAACTCGTTCTCACCTTTACGTGTGTGGGTGTTCCTAAAATTTCGCTATGAGAATAGGTATCCTCTTAATTTTTAGTACCATGGCCGTTAACGGGTTCGGCCCTGCTTTTACCCTTACCCCTTCCCTCCGGCCAAAAACATTTACTTCACTTGGTGCTTTCAAGGTGGGGGTCGTGGGAGCTACTGGAGCTGTTGGCAAGGAGATTGTTGGCGTGTTGGAGAAACGAGCAGACAGGAAGCTGGTTAACGAGTTGCGAGTGTTTGGCTCGCCGAAATCTACTGGATCCAAAGTCAACACAAAGTTTGGTGAGGTGACTGTTGAGCTTTTCGACATTGATGCTGCTAGAGATTGCGACGTTGTGTTCCTTGCGGTCGATGGAGACTTTGCTCTTGCGAACGCTGAGAAGATCAGTGCTCCTGGAGGCGCAGTTGTCATTGACAACAGTTCCGCTTTCCGCTACCACAAGAATGTTCCTCTTGTTATTCCGGAAATCAATGGGCACATCACCAAGACAGCGAGATTGGTTGCCAACCCTAACTGCACCACCGCAATTGGGTTGATGGCTATTTTTCCTCTGATGAAGGAGTTTGGAATGAAGAAGATGCTAATGAGCACATACCAAGCGTCCAGTGGAGCTGGTGTACCAGGTAAGGACAACAACAAAACCACCACAAAACAATAATTGATATTGACTGATACTAACAACACCCCCCCCCCACCCCCGCCCACACACCCTCCCATCCCAACCCTCACATTCAGGAATGGAGGAACTCAAACAGGGAACTCTTGACGTTGTCACTGGCAAGAAGGATGTTGCTGACCACAAATTCTTCGCCCACCCCCTCCCCTTCAATGTGATACCTCACATAGACGTGTTCCAGGAGAACGGCTACACCAAGGAGGAGATGAAAGTTACCTGGGAGACCAGGAAGATCTGCAACCTTCCCGACGATTTTCCTGTGAGCTGCACCGCGGTTCGCATCCCAACCTACCGTGCTCATTCCGAAACAATTGTTATGGAAACTGAGAAGAAGGTTAATGCTGATAGGGCCCGTGACATTTTGAGGAACACACCTGGAGTTGAGCTGGTCGACGACACGAAGGCTGATCCTCCCCTCTACCCAATGCCGTTGACTGCTACAGGCAAGGACGATATCCAGGTCGGCAGGATCCGAAGGTCCGAGGCCTTTGGGGACTTTGGCTTGGAGCTATTTGTCAGCGGAGACCAGCTGCTGAGAGGAGCGGCTTTAAATGCCGTTTTGATTGCCGAGCTAATGGCAACGGAGGGCTCGCTTGCGCCTGCCTAAATCGAAAATCGAGATAGAGCACATCATTTTAAAATTTCTTTCTGTGTTTTATTTTTTTCATTTTTTCGCCTTCTTCGCTTCTGGCTCAACCACCGCAATCACGGCGTCTGGAGCCATGTCCGGATGACTCTGTTTAAACCACTCGTGATCCTTGCACTTGGCCTCCACCTTGAGCAAGCAAGGACACAGTTTCTCGACATCAACCTCAAAACGCCGCGCGTTATAAAGTTGGGGCAAAATGCACGCATCCGCAATTGTTGGTACGTCCCCCCCAATGGCGTAATACATTTCCTCTTCTATTTTTTGCTGCTCCTTGTCCTTTTGAATGCCGCTGACAACCTGCTCGAGCGCCCTCAAACCAATCTCTATGTGGTCCTTCGCGAATGTACGCCCAGTCATGGAGATCCCGCTGTCCATCCCGAGCTCCTTGTTGAGCTTCTTGATCACCCCAAAATTCTGCAACGGCTGCGTCCCTGAGTTGACAATTTCAGCAAGCATCATGGCCATGGCTTTATCAACAGGATCCCGCGGGAGGAGAGTTCGACCAAGGGAGGAAGGGAAGGCGTCCTCCAAAAATAGCATTATTGCAATTGATTGCGTGATTGACACTTTTTTCTTCAGCTCGTTGTCCCAGAAGTGTAGGGTTGGAACTTGCATCATTGGATTATGGGCAGAATTTGCGTCTTCCCCCTGCTCACCCTTGACAAGGTGGACTGCCAGCGATTTATATAAGATGCCCTTGCAAGCGAGAGCGGTTCTCACTCTCCAAGACGAAGACGATCTCCAGTACGTTGAGAGCTCGAAGTTGCCATAACGGGGTGTTGCATTCATTGGGAAATTTTCTAAAAAGCAAATCCTTGTTGTGCTGCTTGCAAAATAAATTCAAAACTCTTGGAAAAACTAAAAACTATAATATATCCACACAGGAAAATCAGGAAGAAGCGATGGATGATCAGGATCTCTCCGCATCACAGTTGCGGCAGAGGTACGTTTTCACAAGTTTTATATAATTCTCCATCATGAATCACTAAAAAAAAGACTTTCTTTGCAGGTACCACAAGGGAGGCAGTGCTCCTGACTCAGATTTGTCTGCTTCCCAGCTAAGGTCTCGCTATGGGGTGGCAGCAAATCAAAAAAACTTCTCCACTTCTTCTGGGCAAACAGAGACAAATATGCTCTATTTGGGGATAGCTGGAATCTTTTTGTTGTTGTTTGTCCTGTATAAGCTCTTCCTATAAAATGTAGAAACTGAGGAATTAAAACTATACTATCATACTACTTGGACCTTCCCATTTTTATCTCGCTTTCTAGCCTTTCAAATCCTTGATTATTTTCAAATTCCCCTTCTTGTTGAGCCTCGGCGGCCGCCCTTTACTGAAAGTTACAATGACGCCGAAACTTTCGTTGCCCGTCCACTGCACCAACTTGTTGTCTTTCCAAACCCCCGTCCGAGTTTTCCCGTTGTTCCATCTGAATACTCCCTCGCCATGCTTATTCCCAGCCTTCCAATTTCCGTCGAATCGCTCTCCATTTGTTTGCGTGAACATTCCCAACCCGCTCTTGAGCCCATGCTCCCACCCGCCCTCAAACCTCGCACCGTCGGGCAGAATGTACTCCCCCCACCCTTCCATCCTATTGTTCTGCCATTCGCCTTCGTACGTTGCATTGTTACTGAAAACCATGAACCCGTATCCACTCTTTTCTCCCTTTTCAAAGTCACCAGCGTACTTGGTACTTCCCTTGATGAGCATTCCCTTGCCGTGATACTTGTCGGCAGTGAATTCGCCCTCGTACTTCATTCTTCCGGGCCAAGTTTCAACTCCTGTTCCTTCCCGCATGCTCTTCTTCCAGTTGCCAAGGTAACTGTTGTGCAGTTTGTCGCCAGTGCGCGAGTCAAACCCAGCAAACAATCTGCTCATTCCTTGACCGTGCCTCATTCCCCTGTAAAACATTCCCTTGTAGCTGTCACCGTTCAAGAACACGAGCTCCCCCTCGCCATCCCTCAAACCATCAACGTGATTTCCAGTGTAATGACCTTCCATGGGATCCATTTGCTCCTCCACCTTGTGCTTCTTCTTTTTGTGCTTCTTCGCCGTGCCAGGTTTTGAAACATGACTGGGAGTGCCTGGAGCAGTGGTAGTTTTTTTTACAGTTGCAGGGGTTGAGGGTTTTGAAGTGGCTGAACGTGTTGCCTTGCCCGGAGAGCATGGAGGGGTTACGCTTGTCATAAATCGTTGTATAAATCGTTAAATATGATGCCTGTTTCTATTAATAAACTCTCTTCTTAAATAAATAATCTGGTAAAATAAGTAATTTAGACTCACTTCAACACGTTTGGCCCATTATGATATCGGCAGAGGAGCAAGAACGCTGGGAAAACTTGCTTCAAGAAGAAGGAACAAACTGGGACCTTCTTAACAGCAACAGCAACAGCAACAGCAACAACAACAGCAACAGCAACAGTAACGATCAGCAACAGAATGATTTCAACAATCAATTTGGTCTGCTGCCATTAAACGAGCAATCCCCGCGAACTCCACATACAGATTCTCCTTCTTCTTCGACACCGCACACCCCGAAACAAACCACAATGGAACAGCTCATACGTTCGAACATCCAACTGACAGAGAATTTGAACCATTCTCTCAGCGAACTCACATGCATGGAGGAACGTGCATTGGATGAAAAGCACAAGGCCGACGACTACCAGAAGCAGCTCGAGGCTGTCAGGGAGAGCGTCGGCCTGTTTCTTTCTGTCCTCAACGAGAACAAGCAGCGGCACCAAAGTGAGCAGGAGTTCTGGGACAAGATCGCCAATACTGACCTTCTGAAGAAGGCAGAGCCGCCCCCCTATTTCGAGGCAACATTGGACCGTGTCGGGAATGCCAACTTTCCGCCGTCAATATCGGTGGTGAGGGGTAACAAAATGAGCAACGTTGAGGCCGAGAACTTCCGGGCTAGTTACCAACGGGTGTTGAATGAGAATAAAAAGCAAGAAGCTGAAATCGCAACTTTGAAAAAAAAGCTTGAGACACGGGGACCAATCATTCAGCGACTGGTCAACGCAGCCCGCAAGGCAGCCTACGACAACAAGCACCAGCTAGTGTGTAGCGTGAGACGGATCAGGTACTTGACGGAAGAGAACGAAAAGCTCGAAAAGAAGAACAAACATTTGAACAGTTATGTTAGCAAGCTCGAGACGAGCACAATGAGGCGGAGCAGCACAACAGCGGGGAGGTACGAACAGCAAAAACGGCACTTGGCACGAACCGGAACCGGATCAAGTAAAACTTATAAGGCCATGCAACAGCAACGAGAAGAGCGAGAAAAACTGCAGCCGGCGAACAAGGCCTTCTTAAAGTTTAAAGCTCGGCCACTTCGTAACGATAACAATGATTCAACCAAAACGAATACCAATACCAGTGAAAAGAAGGAGGGTGAAGAAAATACCATAGCGAATCTTTACGCAAATGCCAGCAGGATGGCGTTGGCGAACTCGGAGCGGAAGCTGAAGGACGGCGAGTAAAAATGTCCTTTTTGGTTTTTAAAATTTAAGTAGAATAGGAATAGGAACCAATTTTACCCATCAAAGAATCGGCCGCGTTTGTGGCTGAAGTGACAGCTCCCTCTATGCCGCCGTAGCCACTCAAGAAATCTGAGGCCGCGTAAAGAAAATTTTCGCCTTCAATGAAATGTTTCTTGTTTCTGTCGTTGCTTAGGGGCTGAGAGATTGCGCTGCCCCAGCGCTGGCACTCAAGGGAGACTATTTCAGCCTTTGAGTGGTGGTCCTTTGAGTTTGAGTTGAGGTTGGACAAAAATTCGTAAGCCATTGCTTTACCAGGGAATTCTCGAAGGGCATTTTTATTTTGTGGAATGATTTTGTTGTTGCTGTCGTACATAGGACGAGCTAAAATTTCAGCCTTCGCGAATTGCGTAGAACTGATCAAAACCCAAGTATCAGCGTTGATTTTCCGTGCGTAGTGGACGCCAACTCCAGCCTTTTCGTCGTTGAAAACAATCACCTCAGCATCTGTTGGCAAACTCTCTGTGAACTTGACAATTGTTGAAAATAGAGGGAGACGGCCGTTGTTGTCGCTCACAACGCGACGAACATTTTCGACGAATTTAGACGGCAATGTGTTGCCGTCCATGTTATTCAAAATAGCTCCGACATCCGTGAAGACAACAACGTCGTAGCTATTTGAACTCAGCAATATTGAACCATCAGCTGCTCGTTCCTGGAATTGGACTTCAAAATTGCTGCTGTTGTTGTTGTCGCAGGAATCCCGCTGGCTGACAGACAACACCTTCGAAGACTTCCTCAAATTGACAACTTTCGAGTCCCAAGAATCTATTTCCGTCTGTACAATTGAGTTCATCGTACCGTTCGTGGGGGTGTAGAACTGTGATTTCGAGAGCGGGAATCCACAAAAACTTCCCCCATCGACTGATGTTATATTGTGTTTGTGAGACAAAGGTTTTATTATACCCTGTTTCAACCAGGATGTGAACACAGGATGATTGCCCTCTGATCTGATGAACTGGGCACCGTGATTAACCACTATATTAGCAAACCCACAACTCGAGGCACGACCACCTATATTCCGGGACTGCTCAAACACATCAATGAAAATAGGTGAGGTGCCACCCAAAAGACGAGAAACGAAGGTCGAACCGGTCATCCCACAACCTATTACAGCAATACGAAAGGTATGCATTAACTTGTATAACAAACGCGGTGTTATTGAGTGTGAAAATAGAAATAATTTAGTTCGGGTCGAATATTATAAATTTCAGATCTCCACATCTGGTGATCTAGCATGACCAGACAAACAATGAGGTGCCTGCTTCAAGCAAATTCACGATCGCCGTTTTCCTATCTAATTGAGTTAGCAGAAATGAAACATCGACTTCTTGATCCACCTACATGTTCACACCATATGCCGAACATACTGGGATTGGACATTTCACCTACAAAAGTGGGTGTGGCATTCTCTTCACCAACTGATGGATGTGCTATCCCACTGGCTACTCTTGTCCGGCGATCATCTAAGAAAAATAAGAAACAGCACAACGATGAATTTGTGTCTCAACAGCTCAAGGCGATTGTAAGCGATTATGAAGTATCCCAGTTCATTATCGGCTGGCCGCTGGAACTCTCCGGTGCAAGGTCAATTTCCTGTGAGAATGTTTTGCTTTTCACGCATTTTCTCCACCTCGAGGGATTAATCACAAACGATTCTCCTGGCTGTCTTTGGGACGAGCGCATGTCGACCTCGCTTGCCTACAGTATCGCAGTCGAAGCGATGGTTCCGGGTCGCACTTCGAAAGACAGCCGCCCCCCTCGTGCTGGTGCCGAATATAGAGCTGCAGAAAAATTTAGGAAGAGTGGAGGCGAGGATTCCATGGCTGCCACGATCATTCTTCAGGGATTTTGTGATCATTAGAAGTCGAAGAAGATAAATAGAAAAGACAGTTTTACCATAGTTTCTACAAGAGAAAACACAAGCGTTCTTCGTCAACCTGATTATCATTCTCATTCTCATTCTTCCTCGCAATAAACTCACTCGCAGCCTGAATTGAGATTGAGCTTGATCGTTTTGCCAACAATACCAGTCCCTCCGAATCCACCCCCACCCCCAACCCGCCACCGCTCTTCGTATGCGCAACACATCCTGTCATGAGTGCGTGAAGTCCCAGGAAAATGCGTGGATTTTGTAAAACGCTCCGCATCAAGTTTTCTTCCCCCCTTCCAACAACCTTGATAACTCTTTTCAAAATGTCACCAAAAAACTCGCCACCTCCACCCCCATCCCCAAGTCCTACCACTACTCTATAGCCGAGCTGCACGTTCAAGCAGCGCTCCTCGTAGTCGTTGGGCGTTTCCTTCTCAAAAATATCTCTATCCCCTCCGTCTCCCCCCCCAAATGCCAGCGACGAGTACAAACTATCAATATCGTCCCCCAAACTCCTACACTCCACCGCCATTTTTTCACACACTCTCCTTCGTAGCACTTTCCCTCCCACCAGCTCGCCCATCAACCTATACCCCTCAACCAGCGCCACCTTCGTGACGCCTCCCAACTTTCCCCTCCCGCCATCGCTCTCGGCAACTCTGCCTAACCCCCCCGCTGCGGCCGCCCTGACATCACAGTCGCTGTCCTGAACCAAATCGAGCATAATAAGCCACAATCCCACGTGCTGTTCA
>Ga0302116_1000818_pt1 | contig 18686 bp, 24 predicted proteins | sample AG5_SCM_MG_FD_203124 | JGI IMG/M metagenome (GOLD analysis project Ga0302116, IMG submission 203124) | Marine microbial communities from Western Arctic Ocean, Canada - AG5_SCM | ecosystem: Environmental > Aquatic > Marine > Oceanic | place: Canada: Western Arctic Ocean | collected 2017-10-01 | reverse complement strand
CCATATAAATTGACCCCTACACAAATTTTTAAATCAAACCGAGATCTCCTCTCGTCGTCGTGAGAATTTACAATCCTCCCTCGATGAATTCCTCGACAGACGGTTCAGATGAAGAGTACACTCCCTCCCCTTCGACTAGAAACGGCTCTAGTGCTGATAGCAAGGAACGAACAACAAAAAGGAAAAGAAACAACAACAAAAACACATCCAATTCCAAAAATTCTAATGTCGGGGGGAGCTCTTCAGCATCGGTGAATGTTACAACGAGCACAACTAGTCAGGTGGCGAATGGGGGCGGTTCAATTAGACCGTTGCAATTTTTCGACCGCGTAAATGTTGCCTGCTACGTCACGAACAGATCTACGAACAATAATACAATCCTTTACAGAAGGTTGACAAATTTGCCATCTTCCCGATACCAATTGACCATTGGTGATGCGCTCATAGCTGAAATGAGTGAGTGTTTAGAGGCTGACGGAATACCGGAAGATGATGTTCGAATTTCCAGAGTCGCAATGAGAATGAAGGCACTGCCTTCCAACACATCGAAGCCACTGCAATTCAAGAACGTCAACCCAAAAGAAACCACCGTGGCAGTATTCATAAATGATTCTATCGACGCTACTCCGGAGAGCAATAATAACGACTGTGACTCCAGCAAACTCGCCAACGACATTAGCTCCGGATCAGAATCTGAAGATGAGTACTCCACATCAAGAACCTTTGACTTGGACATTCTATTGCAAATACCGAAACCCCACCTGGTGGTGGCAACATCCAATACCGTTGGGGGAATAACCGTCAAGCTGCTTAGAGATTGTTGTGTCGAAGCGAACGGGAAGACTTTGGCAGTGACTGATGGCAAAAATGCCGAGAGCAAGACCCATTTCAAAGTCGCTGACTATTTTGGTAGCGACGATGATCTAACTGAATGCAAATCTTTGTCACATTCAATGGTGCAGGCTGCGATTGGATGCGCGTACACGAAATCGAACCCAGGCAAGCTGCTGAAGCCTAATTTCGTGTTCGCGTTGCAAAATAGAGTGGCGCAAAAGACAGCATACACTCCTTTCCTCATCATCGGAAACAGCAACGTTCCCCAAGACAACAACAAACTTCCTTGCTGGATGCGGCGAACAGATTCAGAGGAGAAGGACGAGATAACACTTACAGCGACGATCGCGCAAGAGAAAGAACGAGTTACTGTTGAAAATGGGGGGTTGCCGGCTAAGAATTGGGAGGAAAAATTGAAACAAACCTTCAGGACAAAATTTGGTTGCGACAACGACTACGACTTCAACGACGAAGGGCTCTCGTCCACCTCCAATTACAACGACGACAACGACGACGATGACAGCGACAACGACGACAACAATAATAACAATCTCTCTAGTCTCGTGACGGTTGAGGGGTCATCATCGAAGTCAAAGCGGGCAAAATCGCAATCGTCGGCTTTGGATACTCAGGCGAGCATCTTGAGCCTCTACAAAGACTCCGACTCTCGAAACCCCCTTTACCACGGCTTCAGCAGAAAGCACCTCTCGCTACTAATCTTAGCCCTCAGCGCGCATAACTTCAAGCCAGGTGATTACTCCTTCGTTCCTTTGCTTGAATCTTCGAATTTCACGCCCGGCAGCCTTCCCGACCTCGGCCGCGATCGACCTCGGCCGCGATCATTACCCACCGGATGGTGTAAATGAGATCCCTCCTATGGGAACTGAAAAAAGCGGCAGTGGGGGAGAGGCGCGCGCCGCGACGCAAGCGACAATGCAGAAGGTTTGCGCAGATAAAAGCAAGGAATCGGCATTGACCCAGATACTGATCACTCAACAGATTGAACGGGGAAAACTTCAGATTGAACAGGAACAACGTCGCTCGGAAGAGGAAACGGCGCGGCACACAATTGAAATTAAAAGGGGAAAACTTCAGATTGAACAGGAAAAACGTCGCTCGGAAGAGGAAACGGCGCGGCACACAATTGAATTGCAAATATTGCAAAGGAAGTTACTTAATTTAGAATATAATGGGACATCTTATTAGTCGCTATCTATTCTAAGTTCCATCCTACTTAATATCCGCCAATTTCCCCGAGGTATTTCATGTCCTCCTCTTCCTCCACATCAAGTTCGTCACTCGTCTTGTAGTTCTCCATGCCCGGGTGATTCATCGACCTGTAATAGTGAATCATGTTGTCGCGAGAAACAGAACTCAAAGCGATGTAATGCCTCTCGTCTCTCGAGAGCGACGCATTCAGGGAAGTCGCTCGCAGCGACGACTTGTACTGGAAGAAGCAAGACTCGATCGGGTTGTCATCGAACCCATACGGATAAAGGTAAAGGAGCTTGAAACCAAATTTCTTCGCGATGCCTTCGAGTCTTGGCGAAAAATGATTGGGCGCGTTGTCGAGGACGAGAAGGCTCCGCGCCTCCATATTCTGGTAGTTCCCCATGAACGGCCCGACCTCTTCTTCGATGTAGTCCGCAAACACATCGCTGTCGACCGTCCCCTTCGCCGGGTTCGGATCGGTCTTCCCTATCCCCATGTCGCGAACCCGGCACATCTCCAGAATAAAACCGTTAATATCAACGGCACCGTGCAGGGTGAAACCGCTGCTTGTGTGGGCCAAGTACTCCAGCAATTTCGTTGCCCCCTGTCCCCTCACAAACCAGCCAAACTTCCGCTCCTCCTCCGCCGGCGACTTGTGAGCTTCGTCTATGTAGACGACTTGCTTCGCATTGCTAACGACAGCAGCCAAAGCAATTTCGTAGTTAGCTTTCTCCAAGATGCTCATCTGCCTGGGGACCAGTTGTACCTTCTGGTGGGAGTACCCGAGCTTTTCGCGCATGCACCTGTAAACTGTCGACTGAGAATAGAGCGTTCCAGTTTGATCAGCCAGCTCCTTCACAATCTCGGTGATGAAAAAGCGAGGATTTTCATCCAAGATCTGCTTGAGCGCGGCAACGGCAGGTTCCATCGTCGAATACTTTACTTTGAGAATATCCGCCTCCACCTGGCCCCAGTCCTGGCATGCTAAGCGCCCAGTATTAATGAAATACGCCCAGTATTAATGAAATACGTCGTCCAACGCTCCATGGTCTTGGCGACAGGGGCTAAACGAGGAACGCCGGGTGTATTTTGGTCATAGTGTGAAGCCAGCCAAATGGACGCGCTATGCACGGTGGCGTTGGGATTTGCATCCATGTGGAGTAGCATAGCTTCTATAACATCACGCTGGGTTCCGATGTTGTAGGTTTTCATCGGAGGGAGGATTGTAAATTCTCACGACGACGAGAGGAGATCTCGGTTTGATTTAAAAATTTGTGTAGGGGTCAATTTATATGGTAGCAGGGGGTGGATGTACTTTTATTGTATAATGAAAATCTGGTCCAACTTTCAAACTTTGTAAATAAAAAAAAAAAGCTGGGACACAGGATTTGGAAACAGCTTTATATATATATTTTTTTTTTTTTTTTTTTTCTGATTATATGCTATAGCATAGCATATCACTTTATCATATTGAAAAAATATATGGTCACATCAAACATACTGTTCAATCATGCACACAAACAACATCAGCAATATCACCCCCCCCCTAACGAAGCGGTTCAACCGTTCAGAACTCCTGGGTGCCACCGTAATTGTTGCAGCTTTCTCATTCTGTTTGGTTATGGATCAAAACATAAAGGGTTTGAAGGGCACTGCTCTAACAAACCTGACCTATCCCCTCAATCTAGAAACTGTTTCGCTACTTTTGCTGAATTCAACAATTTCCACCCCCGTGGCGATTCTTCATTCTGTCTGTCACGAAGTTCCAACTCACTTGTTGGAAGGATACTACGAGCCAACTGATATTCTGACTTCCGCCCTGGCTCTTGTTGCATCCCTTCTCGCAACATTTTCATTGGTAGGGTTTTTCATCGCAATCACACTTACTTTGAAAAATTTCGCAGACAAACCAGTCCTCAGGAGAGTGTTGCCACCGATTCTGAAGATTTTGAGGAGTGCCAAAACAAACATTGCCGAGGAAATCGAAATGAGTGAAGAGCTCACGCACTTGAGAACTGGGGAGGAGGAGGAGGAGAGTTCTAAGGAGGAACATCTCGAAGACCCATATGAGTCGGGTATTGAAGCTCAAAAGACATTCTTTTGGCTGCTCAATTTAATTTTGGTTTTCGCTGTCCTCAAATCTTACTTCATCACTCTCGATCAACCAAAATCGAATGGAGAACTTTACTATAATGCGTGCTTCTACGCGCACGTCCGACTGGTGGTCCTTTATCGCCCGTTCGTCACGCCAATGCTACTTTTATTCATGAACATGATTCACACCTTTAAATATATAATTTACATCCGCGATGAGAAATTAAAAGCGTTACGACGCGAGAGGGCGCATGGCTCGGCTCGGAACAGTAAGGATGATTTGGAGAGGAGGTCAAGAATGGATACAGACGATATTAGCGGAACTCAGGTGGGGCTAACTGCCAAAGAGTGGTTCCAACAAATTCGGGAAAAAATCATTCTCCTCAAACAGAAAATGCTCACTGAACTCACCAAACTCAGGGAGATTCTGTATTCTTCCTATAGCGCTGTCACGATGATAGTATTCTCCTCGCAAACGTTAGGCTACATGGGCAACTACGTGCGCCCGCGCCTGATCCGCTTGCTGGCAATTTTCACCTTCGCAATTCTCTTCGCATACATAGTCACAGCGATCTGGGGAGGAAGATTCTTGATGATCAAATTCTTTCCATTGCTCAGTCTAATGTGCTTCGCAGGTTTCCTTGCAATCAAAGCAATGTTCTTCGTGTTCACATTTGTGTTCAAGATCATTCGAAAAATCGCAGTTGTTGACGACTTAGTCCGAGGCAAGGCGCGACGGCAAACTCAAGAAAGTGAACGGGAGCACGAAACTGCAATCTTAATAGAGCATATTTGGAAAAAGAACATCTACCCAGTCTTGAATCTTTTGAGGTGAGCGAACGAAGCTGTAGGAATTGTATAATGGTGGCGTATTGGCAGGACGACAACACTTACGAACTCTTTCGTTTTGCAGCGCCAGATTCCTCTTCTCTTTCATCATTGTTGTCCTCGCCGTTTACGCGAGCATATTCTATCTGAGTGACAAGCAAGGGAAAATGGGACACACGTACGTTGAGCTTAACAAACTAGTTTGGTTCAGTACTCTCAAGATGCTGAACTTCTCTTGGAAATTTAGGTGGTTGGAGTGGCCGTCATTCGATTGGGATTTGGACTTTGACATGAACTTTGAAATCACAGTTGGAATTTCTCTCGTCTTTTTCGAGAAAGGGTTGGACCTCTGGCACATTTGCTACGGCAATGAGAGCGTGTCAACTCGAATTGAATTTACCGAGAATTACGTAAAAAAGAGAATCGACAGAGGGTCAGTTGTTAGCGCGGGTTTAATTTGCCGAACTGAGGAGCTAATAAAAAATAACACAACAGCGGATCAGTTAGAAAATGGACAACGAAATAGAGGGTGGAGCTTGCTGAAGAAGCGTCTTGTGGAATTAAACAAAGACAAAAAGAAGACTCTGAATTTTGCATCGGTCGTGACGAGCGCGCTTCAAAAGAAGAGGGAAGAGGAAGAGAAGGCAAAGGAGGAGGAAGAGGAGAGAAGCAGAAGTGGAAATGATCAACTTTAATAATAGCCGCAGTATGTTTTTCTATAATTGATTATTGAATTATTGATAGTGCAAGTGCCGGCGCTGCTCCCCCCTCCTCATGTTGTCCCCGTTTCCGCCGTTCTGGATCATGTTCTGCTCTGCCACCTTGGCAACGACGAAAACCGCACCTCCGGCGGTCCCGAACATGCCCACCAAAAACGTCGCCACCGTGGCGAAAGCGCCACAAGCCGCGCAAATGAAGAATGCAACCGCGGTGAGCGTGTCTGGCTGGTAGGACTTGATGAGAGCCCAGAGAGAGAACACAAACACGAAGAAGCACATCACCAAGCCCAGGGTAAAGTTCATCAGCACGTTCATTAGCATCTTCATCTGCGCCGAGCGAAGCGAGTGAGCAAAACGAATGTAATTGGGAGTGCCTCGCATGCATGATGCTCGTCTTTCTCGCTCACCATGTATTCTCCGGTACTCTCGTTCCTGCCCATGCTTCTCATCCCGACGAACAAAGCGTCCCACATCGATTGGCGTTTTGCAAACTGAAATGTGGTTTTAGTTAACGTTGACGAGGATGCACACACACCCTCTACTCCCTCCATTGCCGGCCCTAGGCTCACCTTCTTGCCCTTGTTGAAATACTCCCAAAAGGAATCCCTTGCTTCATTTACTCCAACCTCGGAGAAAATTCCTGCGCTGGCCTTTGCATCAGACATGCGAGAGAATCCCTCCGCTCGAATTCCGTCAAGCTCCCGCTTCGCTTCATCAGCCTTCTTCTTCATCCGCGTGCACAGAGAGTCACAGCTGAACCATCCCTTACTACCATAGTATGCATTATAAGCATTTCCATACCTCGAGCTCGCCTCGAACTCAATATCCGTGTCTATGGTGCGTATAATGTTTTCGTAGGTTCGCTGCTGATCATACGTGAGCTGGGCTCCCGATCCAAAGAGAAGCACGAGGATGCCAAGAAGGTAGGACCCGGAAATGATCTTGTGGTTTTTAGCAAACTTGGCGGTGCTGTTCACGACCAAATTGATGGCTGTGGTCGTGTCCGGGAGCCTGGCGACTTGGCGGCCGTTTTGCATTGTGTGAGGTTTGTATGTGAGGATGATTTCCTTATCACCTTATATTTTTCAGATATTTTTTGCCTGGGCTTTTACGTGATCCTCGCATTAAACACAATACTAACAAACTAGAACTAAAATGACTGTTTGCGGCGGCCATACCGCACCCAAAGCGCCCACTGAGGAGGTTTCGGCTCACGTAGCTTCAGTTGCTGCCGCCATCAAAGAGAAAATTGGAAATGATTCTTCAGAGCTTGTCCTGGTCTCTTTCACTTCCCAAGTAGTTGCCGGAACGATGTACATGGTAAAGCTCTCTGCTGGTGGTGATCAGCATGTGCATGCGAAGATATTCGTCCCCCTGCCTCACACCGGTGCTGCTCCCGAGCTGAAAGATGCTGTAGGTGGAAAGACCGCTGAGTGTGAACTTACTCCTCTGTAGAAATGAAGAAACTTCTTGCATGGATTGTATTGATTGTATGCGGTGTAGTGTAGAATAGACTTTTTTTAAAGCTCCTCTTCCCTATTTACTCAGCCGAAACCTCCTCCGCCGCTTCATCCACCTTAATATCCGCCTCCTTCTTAGCCTCTCCCTTAGCAGCCCAGTACGCATCCATGTCGTCGTCGAGCTTCTTTCCTGCAATTTCAGGGTTCTTGCTCTTCATGAAGTAGTCGTCCATCTCCTTCTCTAATTCCTCCTCTGTGGCAGGCTTTCGCTTGGTGAATTTCGGCTTGTCGTTTTTGTTGAAGTTGTTGTTTTTGTTGTTGTTGTTATTGTTGTGGGTTTTGTTGTTGTTGCTGTTGTTGTTGTTGTTGTTGTTCCGCCCTCCCTTGGCAGAATTTTGCCTCTTCTGGGGTAACGAGGCCTTCTTGCCATTGCTGTTGCTATTGTTGTTGTTGCGGTTGCTGTTACCGTTGTTGCCACGCTTGGAGTTGACCATGTTGAACTGATGAGGAGAGGAGTGTTGAAGGGATTAATGTTAGCAACAAGTTAGCAAACAGAAAGGTGGGGTTGAAACTAGAAAAAGTTTTGGGTGGGGCTTCGAGTTCGTGTTGAGTGAAGGGGTTTGGCGTAATGGTGAAAAATAGGTAGGAAGGTAGGTGACTTGACTCACGAAGGTAGATCTTTGGATGTAAGCACAGAAGATGCAAAATTAAGGGGGAAAATACCAAAATACGAAATTACATATTACAAACATTGATCTGGGGTGAACACGTGAACAATGTTATTTTGAGTATTACATCACATTGAAGGATATATCATATCAATGAGTTCGTCATCGTCACCCACAACATTCTCCCCGCTTCTCTCGTCACTCCCTTCACCATCTAAAAAGCTACCTCATTTCTCAATAACAACCAAGCACAATGGAATCACGACCACGACCCACAAGAACATTAACCGCCCCCATACTTCCTCCTCCACCCCCTCGTGCTGCAGCTACAACCGCCTGCTTTCCCTCACCCACACAATCCAGGATTCCCGCGTTTGCGGAGTTACAATCCTATCCGGTTTTGAGAAGGTAATAGACGGCAGCCAGTCAGCCGCAAATGCGGTTCACTGCTGCGGTTGCAAGCCTCCCCAATACTTTTGGTACATGGTCTCGGGCACTTTATGTGATGTGGTCCAGGTGGGTTGATGCATTTTCCAACACCACCTTCCTTGCCCTTCCTTGCCTTGCCTTGCCTTGCCTTGCCTTGCCTTGCCTTGAACTAACACAACACCAAACAAACAGCTAATCATCGACATGCTCGTGAAGTGGTACATCGTCGAGGATCCGAGCCTCTGCTGGGCAGTAAGCTTCTTCACCAGCATCATTTTTCGACACACCTCGCACCGGTACTTTGTGTTTGGGGAGTACTCCGGAAGCTACAATCAGAGCCTGACGAAGATGTACACGTCCTACTCGTTCATCGTATTCATTTCCACAGTATTTAATATGGTAATGATCCGGCGGTTCGGTATTCGTCACTACGTGGCGTGGTGCATAACGCTAGTTTGGACGGGGATCGTGAATTATTTAATTTTGAAGAAAATTTGGGGTGACGGGAACGCGAACAACGGCGGCAAGGGCAAGAAGGAGGATAATAACGAGATTGAGGGGGGGGGCGCTAACCGGGGGGGAGAAGAAACTGACAAGAATAAAAAGGATTACGATGAATTCGCAAAGAGTGCGTTCTTCGGCCTGGGGGGGGAGGGAGGGGAAGGAGGGGAGGAGGGGGGGGGGAGCTTCGGGCTCGACGAGGTGATAACGAAGAAGAAACACGACGAACACAATAACAATAGAAGTCGAATCCAGAGTCATTGAGAAAAAGTTTCCGTTTTTGATTTATACTTTTTAATGATTTTATGTTTATTTTGATTTTGTTTTAGAGGGACGACTTCTTATCGGCCCCTCTTCGCTCAATTCCGGGAATACGGTTTAGCATGCCGGGGATATCAATTTCTAAGGCCTGGTCCATCTCCACAATTCTCTTTCCATTTTTCATTCGGCTCCCGTTGATTTTCGGCAGCTCCTCGAAATTTAGCGCCTCAACCTCCGACTTGAACTTGTTCAAATCGGGAAAGTCGCCCACGGAGAGATTGTTGAGCTTCATCACGGTTCGGAAAACGTTGGGGAGGTCGTTCAACAACTCCTGCTTCTTCTTTTCCTTGCCAAACATGGACGGCATCTGGTTCCGGAGGTAGTCGAGAAGAACAGCGTGGGTTCGAATTTCGCGGATTCTCTTGACGACGTCGTTGATTTTGCGAACTGCTCCAAGGCGGGGCAGTGATCCCAGATCACGCAGCAAATCGGCCATCTCAGCCTCGAGTAGGGGGGCCGTATCCTCGTTCTTGAGGGGCTCGGACCAGAACGAACCAATGTAAACTCGGGTGACTTCAGGGGTGTCGATGACCTTGCCCAGCGACCAAAGGAGAGCGCCGTAGACCTTCATGAGCTGCTGGTGCTCAATCTGATCACTCTTGTTCAGCACCACCTTGATCTTATCGCTATACTTTTGGAGAATCTTAATTGCGGACGACATCTCGTCGGAGATGTCCAGCTATGCCGAGCCAAAAATAGAAAAATAGTTGAGCGGGTAATGTTATGTTGATAATAAATTTAATGTTAATGTTAGTTCAGTAGTGGATGTTGATGCAGCCAAAATGGATGGCAATTTCGCGGGTGTTGATTCATCGCGAGTATTCTCGTCTTCCTCAAAGCAAGCGGAGACTGAATGAGACTCACCTTGCTCACATCGAATAGCAAAATAATCATGTCAGATCGCTCCGCAAACCAATTAAGAACTTCGTTGTAGCTATATGACCTCCCGAGAGTTTGCTTGTCGCCAGAGAGAACTCCGGGCGAATCGATGAGGGTCATGTTTCGGAGAATGTCGGCATCGACCTGTGACCCCTCGAAACGAGTGAGGAAGTTGTTGCCAAACATTTGGAGGCCCTTGAAGGGGGTGCCCGGAGCGACTGTTAGTGCATTACCGGGTATAACCCGCTCCTCCTTGCCGTGGAGGACGGCGCAGAACTTGTCCGTTGTGGGCTCGGGACCGACTCGCTGACCGGGGAACGTCTTGCCGATTATGTGCTCAATGAAGGTCGTCTTGCCGGCAGAGTAAGGCCCTACCAGGAGCACCAATGGTGGGGAATCAAATTCGCCAGCATTCAAAGGTGAATGCCCAAATGAGTTGTAGGAGGTTGCTTCTTCAACAGGGAGGATTTTGTTGATGTACAGGTTCTGGAAAAGAGCGTGGTTAGTGGGGTTAGGGGGTGGGGGAGAAGATGAGAGAAGAGCAATTATGTTCACCTTCAGCTCCTCCAGAATCTGCTTGCTGGCCGCTGAAATATCACCCATTGGGAGTTGATGAATGAAATGAGTTGAAAACCGGTGTTTTTATGACAATTGGTGGCACGTCCCCCTTAAATTTTGAGAAGGAGAATGTGATAAAAGAACAAAAAAGAAAATACAAAATCCGTATCTCAGCATAGTGAAATAAACCACTCAGCGCTCGTCACACCTCCCCGTCAATCTCAAATTCAACTCTCTTCATCGGCCCTATCATGGCGAGGGAAAAAATCCTTCAAGGCCATGGTGATAGGGTCATGGTTGCTTTCGAGCACAATGGGTGCATAATATCTGGTGGATCTGCAAATATCCTAGTCCATTCAACTAAAACCGGCAGGGAAGAGAACAGAGTCAACGATGCTCATCCTGAGAATGTTCGAGATATAAAACAAATTCCTGGCTCTGGGTTTGTGAGCTGCAGCACCGGTTCAATTGATAATCTCAAGGTTTGGAACCCCTCCCTCGAGTTGGTCCAGACCTTGGAGGGACACAATGGTACTATTTGGTGCGTCACCGTCTCTCCATCAGGCTCCCACATTGCTTCTGGTGGTGATGATAAGAAGGTGATGATTTGGTCGGAGCCGGGGGAGGGTGGCGAGTGGGCTAGAGTGCAAGTGCTAGAGGATCACACGGATTGGATTTATGCAGTGTGCTTCTCCCGCGATGGCAAGCAGCTGGCTACTGGAAGTTGGGACAAGTCCATCAACATCTACAGCTTCAACGAGGGAAATGCCATCTTAGCGCACACGTTGGAGGGCCACACCTACTTCGTCGTGTCCCTCTCGTTCTCTCCCGACTGCAAACTCCTTTGCTCGGGAAGTTGGGATGAATCCATCAAATTTTGGAACCCTGCCGATGGAAGCTTGGTGAAGAGCATCGACCAGGCTCACACCTCTTACGTCCGTAGCGTCTCATACTCCCCCAACGGGCGTATTCTTGTGAGTGCCGGTAACGACAAAACGATGAAGATCTGGGATGCTGAGACTTTCGAGCTCAAGCACACGTTCGAGCAGGAATACGACACCAGCCAGCTCACCATCACAGCCGATTCCAACTACATTGTTTCGGCCAACTGGGACAAAACGGTTAGAATTACTTCCTGCCGAGAGTTCACATTTGTGCCCTCCTGCCTCACCCCCATCCTCAACCTCATTCTCCACATCGTCTACAAGCGAGACTTTGTGTCCTTCCCGAAACACTCCCGGCGGACTCCAACCCACGCCCACACCATTAGACTTCTCGGCGAGTGCGTGCATGACGGCGGCTACAACGTCACCACCGAGATCATCTCCTTCCTCTCCCCAGACCAACTCCCCATCACCCCCACTAGATGGAAGCGCGACGCAGAAAGTTTGATATTGTTCATGCGTTCAAGATATGAGCGTTTACAGGAGGAAAAACTGGCTGAAAAGGAAGCAGCCATAATAACCATAAAAACCGTCAAAGACCGGCAGAGAGAGGAGATTGAAGAGTTGCGGCAACGCATTGCTGAGTTGGAGCCTGATGAAGACTACTAAAATTTTCTTTTGCGTGCACAACGGCGGCTACATTGTCACCTCCGAGATCCTCTCTTTCCTCTCCCTCTCCCACCTCCCCGTCCAGATCACCCCGACCAGGTGGAAACCAGCTTCATCGTAATCACATCATCTTCCTAATACAAATATTCCCCAGCTCAAAACAGTCTCCAGCCTGACAGTTTTCAAAATGGGCAAGAATCGTTTCCACGAATGGCTCAAGAAGCGTGATTGGCCCGCGGTGCGAGATGCCATGTTTCCTCCAGATCGGAACGTGGATTTGCTCAGGATAATCTACGAGGAGGTTGATGAGCATGGACGACTGCCGCATCATTGGCTCGCAGTGGGTTATTGGAGGACTGAGATGATTGGGTTGATTAAATCATAACACCCCCACACGGTGGGCGTGTTTCACAGGGACATCAAACCTGGGAACGTGCTGTTCAAGCAGGTGAGCGAGCGAAGCGAGCGAGCCTTTTGGAAGACGAGCATACTCGCGATGAAAGTGCGCGAAATGGCTACAGACATAATATAATGGCTACATCCACTGCTAACCTAACCCACCCAATTCGTTTGGCTCGCTCGTTTCACTCGTTCTTCATTAAAAATGCCCGCAATCTCGCTTCATTTTGCTCGGCGCAGGATGAAGGAAGGTTGGCGCTGAAAATTACATGGTAATCTTCAAGGTGGCGAGTGAGAAAACGCTGCAGACGGTGACAAAAACATCCGCAGGCACACACACACACCCCTGTACATGCCGTGTGAATTGCTGGACGACGAGGGGGAGTTGGGAGGGACATCAACGAAGGAGCGCTTCGTTGCGCACGACATGTACATTAGCGCCAAAGTTGGCAAAGTCGAGCTGCTCCTCAACGAACAAAAATCATAAATCGTTTAAGAATGCTTTTTAGCACCTGCAATTGCAATTCAATTTTATTCCCCTCCCGTTTTTATAAATGACCCGTCGCCCCTCACCACGAACGTCTCCTGCTCGGGTGCGCCCTCCATCCCCTCGTCAAAGAACTCCTCGCCCTCCTCGTCCAAATACCCCTCTTCTTCCTCCTCCTCCAGGAACTCGTCCCTGGCAGATTCGGCGACGTCAAGCGCCGCGATCTGCGTTGGAATTTGGATTAGAACTTTTTTTCTTTTCCGCGCCCGCTTCACTCGCATCTCACCTTCAACGCTTCGGACAACGTCTCCACCTCGTCCTTGTAACCTTTGAGCATCTGTTCCACTGACTTGCGAGCCTCGGCCTCGCGCTGGAGAGAATCTTGGAGGAGAACCCTTTCCACCTGCAACTCCTTGTACTTTGTTTGCTCGAGCCGGAGCACACCCAGAGTATCATTGTGCTCGGCTTTTGCCTCCCCCAGCATTGAGTTCACGAGCCTAATCAACCGCCACACCCTGAAGAAGTTGAGCATTCTGACCTCCTTCCCAACCCCCTTCACCTCTGCGACGAGGCAAACGCCAATAATTCCCAGATCTAGCAGATATCCCATGTGAACGAAGAACTTCTCTCGGAAGATGACCAACAGAGTAATGATCTCCAGCAAAAAGAAGAAGAGGACGAACCTATAAGAATGGGTTAGTTACAGTTGAGGAAATTGAAATGAAAGCCATCAGCTCACTCACCCTGACAAGGATTCGACGACCCTCAATATTGCGAATTTGTAATCGGAGATATCATCATGGGAATTCCGGTTAATGTTGTAGGTTAGGAGGATTTCGACGATTGACGTGATTATATCGAGGAAAATGCAGCAAACGACGACGAGCTGTTTTAGGGTTGTGTTAGATTGGATTGGATTGGATAGGATTGAAAGAGCCACCCACCTGAACTTCAAAGAGCTCAAGGAGCCTACCAGTTCGCTCTTTCTTTCGAATCTTGCTCTCTTTCTCGTTTTCAATGTCGTTATTTTTTCTATCATCTCTTTCAGTCTTTATTGGCATGCAAAGTACTGGATCATCTTCATAATTTGTCGTCGTATTTTGTTCTCCCGCACTGACAGCTGCCCGTTGGCGCTTCTTTATGCTGTTGTAAGCTTCAAAGGTGTTCATATTGAGGCTGTCTAAATGGTGTGTAATATCCAGGTTGGTGAACTAAAAAACTTTGAATTTATAATTTAATAAATTAAAATTTTTTACAAATCAACGAAGACGAAGACATGCTGGCCGTTTTCCAAGCCTTGATATGCCTCCTCTTCGTTACCGCTACTTTTGCTGAAGATCTCCCTGAAGGAGCATCCACAACAAAATTCTACTTGTGCCAAGCTCATTCAGAAACATATCTGGGAGAGTACAAGTTCAGGGACTTCCAAGACGGTGCTTCTACCTTCATGAATGAGGAGGGCGTGGGCTTGTGGAGGCACGCTTCGTTTTGGTACATGGGTCCTTACAATGTGTGGCCTCCCAAGACTGAGTGGAGGTGAGTCTTTTAAGCTTCTGCCCTCACACACAGAAGACAGAACGCAACTCAACTCACACCATCACAACACAGGTGCGTTGTCAATTGCGAGGAAGGTCGGGATGAGCCTCCTCTCACTGGGTTTGTCCCCAAGTCGCGTGCCGACGCAGACTTGGAGAGGCCAACGCTACAGCTGACACCTTGCGATGGATTTTCTGAGTTGTAAAACAACTTAACTTAGAAGTCGTTTCGAAAATCATACTTTTATTTAATATGGAATCTGCAGAGGGAATGAGTGAGTTGATTTAAGAACGAATAATTGTGAACAAATCTGACTCTGGGCATTGTTGGGCAAAGTCCTCCACCACAGTGTCGTCACTCTTAGTGGAAGCATCATCATCCTCCTCATCGCTATTGTAATAATTGTTGGGATTCGCTGGGTGAATCTCCTGGCTCAAAGCAATTGGACTTGTCCGTCGTCTCATCGTTCCACTCGTTTTCGGTCGCCCCCCCCGGCCTCGTCTCTAATAGGTCTCATACGCCTCCCCCCACCAGTCTTATCACTTGGAAATGCGGACAAGGGCCTCCCCTTCCCTTCCGCCCTGCACGGCCGCATAGTCACCCCGGTTCGCTTGTCAGAGGGAGCGGCAGACAGCGGCCTGCCATCGTCCCCATCCAGAGTGTCTGTCGAGTTTGGTGAGCTGTTCGAGCGGATTTCCAAATCGATGTCGATTGTAAGGGAGCTTATGTTGTTGCTATTGTTGTTGTTATTCTGGTTGTTGTTGATGTCGATGTTGTTGTCGATGTTGTTGTCGATGTTGTTGCCGATGTTGTTTTCGATGTTGTTTTCGATGTTGTTGTTATTGTCATCGGCATCGTCATTGATCGAGTTCGAATCTATAATTTGTTGTCGATGGAGGACAAGTTCTTTCTCGAGCTTTTTTAGCGCAAGCAACAATAGCTTGTTTTTTTTATGTTTTGTGTTGCTTTTGGTGGTGGCTTGTGGTGGAGGGGGAGGGGAACGGGGAGGAAGAGGCACAGAAGCGTTAAAAGTTGAGTTTGAGTTTGAGGGAGGTATAGGAAGTGATGCAGCTGAATCAACTATTGGAGCCTGCGCCCACGTGGATAAATATTGGGATATTGTGCGCAAGTCCGAGCGACTAGGCGTTGAAGGCAGGGAGGAGGCAGACCATTGTGATGATGCTGAAACCCCACCATTCATGACATTCATGATTAGATTTTTGATTTTTTCTTGGTTGGGATTAAGGACACAGCCAGTTCCAAGATAAATTTCTTTCTAGTTTTCTCAAGGTGAGCACAACGTCGTGGTGGAAGCTGACAAAGTCCTAAACACACACACAAGACAATTGAATTTTCTGCACTTCCAACTTTAAAAAATATTTCTTCGATTTTTTATAAACACATTTTGTTGGAGTCCAGCTTGAGAGTGAAACCTTCCATTCGCCCCAGGCCCCCCTGAAGTCAATCGTCTCTCGTGGTTGTCTTACCAACTCAGTACATAGAAAATGGGTAGAAACCGGCGAAAGCTCTCACTTCTGGCGAACATAATGGAAGATCTCGAGATGACAGAAAACCAAAAGGTAGCATTTGCTGTTGCAATGCTGTTCCTCGTCCTCGCTTTAAAGCTATACCGCTCGAGCAAACCGAAGTTGAAGCAGACACCAAAAGCGAAAGCGAAGGTGAAAAAAAATAAGAAATCCTAGTTCCATTAGCTCTTTCTTTATCTATCTTAGCTTCATTTTGTACTGTGTGAAAGATTGTTAGAACAATGTGCACTCCACCTCCACCTTCCACCTCCACCTTCACCTCCACCTCCACCTCCACCTCCACATCCACATCTCTCTCACCATTCCGCACTCACCATATTGCGGACAAATATATTTTCAGTCCACCTCCTCTCAGTCCTCATCCTCATCCTCCCGCCCTTCTCCCATCTGAGTCACGCTCAGCTTCCTGCCCCCCTTCCCTTTCCTGCTCGTACTCTTCATAGTGGCCTTCAGAACCATCATATTAATCTCATCGCTCTTTTCCTTCGCCTCAGCCTCGTCTTCACTGTCCCCCAGTTCATCATCTTTACTGTCCTTCAATCCCAACGCCGCATCATCGTCGGCGTCCAGATCCAAGTTCGCCATGTCCACCTCCATTGCTTTCTTCATGCTGTTCCGCGTGAACGTCCTCGTTGCCCTCATTGTGACTCGAACTTTATTCACCAGTCCCTTGGTGCTCTTGTGCACCACCATTAACGCCTCCTTCTTCTCCTCCTCCGTCGCTCCGCTCGTCGCCTTTCCGTCCAATTTAAACCCGCACACCTCGCAAAAGGTCGCGCTCGCGTCCTCAACCTCGTATTGGCACTTTGGGCAGATTCTGGATTTCTTTTTCTTCCCCATGGACAAGAACCTTTTCTTGTTCTCCACGTCGGCCCAATGTTTTCTGTCTGCGTCACTCAGGAGCTTCGTGATTTCCTTCTGAATTTGCACGGCGTCCACCAGCTCGTCAATTGCATTAAACTCTGCGCCGTTGAGAGGTTAGTTATTAATAGACACATACTCATGGGTGGCGCCTTGCTCGCCCCTCACCTTTCTCCTCCCAAACCTTCTGGGCGTTGACGATGCTGATTGCCATCGTCTTGCACACGTTGTCTGTCCTGATCCTCTCCAGCACCTTATCTTTCGCCAGTTGGTCTTCCCACACGTCAACGTACTCTTGCAGCAAAACCCTGCAGAAGTAAGCGCCGAATCTCATGTCGCTAATCAGTTGAATCTTGAACAGCTTCATGACCTCGCTGTCTTCCGCTGGGTCCAGTCTCGGGTCTGGTTCGTCCCAAGCAACGCTTTTCTGTGTGCTCTCGTTGTAGAAGATCCACTCCTTTTCACCATCATCCTGCTTTATGATCCAATCGTCGAAGTTGTTCAGCTGCGCCGAGCAAAACAAAACAAAAACAAAACGAGCGAGCATAATATAATGTTATTAATTTTTTGAAGTTTTTGAGGTGTGGAATTACTTTGGTTGTGGAGGGGGGGAGACCCCTCCACCCCCCCCCCCACCGCTGCGCTCGGCTATCCGCTGCTCTCGGCTTTCGGATTACAGCTCCTCCCTCGCTACCGCTCGGACGATCGCAATGGACGCAGCTTCGCTGGCTGCGCTCGCTCGCATTTCATTTCCGCTCGTTCGCTCCGCTCACTTACCTCCGTGCTCAGCCTAACCTCGTCCAGCAGCACGCTGTGGTACCTGTTCCGCTCGTTGTCCTCATCCCAGCCCAGGTACTCCCAAGATTCCGCCCGCTCCTTTTTAAGCTCCATTTCGGCCTCCAACTTCGTCTTGTCCTTGGCCTTCTGCTCAATTATTTGGGACACTTCGGGGCGGAACATTTTGTACATTTTCCACGAGTTATCGGCGTAGAGCTGGATTCGCTCGTGTTCCTGCTCAAAATCGATCCACTCGTGGTCGCCGTCCGCATAGTTCACCCTCCACCTGTGCTTGCTCTTGTTGTACTTGGTAACCTTCCCGGTGAAGAACTCGTCGTTCAGAACCCAGTAAACCTGCGCAGAGCGAATAGAGGTGCATTTTTAATGAGGCAAAAGCAAAACGAACACAAACATTCAAAAGAATTGCGAGTTAGTTTATTAGTGGATGTTAACCATCTGTAGCAATTTCCCGGGATTCATTGCTCGAGTTTTCTTCTAAGTTCGCTCGCTTCGCAGGCTCACCTTTACTTTCAGTCCGATCATGCTCCTCTCGAACGCGTACGCCAACGGCCTCTCGTAGGTCGTGGCTTGCAAGCTTGGGTTGTACCACATCGGACAGCCCTTCTCTTGGTCGTACTGCTCCTGCCACAAATCATTGATGTCCACAAAAGTTTCTTCCTCGCTCGCGGAGTCGTGCTGCGCGCCCTCCAACCTCTGGGCATTCCTAATGTCCGCGCACCTCTGGCGCTCCTGCAGCTCGAGCTGCTGCCTTTTGAACACGTACGCCGCAACCTTGTTCATCTTGATGTCGCTCCAGTGGAGGATTCTAGTTGCCCTGAACACGCGCTGGATCATCAGCGCTGCCTCCATCTCACAGTTGTGCTCGTATTTCGCAGCACGCATCTCCTCCCTGCCCAAAAAGCCTCTGAACACAGCTTGCACCCGCAAGCAGCTTCGGTTACGGAGCCTGTGGGGCGGGAAGGGTGGGGGGAGAAAATTAGAACAAAAAGTCATTTCATTCCA
>Ga0302116_1000812_pt1 | contig 18750 bp, 24 predicted proteins | sample AG5_SCM_MG_FD_203124 | JGI IMG/M metagenome (GOLD analysis project Ga0302116, IMG submission 203124) | Marine microbial communities from Western Arctic Ocean, Canada - AG5_SCM | ecosystem: Environmental > Aquatic > Marine > Oceanic | place: Canada: Western Arctic Ocean | collected 2017-10-01 | reverse complement strand
GAGCGGAGGGCGGGAGGAGGCGGCAAGGCGGGCGGAGTGGGGGACGGAGAGGTGGGAGGAGGGGAGGAGGGGGTGGGAGGACCGGAGGCGCTGTCGGGAGAAGGTCCAGGTTGAGGAAAACTCGAGGGAAGAATTTGGATTTGAATTTGAATTTGCTTGGTTAGGCGAAAGGTCTAGCATCTTTGCGCTGGTTGAGCCCTCGCTACCGCCCACCATGACAATGTCGTCGATGAAGCTGACCATTGTGTCGATCCCAAGGCGTTCGTTCCTCTCCTTCTCCTCCTGCGCCATGAAACGAGTAAAACGAGCAAAAGAATTGAGAATACTGTTAGTTTAGTAGTAACTCGTATATTTCTCGTCTTCATCAAGGCCGCTCGCAAAAAAAATTCGCGACCATCGCTCACCATTCTATCCCAGTCCACCTTGGTTTTATCTTTCTTCTTGCTCCTCCTTTTGCCCGCACCTTCCTCCTCCCCCCCCCCCTCCACCTCGGCCAGTCTCTTCTCGACGCTTCTGGTGTGCCCCTCGTGGCAAAGCCCCGCAACGTCGAGCCCCAGGCAACGCTCAAGGCAGAGGAGGAGGCCGAGGATGGAGTGGAGGGTCAGACCGTTCAGCCGAAGGGCCTCGGCGTAACGCTGCGCCGAGCCAAAATTGTTGAGTTGGTTAGTTCAGTAGTGGATGTAGCCATGAATAGTAATTTCGGACGGAAATTGGTAATTTTGCTCGCTCACCTTGCAAGATTGCTCCTCCAGGGTGTAGAGGACCTTTGGCTCTCGACCTTTGCGCCCTCGCTTCTTGGAGTTGCTGGAGTTGCTGGAGTTGTTGGAGTTGTCGGAGGAGTCGGAGGAGGAAGAGGAGGAAGAGTCGTCGCTGTCGCTACTATCCTGTTGTTGTTGTCCAACCTCGTACCCCTCCGGAACGGGTACCATCGTCGGAAAGTCAACCGGCAGCCTCATGCACCTGTTCGTCCTGTCCGTTGCTTTTCCCAGGAGGTGCAGCAGCGCGTCCCGAAGGCTGCTGGCGTCGCTGGACGACCCCGCCATGGCGATTGACGTCACCTCCACGGACCAGCGCCAGAACTGGCCTTGGATGGTGCTGATTGTCGACCGGGCGGAGGTTAGAATGGCTTGGGAGGAAGCTTCCACCGCGGCCGTGGCGGCTTTGGGCGTCGTCGCTTTCGAGTTTACGTTTGCGCTCGCTTTTCGTCCCTGGGGGTTGTTCCTCGCCTCGTCCGCCTCCTTCTCCCTCTTGACCAGCGATACGAAGGTCTCCCGAACACTAGCGACGACTTCCTTCATCACCGCCCCGTCCCTAATGAGCCTCTTCACTACGCCCACCAGGCTGCTCTTTGAGTTGACGATGTTGGTATCGTCCTCCCTCCCCCCGAGCATCCTGCGCCGAGCAAAGCGAGATTGTGCGCATTTTTAAAGAAAGACGAGAGCAACGAGCGAGCCAAACGAATTGGGTGGAATAATGTTAGCTTAGTAGTGGATGTAACCGTCTATAGCCATTTCGTGGGATTCATCGCGAGTATTCTCGTCTTCGTCAAGGCTCGCTCGCTTCGCTCGCACACCTCCACACATCCCGCAGCCCCCCCCCACCACCACCGCGGAGAAGCAGCAGCGGGAGGCTCGATTCGAACGCCTCAAAGTCGTGGCTCATTCTGACCCTATGGGCGACCTCGTCCCTGTGGAACCTCCACACTTTTGTTAGGACGGGGAGGAGCCGCAGGGGGGAGATGGGGAGAGAGCCGAGGGTCACGGACCGAAGAGCGGATTCCAGGGAGTAAGAGTCCTTTTCTGTTTTTCCGATTGATGCAAGGTGGCTTTCGACCTATTTCAATAATGTTAGTATGATATGTTATGTATAAGTACCGCAAAAAAACTCACCTCCTTTTTCCTCCTCGTCTTCTCCGCGGGCAGCAAGCTCTTGGACAGAGCCATGTACACCTCGCTGGCCTCCTTGCCGTTCGGGTCGAGGAAAACTCCGAGCGCCGCGACGGCGGCCGGGAACTCCGCGAACGTCCGAGTGGACTTTTTGTCCTGGTAGTGCATCACGTAGTTACGGGTCACCTTGACGTACTTCTGTGTTGTGGTGTCATTGTGGTCATCCATTTCCATTTCTATTTGGTCATCCATTTCTATTTCCATCTTCCCACTCCCATTAACTCTCCCCTTCTTCGAGCTTTGCAGCGTCGCCAAGGCCGCTGAGCTGAGCGGGTTGCCCCTCGCCATCTTCGCGCTAGTGACCCGCGTCTTTAGCAGCAGGTGGAGCGTGACCATCCGGTGGCTGACCGTGCTGCTCTTTACCGCACTAACGAAGGCCGCCTTTTGAGCGCGGATCATGTTTGGCGTCCACCGCTTGGAGGCATCCGCGTCTCCCTTTTTACGGGAGGGAACCTTCGAGACAACGTAGGGGTTGACCGCCGCTGCGCCGGATGAGTATGAAATGGAGTGAAGTGAGAAAAATGTGAAAAAGGCGAACCACTGAATTGGCCGTAACTCCAACGCACGATTGTCTTTAGACGCTATGAATTGGACGCGGTTTCGGGTTCGGACAGGCGCATCGTTTTGTGCGAAGGATTTTTTCAAGGACGGTCCAGATCAGGGGCAGCTGCACGTCAATGTGAAATCTCCAAAAAAGGCAAAAAAAGGGCGAATCACTGGATCGACCGTAGCTCCAACGTATGGAGGTATTAGACACTCAGAATTGGACACGGCGGCTAGTTCGGTCAGGCGCATCTTTTTTATGCGGGTTGTTGTTCAGGGACGGTCCAAAACACGCCATCTGCGCGTCAATGTGAAAACTCAAAAAAAGGCGAATCATTGTTTCGACCGTAACTCCAGCGCACGATGTATTTAGACGCTATGAATTGGACACGGTTGCTTTTGGCAAGGAGCGTCTTTTTGCGCGATAGGGTTGTTGAAGAAGAGTCCAAAGGGCTCACCTGCGAACCGGTTTTTAGCGGCAGCGTCGGCGGCGAAAACTTCGACCATGATCCGCCGGGAGAAGCGTGTCACAGCCTTTTCGAACTGCGGCCCGGAGATCACCACGTCAACCTAAACCGAACGAATCGACGAGCGAGTGAGGCGCAATACATTTGCGTGGATTAGTTTGGGTGGAAGCGGAAATAATAAATTTTAATTCAATTCCATTTCTTTTCGCACCTGCTGGAACACACTCGTCAACTCCCCCGATGAGAACGCCTGCCCGTGGAACACTGTGGGGGTTAGCACCGAATTGTACATCCGCTCGCGGTACTCTCCATCATTGGAGCCCAGTCCCTTGTCTGCACTTTTATTACTATTCGGATAAAGAACTTTGTCGTGAAGCTCCTGGACAACATTTGCAGCGCCGGCCAGCCCCACGGCGTCCACCGCCTTCATCACGTGGGGGAGGCCGTAGGCCGAGCCATTGAACCCGGGCATCAGCGGCAGGGAGACGAACGCACAAGGGTCGCCATCGCCATCGCCATCGCCATCGCCATTGCCATCACCAGGGGGAGAAAGGACCCGGGCGGTCCGGCGCCTCACAACGTTGTAGGGACCGTAGCCCTCGCCCGACTTGAGGCGGGAAAGCCAGGAGGACTCTACGGGGGGGGGCTTGAGGAGGGACGCCCGAATTTCCATTTGCCGGAGATGGGGAATCAATGATGCATAGGGATTCTGGGGGAGTTGGGGGGAGGAAATCAACAACGAGAGAGCAGCAGAGATCGAAGAGGTGAGCTTCGACTCGTCAGCATATGCCTGGAGACGATCGTTCAGCATTGTCTAACAACAATCGATCATTGGTTCTTATCTTAAAAACTTATCTTAAAAAAGAAAAAAAATTATAAATTTTAAAGATATTCAAACGCCGGTTATATTCAACAAAACAAAACAACCCATTTATACCACTGTTGCTCTCTACGCATTGAGCATCACTTAAATCCCCCCCCCACCACCCCCCTCCCCAACATGGAGCCCCCCACTGAGGCATCCATCGAGCTTGAGCATTCTATTGCTTTCTCTGGAATCCCTGGCGGTCTCTTCTACCACCCAGCCGGCGAGCACTTTATATTTGCGTCCGGTGGGACGGTAGTGATCCAGTCGTTCCTGGATCCACACGACCAGCACTTCCTAGCAGGCCATGATGGCCCCATCTCTTCCCTTTGCATGAGCAAGTCAGGAAGGTATTTTGCTTCGGGCCAGAATGGCGAGAACAGTGATGTGCTGGTTTGGGACTTCGAGACCAAACAGATCTGCTATAGACTGAGCGAGCACGACCACGGGATAAAGTGCATTGCGTTCAGCGACGACGAGCTGCTGCTGTGCAGCGTTGGGGTTGACAATGATGGCAAGATGATCATTTGGGATTTGAGTAATGGGTACATCGTGTGCAGCGCCAAGGCGAATCCGCACCCCACTAGTTGTGTAGCGTGGGGTGGGATGGTGAAGGACATCAAGGTGAGCGATGAGTGAGTGTATATTTGTCTGTCCAACCTGCTCACTTACGGCCCTGGGATCGTGTGCTTCGACGCGGAAGGGTGGATGCTGTACGGGGGGGAGATGTTAACTGTTGTCACTAACGACGAACCTCACCACACCTCCCATCACAGAGACGAGACACAGAGAAATACCTCCTGTGCACCTCTGGCGCAAAAACGTCCGTGGTGTGGTCCCTCGACCCGTACCTCGGAGAGCTGACCTCGGAGCAGATCCACACAACAGGCCGAGGCGAGCAAACTCGCGAGAACCTGGTTGTCGAGTTCTCGGCCGACCGAGAAACAATTTACTGCGGAACGACCTCTGGCGACTTTGCGCTAATCAATGTCAGGCTCATGAAGCTCAGCAAAACCGTCCCCGCCTGCAAGCTGGGAATAACGAGCTTGCTAAGCTGGCCAGAGGGAGTTATTTGCGGGGGGGGGGACGGGACTATTACGACATTTGACAGCACGTACAATGACATCCAGCAGTGCCAACTGGACGGACCCATCGTTGCAATGAGTTTTAGTCCGGACAAGGCGGAGGTGGTTGCGGGAACGAGCAAGGGGTGAGTGAGTAGCGAGCGAGCGCAGCGAGCGAAGCTGCGTCCATTGCGACGACCGCAGGGAGGAGCTGCGTCCATCAAGCCCGAGCGCAGCGGAAAGCCGGAGCGCAGCGGAAAGCCGGAGCGCAGCGGAAAGCCGGAGCGCAGCGGAAAACCGGAGCGCAGCGGAAAGCCGAGCGCAGCGGAAAGCCGAGTGCAGCGGAAGGGGGGGAGTCTCCCCCCCTCCACAACCCAAGTAATTTCGAAACCTCAAAAAAACTCAAAAATTGTCTTTGTAAGGGGAGTGGAGTGGATTGGAGTGAAGAGTGGACCTAACCTGGAGTGGAGAGTGGAGAGTGGACCTAACCTGGAGTGGAGAGTGGAGAGTGGGGAGGGAGAGAGGGAGAGGGAGAGTGGACCTAACCCAACCCAATTCAATTCAAAATTGCGCAGATTCGTGTACAGAGTCCGGCTGGAGGGCCTGCAAAGCTTGCTGCTGTGCGAGAACCACTGTGCGCCAGTTATCTGCGTGGCGTTCGCGCCGGAAGCCAGCGACAAGTTCGCAACCGCTTCTGTTGACAACACTCTGAGGATCTGGGACTCCGGAGACTACACGGTCATCACCACGGCAATCGTGAAGGACGCCGGAGCGCCCACGTGCTTGGTGTACAGCTTGGACATGCTCGTGAGCGGGTGGGACGACGGAATTATCCGTGCCCACGATGTCGATTCGGGCAACCCGCTGTGGCTTATTGAGAACGCCCACAGGTGAGTGAGCGAGACGAGAATACGAGCCAGCGAGCGAAGTGAGCTAGTCACAACTAGTGTACAGACGAGAAAAAGAGCCACTACTTACCCCTTCGCATCTTCTTCGCTCGGCGCAGGGCTGGGGTCACGGCCTTGACCTTGAGCCACAACCAGCGGTTCATTCTGAGTGGGGGGAGTCAGGGAGAGGTTAGGGTGTGGGAGCTGAGGACGAGGGAGCTGGTGAGCCACTTGAAGGAGCACACTCTCCCGGTAAAGAGCATTGCGCTGTACGAGGACAACTTTCACGCTATTAGTTGCAGCCGAGATAGAAGCATCTTGTGCTGGGACTTGAGGAGCGAAAGGAGAATCACAAGTCACCAGCAGCGAATGGGGGGGATAAACTCAGTGGCGCTGAGCAAAGATCAGACCATGGTTCTGACAGTCGGCCAGGAGGTGAGCGGAGAGGCGAGCGAAGAAGAGCAGAGTGCGAAGAGTGCGAAGAGAAGAAAAAACTAACCAACTATTTGCAGCGGAGGGTTACTAGCTGGGACTTGAGGGACCAGAACCCGGTGGCTGTGCGGGACTTGAGCCCGAACTTGGACGACGAAGCGACCACCATTGCGATTAGTCACGACGGAAAGTTATTAGCAACAGCCGGAAGTGCACAGCTGGTCAAATTGTGGAGCGTAAAGAGCTTTGATTTGCTGGCCGTGGGGGAAGGGCACAGTGGGCTGGTGAATGATTTAAAGTTCTCGCCAGACGATAGGCAGATCGTGAGTGTCGGGGAGGACGGAGGTGTGTTTATTTTCAACGTTTATGTTTGAGGAGGGGAGAGGGAGAGAGAGAGATAGATTTAAATGTATGAAATTTGTGAAATTTTCTTCTAAATTCAGCTCTTTTATGCGCAAGGAAAGGTGGGTCAAGCAAGAGAAGCCTTGATCGCTTCAGCTAGAAGATCTTCTTCCGTCACGTTAGGTTCGACATGCGACAGCAGGAGCACTTGCTGCAGCAAATCGTCGTTATCATCGTTATCAAGTATAATATTGATTTCGGATTTTCTGGGAACGGAGAAATTCTGCTCGCTGAGCGCATTAAAAATTGCCCTCTGGAACCCCTCATCGTCGTCTTCGTTAGCTGCTATGGGAGGTGTCGTTGTTGCTGTTGTTGGTGTTGTTGTTGTTGGTGGTGATGGTACGTCCGTAGTGGCCATGAACACTAGGGATGGATCGGTGATTTGAGAATGTGGAGCTGGTGCTGGAGCTGACGCTGCTGTTTGGTTGGTGTAGTGGTGCCCAGCTCGGGTAAGAGAACTTCGTCTCCGAGGAGCATCTTCATTGCCGCCAATTTGCAGCCGCCTCGAGAGCTCGCTGTTTCGCTGCGCCGCAAAAGCAGCGGCACCGCTGTCACGCGCTGATCGATTCATTTGGGACACAATCTCGTCCGAGCAAGTATTTAAAAAAGTTGATTCGATGCCGCCGCCAACAAGCGCCTCTCGTTTAGGAGCGTCCGGCGGCCTGGGAAGGCTATTGCTATTTCTATTGCTATTTCTGTTGCTATTACTGCCAATATCTTTGTTATCGTCATTAATATCCGACTGCATGAGAGCTCGAGCGAGCGCCTCGTCGTTGTCCAAGTATGACGATGCTGGTGCCGGTTCAAAAAGTTGTGTTGGCACTGTGATGTCATTGGTGCGGGTGGCAGCAACATTCAGCGCATGGTCAAGCGCATCACCTTGACGCGCTACATGTGTCCGCGCCTTTTGAGCAGATCGCGGCTGGTCAACCACCACCTGGAGCTCAACAATTGTTCCGTGGGATATGCCAACCTCGTGCAGAGATAATGTCATGTTCTCAGCGGTTATTGCTTCATCGTAATCAACCTCATACGACGAACGAACTATTACTGTACTTGCATTCATTCGAGCCATTCCCCTTCCTCCTTCACCCTCACTTTCAACTGCCAAGCGAAGAACACTAACGATGGACTCGTCGTCACTTCCAATATTTAAGGAAAACGAGCTTGTACGTTGCTCAACTTCTGCGGCGATGAATGCTCGCGTTTCTCCTGTTACAAGAGCGAGGAGGAGCTCACGAACGGTAGATGTGGAGCCGAGAGGGCTGATTCTTTTCATTCCCATGTTTGTGCGAACACGAACAATGAAGGTCATGGTACTATTATTAACAGAGGGTGGCGCTCATAGGAGGTCAAGCACTTGTTGTTTAATTTACAATATGAAATGATTTTTTTTTTTTTTTGGATTCACCACCAAAGTGCCAAAGTGCCAATCCACGCACACAATTAGACACATACAGAAAATAAAAAGAGTTTTTATTGTGCCAGTTGCCCCCTCCACTTATCGACCCTTGACCTCATTCTTTAATACTATAGTAAATTCCATTCCTCCAAGCTGACAATTCCACACAACAGTCCAAATATAAAAATTTCACAAGCTGATGTTCGTTCCTCTTCTTCTCCTTCTCTTTCCCACCCCATCAACTTCAACAACCCCTTTTCTAGCAGGTGCAGATGTCGTGGCTTACTTTACGCTGCCTGAATCATCTCCAGCGGTTATCGGAACTTCAAAATTCTCCACCGTTTACACCTCTTTCGACAACTTCAACTCCTCCCAAAAGCTCTCGACAACCTTCTACTTCTCGACAGAAGAGAATAAAGATGCCTTTGAACTCTCACCCACGGATTACCTCCCGGAGTACGGTGGATTCTGTTCATACGGTGTTGCTTTTGAAACGATTGAAGCTGGTGGCTGGCCGTGGAGCCGTCACTACGTGGGTGCCCCCGGGACACCTGACATTTGGAAGATAAGCCCGGAGGGGAAGCTGTACATTGCGTTCATTCCCGGCGCAATGGACGGTTTCTTTGAGGAGTGGCCAGTTGCCAGGGATTTGGCGGATGCTCGTTGGGGCGAGTGGTGGGGTGAGGTGAGTGAAGCAGCCCCCTCTACGACCACCGGGCCTTACAATACAGAGTGCTTGGGCCCACCAGACGTTTGGGCTCAACATAGTTGTTCCAACAAACCCCAGGAAGTGGACGGCGTAGAAACGATCGATGTTGTCTCCGATGATTGCAAAGATGTGTTAGAGAAGCACTGCCACGACGTAGCGCCAAGCACTCCTGGTTCCCCAAATATCTTATCGAGCGGGTGCGACGATTGCATTGACGATAATTGGATGATTTTGGTTGCTGGAGGGTGCGAGAAGAATGAAACGAGTCAATATATCTCGAATGTTGTGGACAAATACTACTGCAAATAAGGAGGAAATGAATTGGGTATTCTATTAACTTTTTGAAAAAGTTTCTAAAAATCCCAAAAATTATAGCAGCCTTCCCATTTCCCAACATTCATTACTGCTGTACGAAGTTCTTGCCGTACGCTCTTCCACTGTCACTCGGCAACTTTTGATTGATATCCCATTGATCCATGGTCATTGCCATGATGCTATCCGGACTCTTAACGCACATGCTCGCGTGAGCGTACGCCTTGGGCAGAATCCTGTCGAAATAGAAATTTCCGGTGTTCATTTTTCCTCGGTAGAAGGTCTTCTCCGCCTCGTCCATATCCGGGTTGCTCTCCAGCGCATCCGCTGCGGCGTTCATCATCCTCAACCACTGCAGGCCGCAGTTGAAGTACCCCTGCATCATCAGAAAGTCGACGCTCGCACTCCCCACCGCCTCCTTGTTTCCGCTCGCGTGGCCCAAAATTCTCGCCACGGCGTACATGGTCCGAGCGGTGAAGGCACCGATCTCCAGCGCCTTCGTGTGCAGCCCGTACTTCATCGCGTTGCTTCCTGTGCCGATTTTGAAGCATTCGGTTGCAACGTTCTTCAAGTGCTTCCTCAGAAGCACGCCCTTGTCCATGATGATTTTCCTTCCCAGCAAATCGAGTCCTTGGACGCCGGTTGTTCCCTCGTACAAAGTGCTTATCCTGGCATCTCTCATGATTTGCTCCATGCCGTAATCTTTTATGAATCCTGCCCCACCGTACACCTGCATCCCCAAGCTGCTGCATTCAACCCCAAGCTCGGTCAAGAACGCCTTCAATGTGGGGGTGTGCAACCCCAGCTCGTTCTCGCACTCGTCCCTTATCTTCTCGTTCTCGTGCATCATTCCGTCCGCGATCAAGCTCGCCTCGTAGATCATGGCTCGCCCCCCCTCGCACAGCGCCTTGATGGTGAGCATGTTCTTCCTGACGTCCGGGTGGTGGATGATCCGATCGGCCACGGCCTCCGGGTCCTTCTTCCCCGACAGCGCGCGCATGCTGCGCCTCTCCATTACCCACGGCAGCGCGCCCTGATAACTGCGCTCCATGTGGCACACGCCCTGCATGGCCGTTCCGAGCCTCGCGGTGTTCATAAAGGTGAACATCTGGGCGAGGCCGTCGTTGGCCTCGCCGATCAAGAAGCCCTTGGAGTTCTCGAAGGCCATCACGCAGGTGGCGGAGCTCTTGATGCCCATCTTGGTCTCAATGCCGGCGCAAACGACGTTCTTGGTTGCACCTTCGGGCACCTCGCCGTTGGAGTCGGGCATGAACTTGGGCACCAGGAAGAGCGAGATTCCCTTGGTCCCGTGGGGCGCGTCCGGGAGCTTGGCAAGGACGATGTGGACTATGTTGTCCGCCATGTCGTGCTCTCCCGAACTGATGTAAACCTTGGTCCCGCTCACGTCGTACAGGCCGTTTCCATCGGGAACGGCCTTGGTCGAAGTTTGCGCCAAGTCGGTCCCGCAGTGCGGCTCTGTCAAGCACATGGTCCCGCTCCACTCGCCGCTAGCCAGTTTGGTCAGGTAGGTTTGCTTCATGGCCTCGTCCCCGTGGAGGATCAATGTGTTCATGCAGCCAACGGACAGCCCAGGGTACATTGCCCACGACCAGTTGGCTGTTCCTATCATCTCGGACTTCATTATGCCCAAGGACATGGGCATGCCCTGGCCTCCGTATGCTTCTGGGACGGTGAGGCCGTTCCAGCCAGCGGCTGTGCAAACGTAAGGTGAAGGTGAAGGATGAGGTGATAGTGATGTTAATTGAAAAAGTGGATTAGATTTCGAATTTCGGAATCGATGTATGAATGAGTCAGCAACCTGTCAGGAAAAAAAAATCTCACCGGAGAACTCTTGGTACGACTCGCGGTACCCCTTGGGAGTGATAACGTCGCCATTGGGCATGTACTTGCAAGCCGTGTCTCCAGGCCCATACAAGGGAGCAACCACCTCCTGCGCGAACTTTGCGCATTCTACGTTGATGGCATCGAGCATGTCCGCCGTGACAGGCTCCACCGGATCGCCACCGCCGCCGGCTTCCGGTGCGAGCTGAGCGGCGACCTTCCTGTAGTGGGACTCAGCATCGAACACCTCGTTCATGATGAAGTTGGTCTCGCTGAGGGGGTGCACCCAAGGGAGATTTGCATGAGATCCTTCGGCAGCGGCTGGGGAGTCGGAAGCAGATTCACTTGTGGCAGGGGCAGCGCTGAAGTAGCGAGCACTCAGGCCCCTGAGGGGGCGGGCGATTATTGTGGTGCGCAACATAAATTTGTGTTGTGGGTAAAAAAAAATCAAAAAATCAAAAAAAAAAAAAACAAGGGAAAAGGTGCAAGTGTCATTTTGCAATAATGATGCGATAATGATGCGATAATGATGCGAGTCCTTAGTACCGCTCTCGCAGTGTTTCATATGGCTGCGGGGTCGACTTTCGAATACTTCTACCAAGAGGCCATAATTACCTGCAACTTTGACACCTTTTCGAAAGCACTCCTGGAAACAATGTCACCAGAAGGACTTCAGTACGACTACGAAAACGCGCGAACCGCTACGGACGCGCTGGTGCATTGTTTGAACACATACTGCCAGGTTGACGAGCTGTCGACCTCGTTGCTCAGCAACAATCTCCCTCCAAACATGGTGGCCTCAATTTTCAATGATCTCTCGGCCTTGAGCGATTGCCCGAATTCAAAAGAGTTCTTTTTGAGGAAAGGCGTGGGGGTAGCACCCCATTTAACAACAATTGCGAAGAACTTGGGCTACTTATTGGAGCAGAGCGATCGCGCGGAAGAGGCGGCTGAGCTGTACGAAAATGTTAGGGGGCAAATAGTTGGATTTGATCCGGGGTTGGAGCTGCTTCTATGCACCAACTGCCCACCGCACTTTGGGGGGGTGGAGGAAGTTGAATTTTGGCACGAAAAGATTATGAGATGTGGGACGGCGTTGCTGCGTATGGACATGGATAAGGATTTGGATAAGGATTTTGATTTGGATCCGACGACGCAAATCGGACAAATGCCCCTGAGCTGGCCGTACTTGGGCAAACCCATGTTGCCGCTAATGAAAATGCTAGGGGAGCTTTACAAGAAGCTCTTTCCCATGCTAACGGAGGTAACGAATTTAACAATAGGTGGGGCGGGCGGCAAAAACATTCGTTTGGGGGTTGTAGCCGAGTATGCCGGGAACACGAGCCCGGGAATGCTTATAGACTTCGTACTGAGCGAACTAGGTCAGAAGGAGGAGTTTGAACTGATATTTTTTCCCCCTAAAGATCTCAACACCGAGTTCTCAAGGCGCATTGAAACAGTTGCGGCGAAAACGGTCCCACTGCAAATGTACGACTTGAGGAAGTGTAAAAGTCTGATTTTGAACGAGCGAATCGACGTGTTGGTGTACTTGGCCATCGGGATGAACCCATTGAGCTACTACTTGAGCTTTTCGAGGTTGGCGAGGGTTCAGGTGCAGTTTGGGCATGGACATCCGGTTACGAGTGGGACGGGGGAGGTGGACTATTTCGTCAGTAGCGATTTATTTCAATCTTTCCCGCGGGATGAGCAGCAGCAGCAACAGCATTCGGAGCAGCTCGTCCTCTTCGACACCCTCACGACGTCCTTCGGTTTAGAATCTGAATCTGATTCTGATTCTCTCCCCCTATCCTACAACCTATCACACTACAATCTCCCCCCTGGCCACAACTACTACGCCTGCATGCAGTACTCGAAAAAAATCCACCCCAAGTTCGACGAGATTATCATTGGCGTGTTGGAAACAGACAAGAAGGGGGTTGTTTTGCTGCTGGAAGGCAGCAGGAGGCACGTCGAGCGGTTCAAGAAGGGTGGAATGAGCGAAGATAGCGTTGGAAGGCTTGTTTTCATGGAGCGAATGCCGAGGGAGGAGCTGCTAGGATTGGTGAGGCTGTGCGACGTGATGCTCGGGACGTTTCCCTGGGGAGAGGGGGTCACGACATTTTGTGGTGTGGGGGGTGGGGGGGGGGACGGTGGTGTTGCCGGAAAGGGTGAGCGTGGAGAAACTTACGTTGGGGCAGATCAGGAAGATGGGGTTGGAGAAGTTTTTGGTTGCGGACAGGTGAGCGAGCGGAGCACGGGGAGCGCGGGGTGGTTTTTACTGACAATATTACTATCGATTCGGCGCAGCGTGGATGATTATGTTGCAAAGGCAACGGGGATCGGAATGAACATTGGGGGGATGGGTAGATTGGTAAAGGAACTGATTTTGACAAAACAGTGGAAGATTTTTGCAAAAGAAAATGGAGAGGAGGTGGTCGAGGAGTGGGGGAAGTTTCTGCAAAGGATTTCTGATTTTTAAATTTAAAGCTAGTATAAAATGGACAGAGATTTAGAATATGCTATGCTACATATACACAACATTAATAATTATATTCAATTGTTATTTTAGTAGAAACATGTACGAAGCGGGGGCCATCATGGGGGGGTTTAAACTTTAAAACTTCTTGGTTCAAAGTGCGGATTCGCATTTCGGCGAACCGCGCGTCGAAAACTACAGAGTTGTAGTGGTTGAGCGTTGAGTCGGCAGAATTTACCTGAATGGCTGTGATTACATAAGCAAACTTGACGGTGTCCGAGTCGATGGCATACTGTGCCGTTGAAATGTCAGCAAGAGTAAGGTTTGGGCCATTCAGAATGAAGCCGGATGAAGCATGAAGCTGACGATCGGAATTTTGGTTCAGCCAGTCAAGAACGGCAACGGGATTTGTCATCACTGAGAATGCCTTCCTGTTTTCTAGAATGAAAACTTTTTCGGCTTGTCTAGGAAAGTGCTTGTACTTGAAGACCAGCGCCTCGATGGCCAGTTGACGACCAGACACTTTTTCGAAACCTGGGCCCTCGAACCAGCAGTTCTTCTGAGAAATTGGGGTTACTGCTTTAGGGTTGTTCTTCTGAGAAATTGGGGTTACTGCTTTAGGGTTGTTCATGCTTCTTGTCAAGAAAGAAATGTGAGAAAATCGAGAAGACAATCGATGTCACTTTCGAAGCGATCTAATGATTTAGAAAAATGCGGTGAAGAAGAGAAAAGTGATGGAGAAGAGTAGTTCAATAAAGAATAACGTCCAAAGGATCATGAACTCGCGAATTTTTGCTTCTTCATTATTTTCAAGAAAAAGAAGAAAGAGATTTTTTAATTTTTCGCAAAATAATTTCAAAATCTTCCTCCTCCTACCAATGTTTATTGTTATTCCTATTTCTTCACGCTTGCCACCCGCCTCACTCGAAATTGACCACCAGTCCGAGACTCGTCTCTCCAGGGAAAACATCATCGGTGACTGTGAGCAACTCGCCACTACCGAAAAGTTCGCCAACGGGTTTTTCCAAATTGCCCATGGTGGCTTCCTTCAATGGACCAGAGGCCATATACAACGTTTGTTCGGAGGTCGTAGCGGACGGATTTTTTAGCCTCAGGTCGCCGTCGCACAGCGACTGGAGGACTGCTTTGAGGGTAATGTTGTGGTTTACTCTAATCGTCCGATCCTTGGCCTGGCAAACGGGGCAGTCCTCCTTCACTTCGTACACGAACGAGTGGGTGTAGATGCCGGTGGAGCCCATGTACATCATGTAGGTGTTGAGGTGCTGCGAGCTGTACGTGATGAGCTTGACGACTTCGTTGACGCAAGCGGCAGAAATGATGGCGTTGGTGGAGGCGACTGCCGGAATGATGTTCTTCACCACGCCCATCGTCAACATGTAGGTGACCCCCTTGATGTTGAACTTGTTCGCTCTCTCCAAAGCCTTGTCGAACACCCACTTCATGTCGTCGGGGCTGTCCTTGTCCAATTTCTTTTCCGGAAACTCCTTGGGCCACATCAACGTGAAGGCGTAGCTGGCGTTTTAAAAGAAAGCGGGTTTTGTAAAAAAGAAGCGGGTTTAGTGATGTGGACGTGGCCATCCCACATCGCATCCCACATCGTCGTCGATGCCTGCGTGCGCATCACTATCACTCACCTGATGCAGTGCTCGGGGAGGCGAGGGGTTTCCGCAATGGTGCACATCGGGAAGCTCTTCTGAGGAGGGAAGGCGGACAGACTGCACTCGAAGCAGCTGGTGATCTTGGGGATGATGACCCTCGACTGCCCCTTGAATCCCTCGGTTCCGCCGTCGACTATTGGGATTATGGTGGAAGGATCAGGGTAACCGTCACCATCCATCTGGACCAGACCAACGACCATCGCGTTCAGCCACCTGCGGGCCTCGATGTTGTCAAGGCCAGAAACTATGACGTCGAATTTCGAGTAAAACGAGGAATCCTTGTCCTGGATTTTCCCCAAGTAGTGCTCAATCTCAATGAGAGGGGAACGGGCCTTGACGAACTCGCAGGCAACTTCGCACTTGGGGCGGCCAACGTCCTTGGCACGGAACAGGAACTGCCTGTTGAGATTAGTCACGTCAATCGTGTCGAGGTCGATGCAAAATATATTCTTAACGCCGCTCATTGCGAGGTCCTTCAATATTTCACACCCCAGTCCTCCTGCGCCAACAACCAACACTTTTGCGTTGGCAAGCTTATCGTGGCTCTCTGCACCGGGGACAAACTCGCCCATGGGGAGAGCTGAGTGTTATTTTCATATTTTCGGGGTTAGTTATGCATCGTCATCGTAATGGGGGTTGGCATTCCATATTATGCATGATTACATTGCATGCATGTTATGCGAGATTCAGTTAGCTCACCGCCAGTCTCGCTCGTGAAGGGACCAGGCCGGGCAAGGATTGTTGAGAGAGTCCCTCTTGAATATGCTGACGTTTGCTCAGAGGAAATGTTTGCTCCTCCTTTTTCCATAGGGCTTGTTCGGGGAGGTGTAAGGTCTAGAGGGTCGTTAATAGACCTCTTGGTCATTTGAGCGAAAAGTGACAAAAAGAAAACTTAGGTGAAACTTATTTAACCCCACAGTTACAGTAATAATTATAGGACAGCACATACCATATGCTTTTTGTGTTGCAAATAGCTATATTAATAACAATAATTGGCGCTCTTAATCTTCCTACGTGCTCCGTTGTGGGAGGTGGTAGAATAGGTCAGCTACTCTTGTCCTCATCCGAGAACAATGTGCTGGTGGGTCGAAACACTGCGATGGACAATCTACCCCTTGGTCCCATTTATGTTGCGACACGAAACGATGCGCTTCCCAGCGTAATTTCGCGCTGTCCAAACGATCGACTCTGCGACTTGGTGTTTTTACAGAATGGATATGTGCAGAATTTTATGAACCATTTTGGTGTTGGAGACAACACGCAGGCGCTCCTTTTCTTCGCAGTGACGAAGGCAGGTGCAAAGCCAATCGACGGTGTGACGACCGTGAACCCGGAGGGACTCACTGCGGTAACAGGAAAACACTCGGCTGACTTTGCTGGAAGGCTGTCTGAACTGAATCTAAAGTGCAACATTCTCGACAAAACGAGCTACGAGAAAGCCATGTACGAGAAGTTGATTTGGATCTCTTCGCTGATGCTAATCGGAGCCGCGAAGGGAGAGGCAACGGTTGGAGATGCTAAAATGAATCATTCTGAGCTGGTGGCAAGACTGATTTCAGAAATGAGTGCTTCGGTTGATGTGAATTTGGAAGAAGGCACTCTACCCCGCCTCCTGGCGTACACAGATGTTGTGGCGGATTTCCCTTGCGCGGTGAAGGAGTACGAGTGGAGGAACAAACTTTTTCACGAGAAGGGTTGCGAGCTCCACAACAGCTTGTTGGACAAGTGTGTTGAGCGTGGCGTATTTGCTTTTCCTTAATGCCATTTGGTGTAGTTTTAAGCTCCATTTTTAGGGTCAGTTTCATAAAAATGCAAAATTTTGTTTATAGCCTGCTCGGCACAACCGGTGCCTCCCCAAAGTTACTATCCGGAATGACCGTTCCTGCGTATGCAGTGGTCAGAATATGCGGGTAGCAGACTGTTGTGAGGAACTCATCCAAAGTTGGTCCGCACAGCATCCTCTCCACCAAGTTTCCTGCCAGTAGCCACTTCCCCCCCATTCGCTTTTTCGCAAATACCTCCTTCGCAACAATCTTCCTGAGCCTATCCTCCGTCACCTCCAGCTTGTCGTCCTGAGTTTGCACCTTGTGCTTGGCCCACGTCCAGAGTTGTGCTCGGCTGATCTCTGCAGTAGCAGCGTCCTCCATTTTCCCGTGCATCGGGATGCAGCCAACTCCTCTCAGCCAGGCTTCGGTGTACGCCATCACGACCAAAACACCGTGGGTCAAGTGTTCGCTCCTGATCGCTTTCCCGTACTCGATAACCGGGAGCTCGATTAAGTCACTCTCGGTCACTGCCTGTCCGGCAGGATCGAGCGCCCTGCCGATCTGGTTGTCCTGCGCCGAGCGAACGAATTGGGTGGGTTAGCTTAAGTAGTGGATGTGGGTGGTTGTAGCCATTTCCGTTTCGTTCGCTCGCTTCGTTCACCTCGCGCATGTGCTTGTCGAACACCGTCCTGGCAATTGCCACCAGGGCCGGGTGAGCCACCCACGTTCCGTCGTGCCCGGCTAGCACCTCTCTCAGCTTGTCCGCCTTGACGCTCTCCATGGCCTTCTCGTTTGCCCCCACGTCATTCTTGACGGGAATCGTTGCCGCCATTCCACCCATCGCGAACGTCCCCCTCGAGTGGCAGGTGTGGATAAGCTTCTTGACGTAGCTGTCCATCAACTTGATCTGCATCGTCAAGTGGCTCCTATCCGGCGTTATTCTATTGTTGTGAGATTTGAACTTTTTTATGTAGCTGCGCCGAGCGAAGCGAGGCACATTTTTAATGAAGGTCGAGCGAAACGAGTGAAGCGAGCCAAACGAATTGGGTGGAATAATGTTATTTTAGTAATCGCTCTTATGCTCCTCTTCCTCAAACCCCCCCCGCTCCGCTCGCTCACCTGAACAAGTAGTCCCACCGGCCACAGTTCAGTCCGATGCTGTGTTCCTTGAGCTCGTACAAGATCTCCTCCATCTCGAAAGCTGCGGTGATGGTCTCTAACAACACGGTGGCTCGGATGCTGCCCCTCTCGATAGCGACATAATCCTCACTAGCCTTGAACACATCCGACCAGAGCCTCGCCTCAAGGTACCCCTCCAGCTTGGGAATGTACAGGTAGCAGCCGCTGCCCTGCTTCAACAAGGCCTGGATATTGGTGAAGAAGTAAACGCCAAAGTCGAAAAAGCTGCCGCTCATGACAACTCCGTTGACTGTCACGTGATTTTCGTTCAGATGGAGCCCTCTAGGACGAACGAGTAGCTTGGCAGTTCCAACTTCCTTGAGCGCGTAAACCTGCGCCGAGCGAAGAAGGTGCGAAAACGAATTGAGTGGGTTGGTTTAGTAGTGGCTCGTATTAAGGTCTTCATCAAAGCTCGCTCGCTCACCTTCCCGGTCTTATCATTAGTAAAGGAAATGGTCTTGTTCACCGCGTCGCGCAAATTGCGCTGTCCCTCAGTTAGATTCGACCAAGTTGGGGAGGTGGAGTCTTCAAAGTCTGCCATGTACGTGGATGCCCCAGAGTTCAGCCCGTTGATTACCATCTGCGCCGAGCGAAGCGAAGCGAAGCGAAGCGAGGCGCATTTTTAATGAGGGCGAGCGAAACGATCGAGCCAAACGATCGAGCAGCACGAATTGGGGGGAATAATGTTAGCTTAGTAGTGGATGTAGCCATTATGTCTGTAGCCATGCCATCATTATCCTACAAATACAGCACTTAGGCGGATCCTACAGCTGAGCGAG
>Ga0302116_1000808_pt1 | contig 18786 bp, 28 predicted proteins | sample AG5_SCM_MG_FD_203124 | JGI IMG/M metagenome (GOLD analysis project Ga0302116, IMG submission 203124) | Marine microbial communities from Western Arctic Ocean, Canada - AG5_SCM | ecosystem: Environmental > Aquatic > Marine > Oceanic | place: Canada: Western Arctic Ocean | collected 2017-10-01 | reverse complement strand
ACCCCACCCCACCCCACCCCACCCCACCCCACCCCACCCCACCCCACCCCACCCCACCCCACCCCACCCCACCCCACCCCACCCCACCCCACCCCACCCCACCCCACCCCAAACAATGCGCAAAAACAATCTCGCTTCATTTTGCTCGGCGCAGGGAATTTGGAGGGCCAACAACTTCAAGAACGTCAAGGCAACAATCGCCGGCGTAACGAAACAAACAAACAGCAGCCTCTCCCACCACACCACCCCCCTCGACGTCTTCTCCAAGTCCCAGGTGACAATGTACAAGATAAAGGTGACCGGGTCGCGCTTCTCCTCCGACGACCCTCATACGATCGTGAAGGAGGAGTGGGTCGTCGCTCGCCGCTACAACGGTTTCGTAACCCTTCACAAGCAGCTTAAATCCCAGGTGAGCAGCCTCGGCTCGCGGCTGCTCCTCCCGACGCTGCCGCCGAAGCGGACGCTCACCAAGGGCTTCAACGAGGAGAAGTTCGTCATGGAGCGGGGGAGGGATCTCAACGAGTACCTGCAGCACCTCCTGAGGGAGGGGAACGCGCTCGGGGGGAGCTTTGAGCTTGCGACGTTTCTTAGTTTTATCGAGCCGATTGAGCATGTTGTGGGGAGCAAGCTTAACAAGACTGAGGACATCTTTGGACGGAGGGAGTGTAATCGCACTTTAATACAGGTTGATGGGGTGAAGATGAGCAGCAACAGCAACAGCAACAGCATCAGCATCAGCAACAGCAGTAGCAGTAGGGAGGAGGTTAAGAAGGGGGCGTTGGGGGTGGAGATTAAGGAGGTCGATAAACAAACGAAAACTAACGAGGATAGGATCGTCGGCGATAATGAACGTAATTCTAGCGATGACATATCCTCACCAACAATAACAATAATAGACAAGAATATTAGCAACAAAAAAAGCAGCAACAACCCCCACCCCCACCCCTACCCCCACCACAACAACAACAGCCACAAGTACAAGCGCAAACACAGCTTCGCGCACAACACCGCGCTAATGGCCAGCGTCCAAGGGCGGATAAAGACGGTCTCCTACAAGGACGTCCAGCAGAACGTCTTCGAGCTAGCGAAGGTGAGCGAGGCGCAAAATGGGCTGCAGACAGACGTAATGCCGTGTTTTTGGAGCCGTCTCTCCCCTGAACAACCCCCCCCCGCTCTCGCCACAAAAAGACGCGCCGTTACCGGCAAAACTTGCCACCGTGTCCCAAATCTGAGCGTCCGAAAACCTCCATACGTCGGAGCTACGGCCGATTTAGCGATTGGCCTTTTTTTTTAGTTTTCACAATTGGCTGCAGGCGACTTCATCAAACTACTAAACTAACAATTCCACTCAATTCAATTCAATTCGCTCGTGCTTCATTAAAAATGCGCACAATCTCGCTTCGCTCGGCGCTCCGCTCGGCGCTCCGCTCGGCGCTCCGCTCGGCGCTCCGCTCGGCTCTCCGCTCAGAACCTGTTCGACCTCGACAAGGCCAACTTCATGCGGTCCAGAATCATCGCGGTCGTCAAAAGCATGGCTTTCTTCCTCACGGAGAAGACGTTCTACAAGACGCTTATATCCTTGCACAAGAAGCACGTGACGGGGGAAAAGGTTGCAACCTGCTTCAAGTACTTGAGGGAAACAATCTGGCCAAACGGAGAGTGGATGGAGCCAGCTGAGGAGTTGACTGAGCAAGAGAAGAAGGAGAATTATCTGCAGGTGAGCGAACTGACTACAGACATAATTGCTACATCCACACTTAAGCTAACCCACCCAATTCTTCTGACTCGCTTCATTCGTTTTGCTCGTCCTTCACATTATAAATAAAATGCGCACAATCTCGCTTCGCTCGGCGCAGGTGAAGAAAAACCTGGACAAAATAATTCCGGAATTGATTGTTAACGTTGTGGGCGAGAAGATGGCGCACGAGGGCGCGGGGATTTTGCTGGAGCTGGCGCAGAACGAAATTATAATGAAGAGCTTGAGCTTCATATTGCTCGACTGCGTTATTTTGGAACTGTACCCGGAATTGAGCATCGATTTGGACGTGTTAAATTCACTTGAGAGAGAAAAGGTTTAAATATTTTTTATGGTTGACATCTCTCAATTTTATGAGGATGACTGGTTCACCCCAACGGATTCCAATTCTTCTACAGCAGCAGCAGCCGCACTCGCAGCCGCAACAAATTGATGATGATCAAGCGTCGCTCTAATTGCCTCAAGGGTGTTTCTTCCCTCCCTCTGTGACTCGTGAGCTGGCATCAATCGCACCGGTATTTTAGCCCATATGCTCTCCGTCATCCACAATGGAGGTTTTTCTTCCCACCTCTTCTCAATCATCCAAAGCTTGATCTCATCTTCGTAGTTCGCATAATAAGATGGGTGGTCATCGAATATCTCGACGATGATTGTGTCCACGCCGCTGTCGAACAAGTCTTTGTTGTACTGTTTGGCTGTCCTTGGAGAGGTAAAGGTGAACCTGCGTTTTGGACATTGTTGTTTTTAGTGAAGAGATTATGTATGTTTATCGAACATTTTGATTGCATTCATTTCACCGCTCCCTCCGCTCACCTGAAATCCTTCTCACTGGCCAGAATCAAACTAAAGATTGCTATCAACCACAATACCAGCAACACCGAGGCAATCTTGATGTAGTCCTCATCTCTTATGAGGTAGAATATTGTTGCTTGATCCCCATTAACATCACGCCAACCGAATTCGGATTTCAAAAAGATTGCCGCAAACACGCTCCCTTGAGTCATTGCCATGTTGAGCATCCAGTAGAATCCGCCCATCTCGTAAGGGTGGCGAGCATGCAGGAAGCCGGTGAAATCGTGGATTACTTTAACCGTCACTCTCAAGATTACGCTGGCAAAAAAGCTGCCGGCCGCAGGAAGATTTAGAAAGTACCGCCAATCACCTCTAATCACCTTGTAAAGCAAGTAAACAACCATTTCACCTCCCAACACAGCAACGACAAGTGTCTTGCCCCCCACCTGCATCAGTATCACAATTTCAAAGCTCTTCCCCAGCAGCTGGCAGAAACTCAGCAGGTACATGCTGCGCGTTATTAGTGGTTAGGAGTGTTTAACTAGCTCGCTTCGCTCGCTCTCGCTTCGCTCGCTCTCGCTTCGCCAGCCGCTCGCTCACCTCCACTTCACGACCACCAACCTAACCCCAGCCAAGGGCACGAAACCGTAAAAGATCTTGCCAGTGCGTCTGCTCTCGTCGCTGATGTCTTTCACGTACGTCATGTAGGTCACGGCCTCAGCCACGAACATGACGCTTGAAATCAAAGCGCAGACTAAAATTCCATCAATTTTCTCAACACTGCGCCGATATTTGTTTTAGTACAGTAATGGCTCGCGATCTATAAAATTCTCGCTCACCTATCCAAAATGTTTTGAACCTGGATCACCGCCATTGGAATGCACTCCGCGAACACCTCAATGCCTTGGAACATCATCATCTCACTCACGGGCGGAAGCAACTCATGCCCCAAAGGCCGGGCGTTCGTGAAAGTTCTCCAGAAAAGGATTCCTTGTTTTGTAAACGTCAGCGTCCCACACATCTCTACGAGCATTCTCCACTTACTTCTGTGGTGGACAACCACGACCATCATCAGCTGCGCCGAATTGAGTGGAATATTTTAGTGTGTTTGTGCTTGTTTTGTTTGTGTGCAAACTCACCTGCAGCCCAATACTCAGCAGTACAAACGTAAGCATTAAATCCGCCGTAAAGTGAAACTTAGCTTCAGTTCGCGAGCGAAAGTGCTGAATCGCATACAAGTCGAATGCCACGTCTGTCAAGCTCGCCATTGATGCCCCGACCGAATAAAAGAGTTTGAGCTTGGTAGCGCTCGTTTTGATCTCCTTTCCGATGGTGAGCATGAGCGGCTTGAAGAACTTGTGGTCGGCGACCACCTCGTTCATCACGGAATACTTGTTCACCCACGAGGTGAAAGCCCCTTCCTCTGTCGCTGAAATTTCCAAAAATCGGTTATAACTCGCGCCCAGGCTCTCTCCGTCTTTCGCCATCAACGTGGCTGTGCCAAGCGAAGAGAGGCGCATTTTTAATGAAGAACGAGCGAGACGAGCGAGCCATTCGAATTGGGTGGGTTAGCTTAGTAGTGGATGTGACAGCCATTATGTCTGTAGCCATTTCGCGCACTTCATCGCGAGTATGCTCGTCTTCCAAAAGGCTCGCTCGCTTCGCTCGCTCACCTGCTTTTGTCATCTCAATGCTAAGCTTGCGCTCTTTCCTGCCGCCAATGATAATTGCTTCGATCATTGTCTCAAAGAACGGGTGGTGGATTTTCATTTCCTCCATCGCTTGAAACCCCTCGAAGAACCTCTTAACCCTAGCAACTCTAGCTTTCTTTGTCCTGTTCCTACTGAGCAACCCGCTACTGTTCTCCATTAGAAACTTTCCGAACAATTCTCCGTCAGTTTCGTCCAGCCCATCTCCGAATTTCCGCAAGTTTTGGAACTCAATTTGCATTCTGTCCAATGTTCTGTATTCTCTGTTGGTTTGCAGCAAAGCTTCCAGTTTAATTTTGGCCTTCACGCTGACTGATTTTTCGAACGAGTTTTCGGTCCCGATGTCACGTCTTTGAATTTTTTTCGGGATCGGATCGAAAATAATCACGATTTGTGTTTCCGTTGGTGAGACTGCGTCGAGCGTTGTGTTAGGTGTGTTGTGGTAAGAGGGGTGTGCCTCACCCACTCACCCACTCACTCACTCACCTTGAAATATTTTTGCGAACACCACACTCTTGTCTTCAACAACGGGGACTTCCTTGCTCTTCTGAACTTTTTTTAACCCCATGGAACGCTTTCGTGTCATTCTCATCTCCCTCTTTCCCCCCGGCAAAGCAGCTGTGGGCGATGCATACAAATTGAAACAGCCCCTACTGGTTTCTTCCACTGGATTTGATCCCCTACTCGCGGTTTGCCTACTAATCGACTGGCCAGAGATTGACTCTTTCCACGTCATTCGCCTGCAGATATTTTTTTCCGCAATTATCCCGTCACCCAGTACAACATTTTCCTGCATGCTAACCACCTGCGTGTGGCCTTTGTCGTTATCCCCCTTGTCGTTCTCGTCGAGTCTGCGCTCATCACCAATAACCTCGCTCAGCTCCGCATCGTGCTCACTCATTAACGACCGACTGTCAACTCTCAGCAGAAACGCCAACGCCTCATGTCCCCCGCACCGAACCGTCGCGCTTAACTTGCACCACGTCTTCCCCTCGAATTGAACAGCCGCACCCTCAATCAAGTCGTTGCTTGTCTTTACTAGAACTTTCTCCCCCTCGCTGTTCCGGAAGTTCCTGCGCCGAGCGAAGCGAGGCGCATTTTTAATGGATCAGGGGGGAGGCGAGCGAGCCAAAAAATGGGAAAATAATTTTAGATTAGTAGTGGCTCGTATTCTTGACTTCCTCAAGGCTCACTCGCTCCGCACGCTCACCTGTATAGTAGTTTGCCCCGTTCGATCTCATCGTCCTCGACCGTGCTGTACGTTTTGTGGAGATTGCTCTCGATCTTCTCAACCAACAACCCCCTCATCTCCAAGTCGATTTTTACATCCTGCGCCGAGCGAAGCGAGGCGCAGTTTTGACGAAGCACGAGAGCAAGAGTGAATTAGGAGTGGGTTAGTCACTTCACACTATTTTGTCACAAGGCTCGCTCGCTCACCTTGCAGAACAGCCTTCTCATTGCTACATGGTCGTTCAACAGAGAAACGGCGGTACTTTCGTACTGAAGTCCTGACAGAAACCCACCAAAATCCAAGGCAGCGAAATAAGTCATTCTAGTCAACTTTGAGCTGACGGGTTCGTAGGAAAACATGCAGGTTCTGTTTTTTGTTGCTACGTTGCTGAGCCGAGGGTCACTGGGAAAGTGCTCGGAGGAGGCAATGTCCTCCACCACGTGAACGATCAAGTTTTCTTTCTTAACCCGAATATTCTTCCAGACTGCGCCGAGCGAGTGTTAAGTTTATAGTTTAGTTAAGGCAAGCGGAGATAAGCGGAGACAAGCGAAGCTCACTCACCTTCACGGGTCAAAAACTTTCGAGGGGAGAGGCCGAATCCATTCTTGAAACCGAGAGCGAGCATGAAGTCTTGGGAGTGGTTGTTGCTTCTTTTGGACTGCGATATTGTGTGAGTATTTAGGTAGGCGGGGTAAGAGGCGAAACTTTCAGTTGCCTCTCACCTCACGGACCAACACATCTTTCGTGTCGTGCTTCTTCATTCGGGCGCGGCTCATGTACAGGAAGTTGTAGGCTGCGCACTCTTCCATTGACGCGTCGATAACCACCTCGCACTTTGCATTTACGTGGGCGATGCTCATCTGAGCGAAGATGAGGCGAGGCAAAAGTTTGTTATGTTAGTTCATGAGAAAATTGAAAATATAACAAAATTGATCGCTCACCTTGGTTCGAAAGTCCGGACTGTTCAACGGCGTGAACACTTGGTCCCTCACTTCTTTCATCTTCTCGGTGATTCTCTGCACCATTGAATTCTCCTCCATACTGTATACCTCGTTTTCGTGGTTCTTCATCAATTTTACCAACTCGTTTCGCTCCTCTTGGTCGATCTCGTCGTCCCGGTTGAACCTCTCGCGGAGCTGGAAAACACAGTTTAGTCCTTTTGGGATTTGTTTGTCCATGACTATTGCTGGACTGTTTCCTTTTGCGTTCGCGTGCTGCACGTAGGTGAGGTCGCATTTCTGCGCCGAGCGAAGAAGGTGCCAAACGAATTGAGTGGAATAATGTTAGTTTAGTAGTGGATGTGGGTGGCTGTAGCCATTTCCGCTCGTTCGCTCGCTCACCTGATTGCCAAGATTTTTCAGAATTGCGTATCCCCGCGACTCCGCTTGCACCAACGTCGCATGCTTGTTGTTGCCAATTTCAACCAGCCGGTTGCTTTCGAATCTATCGTGGGTTGGTGGTCTCCAAGCGTAGACGTACGTGTCGTCGTCCTGCTTCGTCCAAGTGTTTTCGTAAATGAACTGCCGAGTCCGAAAGGGCCAGGGCAGCGCCTTGATTGTGCTGAGCACGTTGTGGTTGGGTGCCAAGGGTTTGATCAGTTCGCGGGGGTTCTTGTGGAGTTGATTGACGGCGTTGAGGCGCTCGTAGGAGCAGTAGTCCCATAACCAGGCCAACGCATTTTCGGCGGTCGTGTCAATTGTGGTGGTAGCCTGGGGTGGGGGTTGGGTGAAAAGTGCGCCGAGCGAAAAAGGTGTGAATAAGAATTGTAGGGTAGATTGGTGGGTTGTTGGCTCGTATTCTCGTCTTCCACAAGGCTTGCGGCTCGCTTCGCTTGCGGCTCGCGCTCACCTTGCCCCAGGCGTTGGAATCCCCTTCGACTTGTATCTTTGAAAGGTGGGCAAAGACGCTCGAGTGAGCTTCCAGCTTCTCCCAATTTTTATCGTCCTTATCGACCAAATCTATTTCCTCCTGGACGAATTGTTTTTGCTGCGCGAGACGAGCGTGTTAGTGAGACAAATGGTGGGTGGGTGAGTAGATGGGTGGCGTTCACTCACCTCGTCAGTGGTAAAATTCAACGTTTTGGGAATGTTCACGATGAACTCGGCTCGCAGCTGCGCCGAGCGAGTTTGGGTTAGTATTTCTTGTATTTCTTCTGACGAGAAACGTCTTCCACATGGCTAGTTCGCTTCGCTTCGCTCGCTCACCTCCGCATCCGCCTCCAACCCGTTGCGCTCGTAAAACGTCTTGAGGAACGTGATGAGTGAGAGATTGCGTATAATTTGGGAATTGACAACCGAGGTGGGAATTTTTCCCTCATCGATTATGTTCGTCACGAAGGTGACGTCGCACAAGTTTTGCGCTAGCGGCTTGATCACCCACACGCCTTTACTTTGGAGCTGAACAACTCCAACATGGTCGACCGGTTGCACAGCAACCGAATCTGATCTTTCTCGACCGAGAGAAATTTTCGAACTTCTCCTTTTGAAATTTTTAGTAATGGATTTACGAATGATTGAGTCAGCAACATTTGTTTTCCTAACCCTTCCTGCGCCAACGCTAACGGGGTGTTTGACCTCGGCTGGCTCGAAGGCCATGATCAGCGAGGGAGAGTTTTTGTCGTTATTATTATTTCAATCATTATATTTGTTGAATTCGTCCCACACGACTCGTATGTTGCTTTCTCTAGTTTTAAAGGGTGGCGGCATGGACTTTTGCACGACGATGAATTGGGTGCGGTGCTGGTGTTGGGGGGAAGAATTTTTGGAAGGGGAAATGGGAGAGCCGGGGGGAGGCACGTACACCTCTCGGAGAAGATGGCCATCCTTTTTGAAGTGCTCAATCATTCTCAGGTTACTGCAATAATTCCAGAGGAAGGCCAGGACTTGTGGTGCGGAAGCGTGGATGGTGGCGTATGCCTTGCCCCAAACGGACTGATCGCCTTCTTTGAATTTCTTGAACTTCTTGACGCGCAACTCGCCGTCACGCACACGAGTCCACCACATTCCCGTACCAAGACCAGTGTGAAGCTTCGAAATTGACATTGAATTCTTCTTGCCATTAATTTTTTTCTCGTTCGTCCTTGCAAAGCTTATGTTTCGGTTTATCAAACTCTTCTCTTCCTGTGATGCTTCCGTGGTCGTGGGAATGCTGCGTGAGTGGGTTAGTGGGTTAGACTTTGTTGTGGCCGTTGCAATAGACAAAAAAACAAAACTTAAAACTCACCTGTCGATGAATGACAACCTCGCCAGTTCGTCGATCTCCTCACTACGCTCAAAATTTTGGGCTGCATCGCTCACGGCGTTGAGCAAAGTTACTATGCCCCGGTGTGCAACCGTTGTTGGGAGGACGGCGGTCCCCTTGAAATCTACCTTAAGGGTCATTGAATATGAGGTTTGGCCAAAGGGAAGGGGAGTGAAGCGGTGCCGAGCTACCATCTCCCCGCGAACAACATGTTTGGCTGATGTTCTACCAACGTGGTTTTCAGGAAGGTCGGCGTCATCATCATTTACTGACGTGACAATTAGGACGATTGATTTGTCGTCTTCTACTTTCCAAATCTCCCGAGACAGAAAATCTCGCGCAGCGAGAGGTGGCGGGAGGGAGTTGCGGCACGAGTAGGTAATCTGATGGTGGTCATTTATTTTTCTGACGAGTTTTCTCTCCGGGTACTCGCTGGTGTCAAAAACATTGTCAAGGGTTTGGAATTTGTAATCCAGGAGGGAAAGTGTTGTCGTGTGGACAATTGCTGGGGTTGTACGAGATTTGCGCATTGTAGAATGTTAGTATGTTATTGAATTTTGGCGAGCGAGGGTGTCATAACGAAAGCTCACTCACCTCTGCATGTTGCAAGTTGGACTTTGTTATTGTCTTTGACCAGGAGGAATTTTGGGGAGAAGAAGCTGGTTTCTAGCTCATGAACTATCACATCGGGGGGAGTGTCTTGGGGGAGAAACGGGTCAGGTGTGTTGAGGATATTTTCAACTTGAATAAATTGAAAATTCTCTTGGGGGTTCATTCTGGAGAGTTTGTGTTGGAGGATTGTGGCAAAAGGTGAAAAGAACCAGATCAGCTTGTTCGATGATAGAATTGGAGTGCTGAAAATTTGAGGCACATATTTTTTTTCCCACGCATGCCCCGCATTTATGTCGGGGTGAGGTGTGTGCTAAGGGGCTTAGCTTGAGATTGTTGTTTTTAGCTGTATGTATTTGCATGCAGTGCGTGCCAGGTGAAATTTTTTGAAATTATTTTAATTTCGCGAAAAGTACTTCACTAAACCATGGCCAAACGGATTCCATCCGTAATCGTACTGATCTTGTCGATCCTCTACTCTCCGTTAAAAGTATTTCTGAAACTCACCGAGCACAAATCATGTTTGACATTATCTCTGAGCACCAACAATCCCTCTTGTACATCCTTTATTCATAACGACTTGCTGCTGATCAACCGAGATAGAATAAATCCCCTGTCCAACCTCCTCCTCCGTTTTCACCCCGTCTTCCACCCCCAGCTCACCAATTTCATTCAAGTTCTTGATAAATTCCAAAACGAGCACCTCAAAAACAAATCCAAGACCAGCAAGAAGAAGTCCAAGACCTGCTTTGTGGTCGGTAGCGGGCCCGTCGGTCTGCTCAACGCTTTATCTGCCCACAGGGCTGGTTACGAAACGACGATCCTCGATAAGAAGATGAGCCGTTCACGCGAAATTTATTTTGACATTGCGTCTTCCGCAGCTAATGTTCATGCCAATTTCTTCCCCTCCCTCGAAACACTCCTCTCTTACGGTTTTTCGTCATTCAACACCACATCCACCGGGGTTACTCTAACGAAAATCTCCTCAAGCGAGCAGTTTCTCCAGCTCTCTTGCTCAGCACTAGAGAATTTTTTAAGCTTCCAGTTGAAATCTTTGGGGGTGAAATTTGTTGAGCATGAATTCAACTCCACCGATCCTGAATCCTTATACATGAATGGGGATCTTTATATTATAGCAGAAGGGGCAAGTTCTACCTTCAAGCGAAGCCAAAACATCGTTGACGCGGTTCCAAAGCCGTTGGATCTTGATCTTCTTCCCGAAATTGAAATCCTCCCGCTCATGCATCAGAGTCTCATGGTGAAGTTTAACCCGTCCAAAGACGGAAATTGCCCATCACAGCAGAGAAGATCAAATAACGAAATAATATCTCCTTACAAGCCTGGCGACGTGTTCGATCGCGATCTCAATATCACGTCTGCGTACAAGAGGTTTTTCGATAATCACTGCGAGCTTCAGATTTTCTTCAAATCCAGCGCAACCACCGAGAACGTTTCCGCTTCTGCTGCGGAGTTGATCATCCAGAAGGTTGGCAAGTTCCTCTTCACCTCCGAGTTCGACATCCAGAGCTTCAAATTCGTGACGATTGAGCCAAAGAGGGCCTCGAGAATTACTGGTGTTTTCTCCAAGATGAAAAAAAGATTCATTTTGGTCGGCGACGCGTCCATAAACGCTCACTACAGGTGAGCGAGCGGAGCGGGGGGGGGGGCCGAGACAGACAGAAGAATGAGAAACAACTAACCCACTTCGACCGCAGGCTCGGTATTGGCGTGAATTACGGTATATTCCAGAGCGAAGCATATTTGCTTCCGTTTTTGCTTAACTCTGAAAAGAAATTTGACGATTACGAAAACACAGTTAGCACAATGAACGAGCAGCTTGAGAGGGTTCAAAACAAGTACATCTTTTGGGAGAGCTACTGCAATTTCATCGTGTACGGGGACGAGCTGTTCGAGCGGACAACAAATGATTCCAACCCCTACCGCGAAATCACAGAAATGTCAGAGGAGTTGATTCAAAAGCACTGTGAATTGAACAGAAATTAGAAAAATCAAAAAGGTTTGATTCTACAGTGTGTGATTATTTCACAAAAATGTCTTTTCTAGTACTCTAGAACCAAGGAAGCTTCGGGTTCTTCTCGGCGTTGTAGGCCTTGACCTTCTCGTGCTCGTTCAGCTTGGAGACCAAGTTCTTGAGCTTCGGCAGCGAGGTGATGCAATCGCCGGAAATTCCGTCAAGGACGCCCATGCCAATCCAGTTGCACAACCCGTACACGGTTAGATCGGCAATTGTGATGTCTTCGAAAAAATAGCCACTTTTGGAAATCATACTCTCCAAAAATGCCAGCTTTTCAGGCAAAATGTTGTCGTTCAAGTCCTTCCTCTTGGCTGCTTTGTCCTCAGGAGACAAAGAGCTTTCCATCGACTTGGCGATTTGCCTGTCCTTGATGTCCTGGTTGACGAACTGCGACGCGGCGAGCGAAAAGCGAGCGAGAAAAAAATTAGTTTCAGGAGTTGGCTCTGCTTCGTCGTAAAACAAAAATAAACGCACCTGAACAATTTCGTCCACCTGAGCTGCTTTCAGTGGATCGGACGGCGCAATGCCGGCAATCTTAGCGCAATAGGAAGTGATGGCAGCTGACTGGTAGACATCTGTGCCGTCGACATTCAGGATAGGGAGCTGGCCATACTTGGTGGTGGCCTTGCGACCCTCTTTCCAAGCAGCAAAGTCAACACGCTCATCCTCAAAGGCAACGCCGCCAATAGTGAGAGCAAGGCGAGCTGGCTCAGCTGGTCCTTGTCTGTTGGTTTTGATGGGTTAGAGGTTGTCGTGAGGGGTTCAGAAATAAGCCGTTTATGTTATATTACTAAACCAACAAAATTCTCTCCACTCACATGTTGAAGTATGAGAGTTTGAGAGTAGGCATATTGTGTGAAAGACAATTTTAATTTTCGGGGTTTTGGCTTCCCCGGCGTGCCGGCGGACGTACGTTCAAACGCCCGACGAAAAGAAAAAAACCAAAAAACGAATTTTCTCACGCTGCCATCTTTATGCTACTGTTTACCAGGCTTCAACGAAGCGTAAAATGCCACTCAACACCCCCAACACCCCCAACATGAAAAAAACAACTTCAAGATGAGATAAATCTATCACAATTCATACCTCATTTAAATAAAAAAACAAAACAAAAAAACAAAGTGCAATTCAGAACGAGCAGATGCTCCGGATGCAGGCTTCAAACGAGAAAATTCAACCCCAACAACAACATCAACAACAATTACAAGTTCAGAATGAGCAATTACAAGTTCAGAATGAGCAGATGCATCAGATACAAGACGAGCAGATGCATGCTTCAAACGAGCAGATTCAGCGACAACAACGAGCAGACCTCTTAGCCGAGATTCGAGCCTGGTCATCCAATAGAAGCAGCTCCAACGAACCAAAAACAACACCAACACCTCCAACAACAACATCAACAACAACACCAACAACAACACCACCAACAACAACAACAACACCAATTCCAACCTCCATGTCAATCTCACAGCAGCAGCTAACCCCAATTGTTGTTGTCGAAACCCTCCTCGAACTCCGCTCCAACAGCCAGCCGAACAACTTAATCCATGTTGAGCGCGTGTTCACCGATAACGCAACCCTCCTTGCTCCTCTCGAAACAATCTGCCCTAAAATAAAAATCCTCCTCTCCCACCTCCTTGCCAACACAACCACCGTGATGCAGAAAAAAGCCAGGGTCTCCGCCGGCAGCGAGGCGACTCGACTTCATGATTTAACAGACGCCGAGGCCGCAACCCTGGGGAAGTCGTTCAAGAAGTTTCTGCTCGGAAACAAAGAGGTTGCTACAGCTGTGCACGCGTGGCAGCTCGACAACCCCATCCTGGAGCCCTTGTTCACGGAGCTCATCTTTGAGCCCATGATTATAGGAATTGCAAAAGAACTGATGTTTGCTTCAACCCTCGGACTTGCAAAACGCGTAGTGCTCGGAGCGGGACTGTCAATAATGGACATGATCACCGACATTTTTGTGATCCGAGACTACCTCAGGATCGGAGACACCACTAGCGCACACACTCTTATGGCCATGATTGGGCTTTCGATTGTCATTCAATTGGTCATTGCATACGTCCAGAACAGAAAGAAGAGCAAGTGGGTGATCTTGCGAGAATTGTTGATAGTTTTGTCGGGGCTCAAACCAGCAGTGGACGCCTACAGAGTAGCCACGGGCTACGAAGACGAGCTTAGTGCATTAGAACCCCTCATGGATATGAGCCTCGGCAAGGGCGCAGAACTAGCATGTGAGAGCGTTCCAGGTGAGTCAAGTGAAAAAATGAAAATCGAAAAATTAAACTAAAACTGACAGGGGGGCCCGGATCCAGGCTCACTTCTACAGGTCTACGTGTACATTACTAGCCCGAAGAAGGCCACCTTCCATTTGGTGTCCATCCTGATCTCTACTCTGACGACAGCATTCTCTAGCGCCATGATCAGCTACGACCAAGATGTGAGCGTGAAGAACAGGAAGAAAAATTCCGAATTCTACGGGTACGTCAAGAACACGAACTTGGAGCGCACCAGTACCTTCGTGGTGATGATGCTGCTCGCTGCATTCCACAACCTGAGCAGAACAATCGGCACGGCCTTATTGCTCGCTGTGAGTGGATCAACAACTTTTGTTATTATGGGGGCGGAAATGGCTTTTTACATTGGGTTCAAGGTGCTGAGGAATGACTTTGTGCTGTGGATACCGGGCCTCGAGGGCGCTCTTATGTACATAGCTGCTCTCATCGTCCACGTGATTGTGAAGGTGCTGGTGGATTTTACAGGATTGATTCACTGTCGAGGGGCGAAACTTATGGGCGGCTCACTTTTCACATTCTCGACAGTTCTGGGCCAGATTCTGCCCTTCGTCGCGCTGTCATTATACTCCGCGAGCACCACAGTAGAGAACAAAACGAACACCCACAAAATGAACATAGCCTTGATAGTGCAGGCTTGCTGTTGGGGCTTGAGTGTGATTGCGTTCTTCGGCCTGATTGATAGCGAAAAATTGTGGACCTTCTACGGAACAACTACAGGGGCGCAAGCCACAATCCAGACATTTCGGTCGAGTGACGACCCAGCCATAAAGATGAATGCCATTTTCTCAAACCACAGCAGCTTCACCGAGAGCATAAAAGACGAGGTTATCGCCTACATGCGCGATAACTGGGCGGAGTGGGAGCGAACACAGCCGGCGTGGTTCACCCCAAAGTTCATCGCATCCGTCGGCGACGAATTCATTCCAGGACGCGCCCTCCACCAGCTGAACGAGGCGGCAATAGAAACTGGGGGTGGGGCAAGGAGGAGGAGCAGCGTGCTCAGTGTTAGAGTGATACTTGGTAATTAAATTAAAATAGAGTCTTATTATTCATTACATTTATTTTACATATTTTGCACCCAACACACACCGGCAAAAGTAAGTCTAAAAAGTCGAATTCTTGGTGATGTCATTCATCAGCTGCTCTGTGGTGGTGTGCGCGACGACCCTGTGCCGCTCCTCCCCCTCCCTCTCCTCCACCATTCCACTGACGAACTCTGCGCTCGGTTCCAGAATGCTCGCCACCAGGTTTTTGGACACCTCATTAACATCTTCCTCATTTCCAGTGCCAGTCAACCTCCCCTCAACCTCAACCTCAACCTCTTTTTTGATGCTGTTGATGGCAAAATCGTTGATAATCTTGAGCAAGGCCTGCTCCATGAGAGTGTCCACAAAGGTGACAGCAGTGGCGTGGTTCATCCTCATGATCTGCCTGTACGCCTCGTCGTCCCTGCTCCTGACGAGCTCCTCCGCCTGCCTCCTTCCTCCCTCCTCGAGCTCCCTCCTGCTCCTCTCCTCGTCGGCCTTTTTGGAAAACGCCTCGAGCTTGTCCTGCGCCGAGCGAAGCGAGATTGTGCGCATTTTTGATTGAAGCAAGAGCAAAACAGGTGAAGGAGAGTAAAAAAGAATTGAGTGGAATAATGTTAGTTTAGTAGTGGATGTAGCCATAATGTCGTTAGCCATTTCGCGGGATTTATCGCGAGTATGCTAGTCTTCATCAAGGCTTGCGAGAGAAGCGAGAGCTGTGAGCGAAGCGAGCCAGCACTAGTTGCGACTAGCTCGCTTCGCTTCGCTTCGCTTCGCTTCGCTTCGCTTGCTGCTCGCTTCGCTTCGCTTCGCTTCGCTTCGCTTCGCTTCGCTTCGCTTCGCTTCGCTTCGCTTCGCTTCGCTTCGCTTCGCTTCGCTTCGCTTCGCTTGCTGCTCGCTTCGCTTTGCTTGCTGCTCGCTTCGCTTCGCTTCGCTTCGCTTCGCTTGCTGCTCGCTTCGCGTACTGCTCGTTTCGCTCGCTGGCTCGTATGCTCGTCTTCAAGGCTCGCTCGCTCACCTTCTCCTCCTTCCTAACCAAATCCTTCGACAAAAAGTCCAGCAGCCCGCTAGTTACCTCCCCAGCAATGCTGTCCACCGCCGCCTCCCTAACCCTGTTCCTCCTGTCCGGAGTTGTGAGCCTCCCCTCATCCTCCTCACCCTCGACCTCCCGAAGCTCCTTGATCAGCTCGATACGCCTCTCCTGCACCGAACGAAGCGAGGTGCATTTTTAATGTAGCACGGGGCACGGGGGGAGCGAGTGAGCAAAACAGTTGTAATTGAGTGGGATAAGGGGTTAGTTCCAGCAGTGGCTAGCATTTTCGTCCTCCTCAAAGCTCGCTCGATTCGCTCGCTCACCTTCCCCTCGAACATTGTGTTCTGAACTGCGCGACCCCTCAGGAGCCGCTGCACCAGGAGGATCGCCAGGTACTGCTCCTCCTCGGCGGGATTTGTGGAGCCGACGGTGGGGGTGGCTGGCCGTTCTACTTTTACTCGGACCTGCCTCCAGCTGGGGAGGTTGTTATTGTTGATGTTGTTGTTATTTTTATTGTTGGTGGTGCTGGCGTTTTCGAAATCGTTTTCGATGTCGTTTTCATTGCCGTTGCCGCCACTACCACTCCCACTATTATTACTATTACCACTATTGCCCCTTATCAAGCCGTCCATCATCTGCAAATCCGCCGTAAGCGCCAAGTTCTTCCTGTCCTTCGCTGTCTTCGCCAAGCTCGCCTTTTGCTGCGGCTTCTGCACCCTCGCCTTAAGCAACTTCCCAGGTATGGTCTCCTCTAAATTCTTCAAATTTTCAACGCTGCCGCTTAGCGGCGCAGTGTTCGAGAGCATCTCAACGTCGAACTTTGCCCCGGAGGTCTTGTCCACGGCCTGCCCGGATCGCTTTACCGGGGCGTAGACGCTCGAGGAGAAGTCGTCGTACTCGGTGATTATGTCGCGGATCTTGTGGGAGTTGAAGCCACCGGGGAGGGAGAGGTTTGTGCGGGACTTGGTGAGTTTTCGGAGGACTTTGATTCTTCGTTGTTGGATCTATTGATAACATGTTGTGAGTGTGAATGTGTGTGTGAGTGATTTGATTGAATTTTTCTTTTTCATCCACATCAACATAACATACACACTCACCTTAGCTATCGCCTTGTCCCTGTCCTCCATCCTCCGCTGCCTAAGCGCCTCCACCCTCTGCTCCGCCAAGAACTCGTTACTGGCATCCCTCTCATCGATGACCTTCCTGAGCACCTCAAGCCTCTTGTCCCTCATCGTATCAAACTCCATCTCCCTGAGCTTGAACTCCCTGAGCTCCTGCTGCTCCATAATCTTCTTCCTAATCTCCAAGCTCGCCTCGTCAGTAATCGGCGGCAAGCTCGCCTCCATCGCCCTCTTATCCCTCGCCCGTTCAATCATCGTAACCTCCCTAACCCCCACCGGCAGCCCCCCCCCCACTCCGCTCGTCAGCCCCTGCAGCCCAAGCACCTCCGGCACCTCACTATCGTCAGAAACGACAAACTGCGGGGTATACGGGTTGGTTTGGACCTCGCTGTCCCTGTACTTCGTCTGAACGCCAACGCTCCTTGTGGGGTGGTCGTCGTCGTGGACCGGGGCCTCGAGGGGGTTGTTGCCTCCTACGTTGCTGGTCGGGGCGAGGAGAACCTCAGGGGCGACGGCGTGGAGGTGGGGGACGATGGGCTTCTTGAAGAACTTGTGCCGGGAGGTGCCTGTTACGGTGGAGGGGAGGGAAGCTTGGGTGCCAGCGGCTTCTGTTCGGTAGATTCCGGTGGCTGGGGAGGTGAAGACTGGGTCGTACAGGTGGTCATAGGCTCGTTGCTGTGGTGGTGGTTTGGTGTGGTGCGGGGTGGGAGGGGTGGTAATGTTAGTAAACGACAAAATAAGTACACGACAACAAAAAGTTGCAAAGTTTCAACGACACACAAACCAATCTCACCTCAGTGATCGCATGAGACATGATTGGGATTGAAATTGGTTATTGGTGCTGTGGGTGTGTGATTTTTAAGCGAAAATCAATAGAATTGCCCCAAAGTTCTAACTGGTATCAGGAGTGTGTACAAGCAAATATTCTGCCTTCGAGCGCTGGCTGTTAGGCTTTATGTCCTTTCGCTACTGCAATTAAGGTTTAGAGCAAATCTCTATTGGGAGTTGAAATTGAGTTGGATGAGTGCAACTCTTTTAAGATAAAAGGTGGAGGGGTATATCATTCGTCGTTATAATTTTTTTTAGACAAAAATAATTTTTGGGGAAGTTTCAAGTATTATCTTTCGAACACCATCCTCTTCCACAATACAATACACGCGCCCTTCCCCTTCCAAACCGCGAACCGAAATAAATAAAAACAAGCTTGCTTTATGCTTGCTTTGCCTTGGATGTCACATATCGATCGAAGATAGCCAATCCAAGCCAATTTAACTCCACACACAGCAACAACTATTTTTATCATTCACTAGAACCTCTCCTTTCCTTTCCTTTCCTTTCCTAGCCCCCCCCTCCCGTTCCCCTCACTCGCCCACAACAAACAAAACAAAAACAAAACACAAAAAACAAATCAATCAACAATGCTAAAATCTGTTGCAGGAAGCATTCGCAACATGTCAATCGGGCATCAGTCCGACGAAGACCGATCCCAATCTCCCTCCCAGCGCAACAGCTTCGGAGCGCAGAATCAGCAGCCGTTCCAGGCCTCGAATAGTTCCAATAGGGGTTCCACGCGAGAAAGCAGTAATAGCAACAACAATAGCAACAACAATAGTCTCAACAACAATAGCCCCACAAACGCAAATCTAAATCCAAGTACACATCCAACAGCAACAGAAACAACAACAACAGCATCAACACAGCCTCACCGCCACTCTGAGGAGCACCCCCCCCGCTCCCCAATGCCTGTGAGAATGTCGCTCCGGAACGCCTTCGCCCGAACGTTCAGTATCCGCGGGGCCGGGGGGGGCGAGAGCCATCATATTAGCAACATGAGCGATCAGCCGGTTATTAGGGGGGACGGGACCTTTAATGTGAGAATGGCAAATAACAAAACAAATAACGAAAACAAATAAAACTAACCCCACCCACTCCCAC
>Ga0302116_1000804_pt1 | contig 18818 bp, 27 predicted proteins | sample AG5_SCM_MG_FD_203124 | JGI IMG/M metagenome (GOLD analysis project Ga0302116, IMG submission 203124) | Marine microbial communities from Western Arctic Ocean, Canada - AG5_SCM | ecosystem: Environmental > Aquatic > Marine > Oceanic | place: Canada: Western Arctic Ocean | collected 2017-10-01 | reverse complement strand
GGGCACTCTGACCAAGACCCCGAGGAGGAAAAGAGAATTCAAGCAGAGATGAGATTTAAAAGGGACGTAACATCAGAAAGGTCCAGAATGGAGAGATCTGTTGTCGAGAGAACGAGAGAAATGTCTGTGCTCAATTGAAGCAATAAATGTGTGAATGTAAAGTGATAAATTTTGCTTCAGCCCAGTCTATTGACAACACCACCCTTCCCAAACGAATAAAAAACCCCGTCGACCAAGCTCATAACCACGAACACCCCCCCAATGACAGCAGACACACCCGTGCAGAAGGACAACCACCCCCTCGTCGATTCTTGAATCAGCACGTGCAGCGGACTTATTTCGTAGAAGAAGAAAACGCCAGGAAGCCCTCTCCCCGTGCCGGGATTCACTGCGCCGAGCGAAGAAGGTGCGAGGCGAATTGAGTGGGTTAGTTTAGTAGTGGATGATGTAGCGTAACCGTCTGCAGCCATTTTAGCTCGCTCACCGTGCCGCATGTGCTCAGTCACGCTGAACTGGTTCGTTTGCACCTTCTTCCCTTTCAAAAATTCGTATCGGGTTGGAATTATTGTGATGTAGTACTGGTACATTCCATAGCCGTCCTCAACAATCCGCGACTCCTGCGCCCGAGCGAAGAAGGTTCCAAACGATTTGAGTGGGTTAGTTTAGTAGTGGATGTGGGTGGCTGTAGCCAATTCGCGCAATTCATCGTTCGCATAACGTTTGTTTAGACGCTCAAAATTGGACACGGTGGCGGGTTTGACCAGGCGCATCTTCAGCCATAACTCCGACGCATAGCGTCCTCAGACACTCAACATTAGGACACGGTGGAGAGTTCGGCAAAGCGCATCTTTTTGCTCAAAGTGATTGTTCAGGGTTGGTCCAAAACACAGAACAAACGAAAGTTGTGCTCACCTTGTCTAGCTGGTAAGTTATGCTCGGGTAACTCTTTCCGAAGTGGAATTTATGAATGGTGTGGGAAATGTTGAATTCCTTGTAGGTGGCTGCGATGAGGTCTTGGAAACTTAGAGTGGGGTCGGCATCGGCCAAGGCCTCGAGAGATTGGCCGGGCGCAATGTGGAAGTTACCCCCAGCGGCAGACAGCTCTACATTCCCTCGAACATTACACCCCTCGCCCTTGAAGTCTGTTAGGGTCTTGGTCACATCGTCTTTGCACTGGGAGACTGTCCCCTTATCATTGCGAAAGGTCCAGCCTTTGCGCCGGTACGCACGCTTTACATCCTCACACGTGTCGCAGCACTCGCCCTCATCTCCTGCACCGTAGCAGTCGCCGCATAAGTTCGTGTCGATAGGTGTGTCGTTGTCCGGTGTGGGTGTGTCGTCGTTGTTGTTGCCAGCAACCGCAACCGCAACGTGATCCTCGTGGGTGAACGTCCCCCCAAGCTCGTGCTTTTGGCGACCACTAATTGGGTGGCCACTTTTATCAAGCCGGCGCTTGTACACGTGGTGAGCTCGGTCAAGGTGAAGAGTCTGGGACTGCCCGTTGGAATCTGAGGCATCCAAATAGAGAAGGGAGCACTGAACGTTGTGAAACGTCATGTCAAACTCTATTTCAATCAATTCGGTTAAAGTTGAGTTCACGTACACGTGGTTGTTTATAGATGTTTGGAGGTTGTAAGACAACTCGGTCATGAACAGGTACACGATGAACACAATCGTGAGGACCGAAAAAATACCTCCATTGGTGGATCGTATCCTGAATTCGGATGATATTGTTGAGATCAGGTCAAACTTCTTCAGGTCCATGACTCGTAACCTGTATTAATTGTTGTAAAGACCCTAATAACTGTCACCTCCCAAAACAGAAAATTTGTAACATTGAAATTGATCATGAATCACATCCATCATTGACATAATAATTGACCCGGTTAGGCAAAAGCCCAAAATTACTTGACCAAGAGAAAGTTACGCTCATGTCAAACGATGAAAAGGTCCTCTCTGACCTCTCCGCCCTCCAAGACCGTATTGATCTCTGTCGTGAAATGCTGCAGGCTGGAGATAAAAATTCAGACATTCTTCTCGATGTAGTTGGGTTTCTTGAGGCGTGTTGTCCTCGTGTTGTTGAGCTGATAGAGGCAGGTGCAGCTGGTGTGTTGGAGGAGTCCACCCTGATGAAGTGTTTGGAGGTCAACGATGCACTGCTTGGAACACTGGGTGATGAGAAGAGCGGGGTGTTGAAGAACATGTCTCCGGCTGTTGCCTCTGCAGCTCCTACCCCCGCTCCGGCTCCGGCTCCGGCTCCGGCACCGGCACCGGCCCCGGCTCCATTGGCGGGTAAAAAACAGAATCATCTGCCACCACATAAGCAGATACAGAAACAAACAATTCCATCACAACCAGTTGTTCACGACCCTTTCGCTACAGATCTCCTAGTACCAGCAGCATCAGCAACAGCAACATCAACAGCAACAGCATCAGCAGCAGCAACATCAACAGCAACAGCAACATCAACATCAACAGCAACAACAGCAGCAACAACATCAACAACAACAACAGCAACAACTACACCGAATACTGAATCAATTGCAAACCAATTTGATAGTCTCCAACTAACTGCAGAAGAGCCAGCAAAGCTTGCGCAGCCTAGTCTTCTTCGTGCTCCTTCCGGCTCAACAAATCAGCCACAGTTACAACCACAGACACACACAACGATATCTGCAGCTGCAGATGACGACCCTTTCGCAACTTTGCCACCCGCAGTTCCTCAGACAGCAAACACTTTGAAGAGTGATGCTGCTGCTGCTGCTGCTGCTGACTTTGCTATCGATATCGATCCGTTTGCGAGTTTTCTGGATGATCGGAAGAAGGATTGAAACGGCCATAGTGCCCACCTAGCAAAGCAAAAATAGAGAAAAAAATGTTCAAAAATCCTATTTATCCGCTGCTCCTCCTCCCCCTCCCCCTCCCTCCTTCTCGTGCGCGTCAACCAACTTACTGAACAAACTGTCAGCGTTCCGCAACAAAACCCCCGGAGTTTGAAACTCCGCTACGTTCCCATCGTCCACCACCAAAATGTAGTCACTGTCCATGATCGTGTTGATCCTGTGCGCAACCACTATCCTCGTCGCTCCTTTGAACTGCTCCCTGAGCACAAGTTGGATGTTCGCATCGCTGTCATTATCCAGGCTCGCGCTAGCCTCGTCCATGATCAGCACCCTCGCGTTCGTCAACAGCGCCCTCGCAATGACCAGCAGCTGCCTCTGGCCCACGCTGTAGTTTGCCCCCTCTTCGAATACCTCGTCGTCAAGCGATTTGATTCTATTGTTGACGCCTTCCTCCTCCTGGTCAACTTCCTCCGAAGCTCTAATACCCAACCCACATTTCAGCAAGACGTTCTCCAGCACATCGTCGCTGAACACCCCAAATGGATCCAGGTTGGTTTTGATGCTCCCGGAGAACAAAACAGGGTCCTGCGGAATGACAGCTATCCGACTTCGCAGCGTGTTCAGCCCCACCCCTCCGCAGTCTACCCCGTCAATCGAGATGCTGCCACTATTCTCAATTTCAACCAGACGAGTCAGCGCAACCATGAGGCTGAGCCGAGCGAAGCGGGGAGTATTTTTAAATGAAGGACGAGCGAAGCAAGCGAGCCAAACGAATTGGGTGGGTTAGCTTAGTAGTGGATGTAGGTATTATGTCTGTAGCCATTTCGCGTACTTCATCGCGAGTATTCTATTCTTCAAAAAGCAAAAAGTCTCGCTCACCTGCTTTTCCCCGCCCCTGTCCTCCCAACGACCCCAACGCTCGAGCCTCCAGGGATCGTCAAGTTCATGCATTTGAGCACCAGCGGCAGTCCCTCCCTGTACCTCATGGAAACGTTATTAAAGATGATTTCTCCCCGGGAGGGCCACTGGTTCGGGGCAAGGTTCATGTCCGAGGTTCCAACGAGCTCCGCTAAAAACATTTGAGTTAGTTAGTTAGTTTCTACCACAAGGCTCGCTCGGCTTCGCTCACCTTCAGGCTCGATCTTAATGAACTGCGAAATGCGCTCAACTGATACCATGTCAGCCTCCAAATCGGATGACATTCGTACGCTCCAGTTCAAGGATTGTGTGACGGACAAGGCAAAGCTAATTGACAAACCAGCAGCCCCAGCAAATGTCTCATCGCCCCCGTACTTGCCGTGCTCAAGTACTGCCATGAACGCCGACAGGAAAATTATAAAAGTTCCGACGAATTCCAGCCTCACCGCCAGCCAGCACTGCGCGCTAAAAGTCCCAAAGTAGGCTTGCTGCTGTACGTTCAGCAACCTCATCATCTTCCCCTGAAGCCTTTTTGAAGCCTTGAACGCCCTAATCGTCGTTACGCCGTCCAAGGTTTCGCCAAACATGCTGTAGATCGGACTTCGGCTAACGCTATCCAGCCGCTTTAACTCTCTGTACGTTTTGGTGAAGAATTTCTCCTGCTTCCTGTAAAACACAATAATGGGCACCAATACAATAATGAACCACGGCGTTATCACGCTGATTACAGTTACCGTCCCAATTACCGCGAACACAGTGCTCAAGTAGCTGCGTATCGTCTGAGGCAGGTTCTCGTCCAAGGTGTAAATGTCCTGCGGTGAGTTGAGTGTGAAATGTGAAATGTGAAATGTTAGGTTATTGGATTGTTAGTAGTGTAACTATTCAGCGCGCTCACCTTGCTGAACCTGTTCACAATCCTGCCGATCGGCGTCGTGTCGAAGAAGCTCATGGGGGCTCGCAATATGCTCCTGAGCAGGTCTTCAAACATGCTCCGAGAGGCTCGGATCGCCACAAAATAAACGAAAATCTGCCTGCAGTACACAGCCACGACAATCGCAAAGTTTATAATCGCGTAAATCCGCAAATAATAGTACTGCGGCGCCGAGCGGAGCGAAGCGGCGCCGAGCGAAGCGAGATTGTGCGCATTTTCATCGAAGCACGAGAGCAAGAGCAGTGAGCGAGCAAAAATAGTTGAAGGTTAGTTAACGACTCGGGGGAAATGATAACTGTCGCGCTCACCTGCGACCTGTTGCCCTCCTCGCCCCCCCCGTGTTCGCTCCAAAAGCTCAGCCACCACCGAGTGGCAATGTTCAAGCACTCGACTCCGCCGTACATTGTGATTATCATCAAGCCAATCATCATCCCCCCGGTGGCTGCGACCCATGCCAAGTACACTGTCAGGCCAACGCGACCTGTCTCACGCTCTTTCATTTCGTCGGTCATGAGGGAAGAGGGAGGGGGGGGGGGTGGTTTGATTTCCCTTTCCTTCACATTCACAAGCTCAACGTCCCGCATCGTACCACCGTTAGTAACGCTCGTTGGAGTGAGCCCACCCTCCTTTAGCGGCGGAGGCGTCGGCGCTCCAAATTCAAGCAAATTTTCATTTTCATTTCCGTTTCCGTTTGCATCCTCTTCCAAGTCCTCCTCCTTCTTGCTGCTGCTGCTGCTGCTGCTACTGCTGCTGCTATTGCTGCTGTCGTATATGCTGTGCAACAAATTCTTGAACAACTTCCCCTTGCTCACCAGCTCCTTGTAGCTCCCCACTTCCATGATTACACCGTCGTCCAACACCACGATCTTGGTCACTCTCTCATGGCTCAAGAACTGCAAGCTGTTGGTGACCAGCACAACGCTAGACTGCCTAGGAGTGTCAAGGAGCGAGTTAACGATGCAGCTCTCGAACAAATGGCGGCCAACGTGGGCGTCCACGGCAGATAAAATGTCATCCAAGAGGTAAACGTCTGCGTCGTGGTACACCGCGCGGGCCAGAGAGATGCGGGCCTTCTGACCGCCCGAGAGGTTGATGCCCTTTTCACCGATCTCGGTTTGGTCGCCATGGGGGAGAACGCTGAGGTCGGGGATGAGAGCGCAGGCCTCGAGTACAGCGTCGTACTTCTCGCCGTGCACGATTTTATTGAACACGATGTTGTTCTTCAGCGTATCATTAAAGATGAAAGGGGTTTGCGCAGCGTAAGCCACTCTCCCCTTTACGTTGACACCTTTCCCACTCGTCAAGATCCTCATCTCCCCCAAAATTGCGCTTATCAGCGTGCTCTTCCCGCTCCCCACGCTACCAACAACAGCAATGAAATCGTTGGGTTGTATTTTGAAGTTGATTCGACGCAAACTCGACAGCGAGTTGGCGTGGAGGGGGTATGTGTTTTCGCCCGCTTCTCCGGCCTCCAGCTGCTTGATATAGTTCTCAGCGTCAACCAGTTGAGATTGTAGGAGCTGCGCCGAGCGGCGAGGGGGGGAGGCGGAGGCGAAGTAAATTGAGTGGGTTAGTTTAGTTTTTGATGCAGCCAATAATATAATGTCTTTGCTATTTGCGGGATTTTTTGGTGAGTAGGTAGCGAGCTGTGAGCGAAGCGAGCGGAGACTGAGTGAGACTCACCTCCTGTTCCCACTCGTTCTTGTCCATTCTAGCCCCCTTTTTCTTCTCCTTTTTCGCATTTTCCACAGTCCTGATTTTGTCTTCCTCAGCCAATTCCTCACTCTCTTCTCCCTCCTCCTCCTTAAATCGCTTCCCCTCGTATACGAAGCTCGAATTGTCTATGTTGACTCCATTATCGGTCATGCTGCCCTTTAGCACGGGCTCGTGCTCCTCGCTGAGCAAAAACGATTGGAGCCTGTTGATGGAAACGTTAGCCTCGACAAGATTGTTGATGACGCGCGGGAACATGAAGAGAGGGAATCGGAGAATCTCAAACAAGGCCAGAGAGGTGAGGGCAGTCGCAACGTCGAGGTCGTGGCCGGTAAGGGTGTAGGTTGTAAAGGTCGCAACGGCGACGACGAGCGGAACGGCGTTCCAGAGCGTTCCAGAAGCAGAGTTGATTACTGCGTATTTCTTAAGGATGACGAGTTCGGCCTCGCGGAGCTTGGTGGTGAGTGGAGTGGAGCGGAGCGGGGGGGGAAAAGGGATGGGTCCAGTTTAAATATAAAATTATGTTAGTTGGGAAAAAGGAGGAAAAAGGATTAATAACTGAATCGACTGGAATTCAAAGGGTGGCCAGGTGCATCTTTTTGTGCGAGGGTGTTGTTCATGGACGGTCCAGATCAGGAGCAGGGGCACGTGCAATCAATTTCAAAATATGAAGTTAGGTATTCGCTCACCTGTTTGATCTTCTCCTCAAAAGACTTCTCCCACGCCTGCAACTTGATGACCTTCATACCGCTCAATATTTCGCAGTTGACCTTCAACCTCCTGTCTTTGGCCTTCATGAGCGTCTTCTGCAGCCTGCCCATCGTCTTCGCCACGTACTTGGTGAGCGGGATGGAGCAGAAGATGACGCAAACGCCGGCGATGCACGAGGCGCCCAACTTTTGAGTTGAGTTGGTTATGTTAGGTTATGTTAGCTTTGGTTTGGCTTGGTTTGGCTTGGGTTCATCGCAAGTATTTCATACGCTTCGCTTAGCTTCGCTTACCTCCTGCCACAGGAAGAAAATCGCAAAGGCGATCTGCATCACAGAGTACCAGATCGCGTGCAGGTAGGGGGTGAGCTCTTGGAGACGCTGCGCATCAACGCTCATCAAATTCGTAATCTCCCCCGTCGTCCTGTTCTGCCTCTCCGAGGAGCTGAGCCGTAGCGACTTGTCGTAAACGGCAACAATTGTCGCGGATCTAAGCCTAAGCCCACACCTGTAGCACTGGAAGAAGTACTGGCGGAGGCAGACGCTCATGGTGAGCTGGGAGATGGTGACGAGAACACAGAGGCCAACGCCGCGGAGGAGGGGAGCGTCAGGGTCCCGGAAGAAGTTCACCAGGGCCTTGAGGACTTGAGGGCCCACGAAGACGTTGAGATCGTGGACCAGCTGCACAGAGCGAATTCATGCGAGATTGTGCGATTGTCATTTTTAATGGAAGGGGGGAGGCGAGCGAGCCAAAACGTAAAAATGTAGTTAGTAGCGGCGAGCGGCGAGCGGCGAGCGGAGACTGAGTGAGACTCGACCTCGACCTCGACCTCGAACTCAACCTCGACCTCGACTCACCTTCAGGAGCCCGGCTTTTAGGAAAGGCTTGGAGAAGGAATGCCACAGGGCAGAGGATAGCGAGGGGGTATGGGTTTTGCTTTTCTGCTGCTTCTGCTTCGTCCAGTTGAGGGAGAAGAGGTCGGAGACATGCGTTGTCTCGTCATCCGGGAGGAGGGGAAAGAGGTCGGAAGTGTTGAGCTGGGGGGAGGAATTTCCTAAATTCAAGAGAGGCAGCATGAAGGAAAAGGTGAGGGTGTTCAGGAAGCTTTTTAGCCTTTTTAGCACGGAAGAGGAGGAAGAGGAGGAAGAGGAGGAAGAGGAGGAAGAGGAGGAAGAGGAGGAAGAGGAGGAAGAGGAGGAAGAGGAATCTAAGGGGGGAGGAAGGGGTGGGTCCATCATCTCAATGTCGTCATCATCGTTGTCATTTTCAAAATCGTCATCAATGGTGAATGTTGAGGAATCCAGTGAAGCATAGCCGGTCTTCTTGCCGCGTCCCATATGTATGATTAGCGTGAGATAACTGAAAGGACAAAATTGCGTGGTTTTTGATCACATAATAAATTAAGAGTGGGAGGATGAGTTTTACTTTTTAGGGTTTTCAGTCCGCACAAAAAATGCTTGACGTGATCCTCTTCATCCTCTCTATAGGCTCTTCTCGCATAACCTCCACACTTCACCGGACTAACCTTAGATTCTCACTCTTATTGGGGATGAGCAAGGATGCCAACGAGTTGATGCCAGTAGTAAATGAAACCACAAATGTCATTGAACGATTTGAGAAGAGGTCAACCATTCGACTACACAACCTCCCCCACCGAGCCACATACATTTTTATCAGGAGGCCATCGGACGGTAGATTCTATGTTCAGCTTCGATCGGCAATTAAAGATTATTGTCCCGGATTTCTCGACCCTACACCGGGAGGATGTGTAGGTGAAAAGGAAAGCTACGCTCTGAATGCGGAGCGCGAGCTCGAAGAAGAGATGGGAATAGATTCGAAAATGGCTGAACTCACTCGACTGTTTACTTTTCACTATAAAGACCAACGAACAAACTGCTGGGGGGAGGTTTTCGAGTGTGAGTTTGAGTGTGAAGACCCGAACAAGCAGCTTAACATTCAGGAGAGTGAAGTGAGCGAGGTGTTTATGATGAACGAAGCAGAGCTGGAGGCTGTTTCTGCCCAAGTGACACCTGATGGAATGCACGCGCTAAGACTCTACAAAAGGTTCAAGCAGAAGCCGAAAACAATTCTTTTTGATCTTGACGATTGCTTGTATTTTGACGAGTGGAAGATTGCCGACATTCTCACAAACAACATTGAGAAGTGGTGCACACAGGAGAAGAACATGAAACCTGGCCATGCTTACGCGCTGTACAAGGAGTATGGCACAGCGCTTCGAGGGATGCAGGAGACGGGACTGATCAACAGCGAGGACGAGCTTGAAGAATATCTTAAGATCGTGCACATCATCCCGGATTTGAAGACAAAGTTGAAACCCAATGATTTACTTCGCAATCAACTTTTAAGAATCGACCCCAAGATCTCCAAGTACATTTTCACCGCAAGCGTTGCCGCGCATGCAGTGCGATGTCTAGAGTGTCTTGGGATCAGAGACCTTTTTGACGACGCGCATATCATTGACACGAAGTCGTGCAAATACGCAACCAAACACTCGCAGATTGCCTTCGATTCCGCAATGAAGATTTGCGGTGTCTACGATCCGACCTCAATCCTATTTTTCGATGACTCCGTGCGGAATATTGACCAGGCGAATGCAACTGGGATTCGCGGCGTGCTGGTTGGGCTGACGCAGCGTGACAACAGGAGCTTGAAAAAAATCTGCTCAACAGCAGACAGAAAGATCGACCTCATAACAGATATGGAGGTAAATTTCCCGGAGCTGTTCTTGAATTAGATTAAATTATAAAATTAAGATCCTAAAAATTTAACTGTTTCATCGTAATCATTCTCCCTAACCCAAATTTGAGCAATCCATTTATCAGTCCCCCCTCGCACTTTCTCGCCTGAATGAATCGTCCGTATATCAACACTGCCCTTGACGCTCGGAAAAAACAAGAGAGCTTTTCCACGCTCAGGCTCCACCCTCACATCGAGATCGCGAAAGACTGTACAACCGTTTTCCTCCTGAATATCATCGTCCACGTCATTCAGGTACACAATAAGGGTCGCAGTGCGCTGCCCCCCGTTGTTATATGTTTTGGAATCAGCCGGATTGAGAGCATCTATGTGCGAGGTGAAGCTGTCGTTTGAGTTGGCTGCATATCGAACGGTCTGCGTCTCTTCAAACTTGCTGCTGCTCGGTGTAATGTTGAGCAAAGCAGTCGCCTTGTCAACGAGGGTCTTAGCGTTCTTCTTCTTGTGGTAGAAGGTTGTGCTCTGTCGAGCTTGTTTCGCTACGTCAGCCTTGTCACATGTCTGCGATTTGACGCGAATCGTCTCTTCGTTCTCGACCGTCGAGCAAGAAATGAGATACGAGCACTCGTCGGGACTGAGGAAGTTGTCGATTGTGAGAACGAGTGGTTCCGCATGGAGGAGTGTTGTCGCTGTGGGAGGGAGACTGAGAGAAAGACCGTAAAGTTTAAAAGCGAGCGCTTCAAGATTGCCGGTATAGTTTTTTTGTAATGATGCTTTAGCTTGAGGGGAAAGGGGGGGTATGTTGATCTGCTGCTCAGGTGGCCGGGAGTTGGGTGCTTTCCCCTTCACTTGAGGTTTGCCAAACCCACCAGAGAAGCCATCAGTGGCGATAATCAAGTGGAGGCAAAGAAGGAAAGTGAACAGTTTTGGTGGTTTCATGAGCATGAGTGGTTTCATGAGAATGATTGCAAAAAGTTGAGTTTAAATTTCTTTAAAATGATTTTGAAACCTCCCTTAAGTTATAGACTTTACCGAACTCCCACACCTAGATATTTACACTATCGCGCATCATAGGTTGATCGTGCGCTTAAACCACATGTTCGACGGCATGAAAATTTCAGATGCCCAATTACCAGAAGCCCAATCTGGAGTAGCGTCAGCTTTTTCTTTCCTTGCCCCTCCCACCTCCTCCTTCTCTTTCATGTCTCCCTCATCCTCATCATCTCTTGATGCTGCTGCTGCTGCTGCTGCTGCTGATTCTGATACTGCTGCTGGTATTGCTGCTGGTATTGCTGCTGGTATTGCTGCTGATACTGCTGCTGATGCTGATGCTGATGCTCTTGATGATGCTGATGCTGCTGCTGATGCTGATGAACCTGTTGTCGTCCACACCCCATCCCCTTCTCCTTCAACCTCCTCCTTCTCCTTCATGTCCCCATCATTATCATCCGAAGCTGACCTCCCCCCACCCTCTCCCTCGGCCTCCCCAGCCGACCTCCTCTCTCTCCCCTCCTCCTCCTCCCTCCCAGCCGGTGCTGGCCTCACATTCGGAGGAGGCGCCTTGGTCGGTGCCGCCAAGAAGCCAATCAAGAAGAAGATACGTTCCAAGAAGATTGGATTTGGCAACTCCGCCGCCTCGCCGTCGACGACGACGACGACGACGACTCCTGTGTCAATTCCTAACCATTACCCCGAGCCCGAGCCCGAACCGGAACCCGAACCCGAACCCGTCTCTGTGGTGTCCACCTCGCCCACAGTTGCGGCTATTGAGAACATCTCAAAGGCCGAGCAATTCATGGCGGAAAAGTTGGAGCAGGCGAAGCAGCGGTGAGTTGAGTGTGTGAGTGTGTGTGTGTGAGTGAGTGTGTGTGTGAGTGTGAGTGTGTGTCACTGGCGGTACTGATGAAGAATATAAACTACATGATTTGTTGATGCGTGTGCGCATTTTTGTGCTTGCCGCGTGTGAGACTCACCAAAGATTTCTGTTCACTGAACTGCGTGCGGACATCTCACTCTTCTATCTCTACGTCCACCTCTTTTGATTTTATTATTTTATTATTCTCACACAACATTTTCAATTCACCTCATTTCAATTTTCATTTTTCATTTTTCGCAGATCCGCGTCGGGTTCCCTTGCCCCCCCCCTCCCCCCTTCTGCCTCGGCCGAGACAGAGAAAGTATTGGGTGGTGACAGTGGTGGGGAGTCTTGGCTTGGCAAGATGTTTGGGCGAAAGCCGAGCGTCGAGCGGGGGGTCGCTGAACCGGCACCGGCTATGCCAGCGCCCTCTTCAATTGAGGAGGCGATGAGAGAGGCTGCTGAGAAGGAGAGGGAGAAGGAGATGGAGAGGGAGAGGGAGAGGGGGTGGGAAAGGGAGAAGGAAATGGAGAAGGAAAGGGAGAAGGGAAGGGAGAAAGTTATCTCCACACCCACACCCACACCCTCACCACTAGAAGAATTCACCACAATGATGGCCTCGTTCGACTCGATGGTGTCAACCTCCTCCACCTCCATCTCCGCCTTGTCCGCTCGTTCAATCTCCCTTCTCAACCTCCAACGCTCCCTCTCCTCCGCCTCCTCCTTCGCGTCCTCCTCCCTCCTCTCCGCGGAGTCCGCGCAGGTCAAGGCTGCGGAGGACGAGAACTACGATCTTGCGGAGGAGCTACAAGCGGAGATTGAAAAGCACGCGACTGACGTGGAGCGGCTCGGACGGGAGTTACTCGACGTGGAGGTGCGGAGGAAGAAATGCAGGGGGGAGAGGGAGGAGCTCGAGGCTGAGATTGTGTCGAAGTTAGATGCGACGAGGAGGGATCTGGATGTGTTTGAGAAAACGCTTGAGCTTGAGGAGGATAAATCAGCAGCAGCGGGTGGGGAGGGGGAGGGGAAGGGGAAGGGGAAGGGGGGGGGGGATGGGGGGGGCATCCTCGCCGCGACCCTCGCCGCTTCTATTGCCGCAAACCAAACGAGGCTGACGCTCGACGAGCGGCATATTCTTAAGGACGAGGGGGCAGTGGCTGAGGAGAAGGTGGAGCTACAGTCGACCATTGAGCAGCAGACTCTCGAGGTGGAGGTGAGCGAAGTTTTTGTTTCATTCCGTCTCGGCTTGTGACCCAAAGAATTACACAGTATTTTACGAACAATTGTTGACTTCGGTTTGAACTTGTGAACTTGAATTCAGAAAAACAAAAAATAACAAACTCACCTTCGTCTTTGTCTAAAATGCGCACAATCTCGCTTCGCTTCGCTTCGCTTCGCTTCTCTTCGCTTCGCTTCGCTCGGCACAGGGGCTCAAAACAGCGGCGGAGGAAAAGCTGGCCACGGCCCTCTCGGAAATCGAGGACCTCGAGCGGCAGCTACTCTCCAAGAGGAAGGAGAGGGACGACGTCGCCGCGAGCCTGCAGCTCCACAACGCGGCAATCACAGCCGTTCGGGCCAAGTTCGACAGGCAGCTGGCTCGGCTTCAGGTTAGGGAGGAGGCGGCGAAGCAGGCGAGGGGGGAGTGGACGCTGGAGAGCGAGGCGCTGATTAGGGAGGTGGAGGATCTTGAGAGGGAGGAGGAGGAGGTGAAGAGAAGGGGGGAGGCTGTTAAGAGTATGGTTAGGAAGTTGAAGACGGAGAGGGGGGAGATTGAGGAGTTGATTGAGGTTTGGAAGAGTGATATTGGGGAGAGCCAAAATAATAATGAAAACAATAACAATTACAACAGCAATGACAATGACGACATCAACAACGACAACAATGATGACAGCAGCTACAACAAATACAACAAGTCAATACAAATTGCGGAGGAACGAATTAAGGAGGCCGAAAAAGAAGTGACGAAGCTCATCAGCGAAATGAACGTGATCAAGCTTAAAATTCCGACCATGGAGGTAAGCGGAAGACGAGAATTCGAGCGATGAATTCAGACTCCGACTGAACTAACATATTATTATTATCGACTCAATTCGTGTTCGTGCTCGTATTCGTATTCGTATTCGTATACGTTTGGCTCACTTCGCTCGGTGCAGTCCGAAAAGGCAACCGCGGCAGCCGAGCGAAACTTCAAAGTCGCCGCTGCTGTAAACAAGGAGCTCAAGGCGGTGCAGGAACGCCTTCTCCACTGCGACAAGGAGCTCGCCGACAAGTCCGAAATTTTCAAGGGGTTCCAGGCTGAAGCCCACGAGGCGAAGGAGGCGTTGGGGAAAGCTGAGATTGTTAGGGAGGAGAGGAGGAGGGAGAGTGCTAAGGGGGAGGCGGAGAGGATGGGGGAGAGAATAAGGGAGCTCGCGAGGCGCAAAAGTGGAAGTGGGAGGGGGGGCGAAAGTGACCGAAAAAGCAAAGGATGGAGGCTGGTCGAGGAGGAAATTCGCGCCAGGGTGCTCAGCTTGAAGAACTTTGTCGAGATAAATCAGCTAGAGGGGGTTAACTGCGAGGTGGAGGTTGAGGTGGAGGTTGAGGTGGAGGTTGAGGTGGAGGAGCAAGAGGAGGAGAAAGAGGAGGAGCAAGAGGAAGAGCAAGAGGAGGAGAAAGAGGAGGAGGAGAAGGAGGAGGAGCAAGAGCAAAACGAAGTAGTAGAACCACCAGCACAACAGGTAGCACAGGCTATCATCGATACTTTCCACAATCTTACGGAGCGAATTTCGGAAACAGAGGGGGAAATCGAAAAGGCCGTGGACGATGAAAATTATGAGCGGGCCGCTGAGCTTGATGACGAAGTTGCCAATTTGAAGGACGAGCTAGCGGGGTTGGGGTTAAGCGAGGAGGACACCAAGTTTTGTTCGGAGAACGTGAAAGGGTTGGAGAACGTGTAGGGTTGTAGATTTTGTACGATGAACTGTTTTTAATCATCTCATCAAACAATCTGAAACTTTTTATATCTTGGATAATGCTTCCTCCTTTTCAATTTTGCAATTGGGGCAACGCGTTGCGTTGCCCTGGTCTGTTGATTCAGCTGGATCAATTTACATATTGCACACCCTCACAGTACCTCTGATTTGCATCTCAGCATGAGATAATCTTCTGCTGCTTGTTTTGCCTTGTCTCGGTTGGGGGCCTGTTTCTCGCACACCATTTACTGGATCTGCGAAAAGAACTTATTGTTAACTTTGACAAACGCCTTGCCGCCTCTTGGGTGTTTGATGAAACCATTTTTGCAAGTCTTAATATTACCGAGAGGATGGGAAGACAGGATGTGGATTGCGTGAAATTTTCACCCTCGAACCAATTTCTGGTGGCTGGAAGCCACGACAACTTCATCGACGTTTTTGACTGTTTGAGCAAAAATTTCCCTCCCTTTGGAGGCTGAAAGGCCACACGAGTTACATAACTAACACAGTTGGATTTCTCGGTCGACGGACAGGTGCTGCAAAGTACGTGCGGAGCTGGTGAGCTGCTGTTTTGGAGCATGGCTACAAAGAAACCTGTTGAAAGTGGCTGAAATAAGCTTTATTAATCTTTTTAAACTTTATTTGGTTTGTGATATAGCATAATCACTTTTCTCTTTGTTCTGCCGATCCTCTACACTCTTATGATGCTCCCCTAACTTCCCATACTGTCTCGGTGAATTTGGAACAATCTCAACGTTCAATGCCTTCAACAATCACACCAACCCAAGGCACAATTTCAATAGCTTCCCCAAACACCCTTAAAGTGTTAACGATCAACCTCTGTCTCCATCTCCCCGGCGCGAGAAACAAATACAATGTACAGTTGATTGTGAAATCGTTTCAATTTCTTTTCCTGATTTATATTCCGGTCTGCTATTTGATTTACCCGACCATCCCAGCCTACCTTTCAATCCCCCTCGGCTTCATCGTTGTAATGTTGACAGGCCAATTTTTCGCCATGGCTGTTTCTCTACTTCTTCATCTGCTACTTAGAGATGGGTATAGTGAATTCAAGCGAGAGCGAATCGTCGCCTTTTGGGAGCTCATTGAGAAGGACCAGCCCGACGTGATTGCGTGTCAGGAGCTCTACGGTTCGTGGTTCTTGGGCAGTAATGTCAACAAGTCCAGAATGATCAAGGCGGCGAAAAGGCTCGGATACTGCCACGTGAACAGCGGCAAACCTAGACTCCCCGCATTGTTGTTTGATCAAGGATTGTGCATTTTTTCCAAGTGGCCCATAATAGAGAGCGGCCACCTGATATACAAGAGTCAGTCGGTATTTGACAAGTATTTTGTAAATCGAGCAGGTGAGTGAGTGGAGCGTGCGAGCGAGTGAGCGAAGCGGGGGCGGGGGGAACTTGCGACAGAAATTGTGACAGAGAAGAGTGAGCCTTGCCCACCCCTTTCCCGCTTCTTTCCCGCTCCCAACCCACTTCTAACGCGCTCCTATCCCACTCTTGCTCTCGTGCTTCATTGAAAATGCGCCTCGCGTCGCTTCGCTCGGCGCCGGCGCAGCGCTCTTTGCGTGCGTCGATATTGGAAACGGCAGAAAAGTCAAGCTCTTCACGACGCACACGTCTCCCAGCATGGCCGACATGAATAAGCGGACGAAACTTGCTTCGTGTCTGCCGAAGGAAAAGGTCAGCACGGTGAGCAGACAGGCGGGCGAGATGGTGGCATTTGTGAAGCAGAAAGGTGGTGGGGACGATCCAGAGAAATGCGTTACCATAATATTAGGAGATTTCAACGTGGAGGGGGGCGACAAGGACTACGACTGCTTTGCCAGCGAGTTCAAAAAGCTGGGGGTTCTGGATCATACTACAAACGATGACGGCACTTGGCCAGCGACATTCGGAATTGTCAATGAAGACGGCAAACCAACGGAAACATTGCTAACGAGCCCAGGGCTGCTGATGAAACCACAAGCGCTAGACTTCATCTTCTCAAACGGACACGTTTTTAACAATGCGGTTGAGGTGCTGCCAATGAGGGTGAAGGGGGAGGCAAAGATTGTGAAAAGCAGGGCGAGTATCCAGCAGGTTAGCGATCATTGCGGGGTTCAGTGTGTGTTCATTTTTAGTAGGAGTGGGAGTGGGAGTGGGAGTGGGAGTGGGAGTGGGAGTGGGAGTGGGAGTGGGAGTGGTGAAGAAGGATGTGGAGGGGGAGGGGGGGATGTGTTTCTACATTGAAGAACTCATCCTCCATTGAAGAACTCCCACGACGACTGAATGAAGAACTCTCCAGAATCAGTGAATGAAGAACTGACTGAAGAACTGACTGAAGATCCGATTCCAATTGACGTACAAAAAGCAGGACCTTCCCCAACTCACCCGGCTGAATTAACAAGTAGCCCCCCCTCCCCCCCCTCCCTCGAATTGGGGGCAGCGCAAGTTGTCACTCCTGCTTCCGCTCCTGCTCCCGCTCCCGCTCCTGCTGAAGGAGCGCCTCTGGTAGCCTCACAAAGCAACTGATGGATAGGAGGACCAGTCTCGGCGATGAGAAGCTGGATCAAAGAGCGACGTTAAATTTCAACCAGAACTTCTACGAACGGGCGGTAGAGGTTTTTGATTTTTTGTTTTTTCCAAAGCATTGGATTCACGAAAAAAGTGAAACACACTTCACCATGCTATTGGGACGATGAGCTCGTGGGATAGACTTAATTCCTATTACGCGAACGAGGAGCTGCACGTAGAAGAGGGAACCACGAGGCCGAGGAAAGGGGGGGATCAGGCGAGCCTGGCGGTGCGCGGAGGGACGATAGCATCAGCGGTAATTGACACGCTCTTCGGATTCGCTGAGCCGCCGAAGATGGGGCCGGGGGAGGGGGAGGTGTGGAAAGGGAGAGAAAAACAGCTCGCGGCGCTGATCTTGGAAAGGCGTGAGGTGGACAGGGGCTTTGCCGGAAGGTTGGAGAATGTTAGGTGGCAGGGATTGGTTTTTGACATTGAGAGTGTGATTGGGGAAGGTTTGCAAATAATTAATTTGAGAGACTGAATATGGTAAATTATCCACATTTAGGAATCTTTTTTATTGTTTAGGCGTCAGGAACTCCACCACGACGGATGTTGGTCCATTGCCGGAACCGGGACGTTGGATGCACATATTCAGGAGGGCAATGCCCTTGTGGAGGGTGCGGAGGAAGGACGAGGTGGCGGGAGGGTTGGTTGGGGGTTTGCACGTCTTCCTGTGCTTCTTCCACGCAGACTTCATGCAGGGGAGGGAGCAGTAGAACGTGCGCTTGCACCGTGCGCACGGTTTGGCGGGGGTGGAGCTGCAGACGTCGCACTTGCGGGCCGGCTTGAGGACGGCTTCAATTTCGACCAGCTCAGCCTTGTCGTACTTCATGTGCTTGATGAACTGGCAGACGGTGTTGTAGGTGCCGAAGATCTCCTCGTCGACAAACTGCTTGGGGAGGTGTTGCCGGAGGAGGGTGGGGAAGGGGGTGGAGGAAATGTACTTGGGGTTGAGGCGGAGGACGTTAAGGATTTCTCGGCTCGCAATTAGGTTTTTGGCACACTGGAGGGGTGAGTTGCCAGAAGTTCTGTGGGTAGCTGTAAGGGAAAGGGGGTTCCGATGGATCATTCGAAGAGCAAGAAACACGAGGGAGTCGCTGTATGTCTGGCTATAGCAAGCGACATTTCGAAGAAGTTGAGAATTGTCGAATTTGAGCACTTCACGCACCAACTCGTCATCTTGCTCGTTGATGAACTTGTGGCAGTCTGCATACGATCGTGATTGGATCCACCCAATCATCTCAATCCTCCAATAAGCCACTGGTGCGTACAAGCGGGACATCCCCTTCCAACCCAACGAACGAGCTTCCTCGGGAGTGAGGGAGAGCAAGCCGATGATATCAGCACAGGCTCCACTCCTACGGGCAATGTCGAGGGGTGTTTTGCCTTTCTTGTCTCGTGTGGTGAGGGCCTCTACATTCCGGCAAATCGACCGAACGCCCACCCAGGCAAGAACATGTGTGTGTGTCTGAGCTTTCGCTGCCATCCAATGATGTGGCAGTCGTCCATGCTCATCTCTCTCCTTGTACTTTCTCTCGAGCAAATCTATGTCACGATCTGGGTGAAGCACGACTCCATACACAGCGGGCCAATCACGCTTCTTGAGCCACT
>Ga0302116_1000803_pt1 | contig 18842 bp, 25 predicted proteins | sample AG5_SCM_MG_FD_203124 | JGI IMG/M metagenome (GOLD analysis project Ga0302116, IMG submission 203124) | Marine microbial communities from Western Arctic Ocean, Canada - AG5_SCM | ecosystem: Environmental > Aquatic > Marine > Oceanic | place: Canada: Western Arctic Ocean | collected 2017-10-01 | reverse complement strand
GAATTGGGTGTCTTGTGCCCATTGGAGGGCTGTTTCGTTTTCTATTGGATCTTTAATGGTGAGGGAAAGAGGGTGTCGATGGATCATTCGAAGAGCAAGAAACAAGAGGGAATCGGTGTATATCTGGCTATTGCAAGCAACACCTCCAAGAAGATTAGAATTGAAGTATTTGAGCACTTCACGCACCAACTCGTCATCGTGCTCATTGATCCACTTGTGACAGTCTGCATACGATCGTGATCTGATCCACCTGCCATCGCACTCCTCCAATAAGCCACTGGTGCGAACAAGCGGAGCATCTCATCACCACCCAACGAACGAGCTTCCTCGGGAGTTTGGGAGAGCAAGCCGATGATCTCAGCACAGGCTCCACTCCTACTGGCAATGTCGAGGGGAGTTTTGCCTTCCTTGTCTCGTGTGGTGAGGGCCTGTAGATTATAGCAAATCGAATTCACGCCCACACCGGCAAGATCATGTGTGTGTGTCTGAGCTTTCGCTGCGAGCCAATGATGTGGCAGTCGTCCATGCTCATCTCTCTCCTTGTACTTTCTCCTGAGCAAATCTAAGTCCCGATCTTGGTGAAGTATGACTCCTTGTACCGTGGGCCAATCACGACTCTTGAGCCACTCATGGTGCTCATTGGTTGTCATATTGGGTCCGACGGATGGTCAAAGGTGGCAATACGCGTGATTTGGAGATTGTGAGTGCCTCGCTTGTGAAATGCTCAACATGCCAAATAAAAATGTAAAGTTTTGAATGTGTGCCCATAAATGTTTAAGGGTTTACTTAAACCCATCCCCTCTCCATATTCTTTCCTCTCTCCCCTCCAGCCTCCCTATGCCGAATCTAGAAGCTAAATGAAATCCTTCGAAGTGACTTCCTTCTGCCTCTCTTGCTACTCTTCGGTAACATCAGGGGGGCTGTCTATTGGGGTTCACTCCGGTTTCAATCCACACCCAGTTTCCAATGCCAACGCCAACGTCAACAACGTGCTCTTCGTGGCTGCCTTCAAATCAATACGTTCCATCCCCTACCTCCTCAACGACTGCAGTCTCTCTCCGCTCGATTTCGCTCGCTCGGATACCACATTCCACGCCTCGCCTACCTAACAATCTAAATGGTTTGTTTAAAAAATCTCATTGATTGTAAGGCTTAAGAACTGTTGCTGGTTATTTGAGGACAAATCGTTGCTGTTGCTGTTGCTGCTGCTGTTGCTGTTGCTGCTGCTGCTGCTGCTGTTGCTGAAAACGTTTTGCGACTTGCGCAACAGTATTTTTCCCTCTTCAATTTTATTTTCCCAATCCTCGCCCTTCACACTCAACAACGCATCGTCGTGCTCAATGCCCAGCCACGCTAATATCTTGCCGTACAAGTTCAGGCCTGTGAATAAACAGAGGAGAACGATCAGCAGGGGGGCGTAGCTGTTGAATGTGAGGGTGCCGAAAAATGGAACTGTCTCCATGTGACTCATTACCTGCATGAAGGCACACCCTTCGCTCCCATCGTACCTCAGAAACAGCAAGAAGTTGTAGCACAGAGGAAATTGGATCCGCACCAAATATTCTGCGTTGAAAATCAAAGCGCTCCCGTCGCTCAAACCTTTGCAGAGTGTTGAGCAAAGGGTGAGTTTTTTTCGCCGCTCGCTCACTCGCTCTCGATCGACACTCACCTCGCCTCAAACCATAATTTCCGAAGATCCGCATTTTGAACAAACTTCCGTACACACACGCAGACATGTACAGGAGCGGCACGAACGCGAAGAACTCGATTAAATGGGCCCTCGCCTCGACGTCCTCCCCCGATCTAATCTTGCTCAATAACAGCCCGAACGGGCTAAGAGAGCTCCCCAGGCCCATAAAAACCTCGCTCCAAACGATGAGCAGGCTCAAGAATCCCGCAACGGTTCCAAGCACGAAGTAGATTTTCTGTTTCCACTTCTGCTCAAATTTTGAGTCAAGTGTGCCGTTAATGTGGCTGGTCAAATTCGCGTTGAGCTTCGTCAAGCTGGTCCACGAACTCTCGCAAACGCGCACTGCCGTATGCGCCGCTGTAAGGTTCGCGCTTATATTTGCTAGGTGCTTTGCCGAAAGTGGAACGGCGTAGTCGGAATCGTTGCCGTTGCTTGGGCTCGATCGGTGTCGGCTGTTTGTCCGCCTTGCCTGGAGAGTATCAGATAAAAGTTCCGTTTCCTCTCGTCGGTGCTGGATGAATCGCCAGAACTCCATTGTTTTGCTGTCAAGCGTGCTGCTACACTCGTTGATCTTTTCCCCACATTTGTCAACCTCTTCCTCGGCGTCCTGCAGGTTCCAAACGGCTTCGTACAAATCCGCGTCTGCCGTCGCAGCGAGCAAGTAGGTGCGGTTGAGTTCTTGCTGCGGAGCGGAGCGGAGCGAAGCGAAGCGAGGCGAGGCGAGGCGAAGCCACCCCCATGTGAGCGATAAATTTAAATTGAATGAATTGGTATCCGCTCTCACCTGCGGCCGTGATTTCTGGAACAACCTTCTGGGAATGTCCACCAAACCGTAGCCCAGCAACAGCACTATCAGCAGCAACCCATACGTATTGCCAAGCGACATCAACAACGGAAAAACGTTCAAGGTCTTCGTTTTGATTGACAGTGCAATAATTAGAACGAGGAAGATGGCAAACTGCGAGGCAAGCAGATTGGTTTCTTTGGTGTCAGATGTTGTTGGGAACATGTTGTTGCTACTGACCAACAACTGTTAATAAACTCACCGAGACCAAGTAAAACTTGGTGTTTTGTCGCAATGCATCATTCACGCGAGCTGTGACGGTGTGGTAGCCCGACGTTGTGTATGTGAGAATGATAGGGAGAATGATCCACGAGAGAATGAATGTTGACCAGTAAAAGAAGAGCCAGGTCGAGAGAATGGCCTCATTGTATGGTGGAATTGCTGCGCCGAGCGAGGCGAGGCGCATTTTCAACGAAGCACGAGAGCAGCGAGCGAGCAAAAATAGTTTTCAGTAGGTTTGTTCAGTATTGGATGTAGCCATGAATTGCAATTTCGCAAGGAACTTCGCAAGCTTCTGTGACAGCTCGCGCACCTGCTTCTGCTGTGGTATTTGTCGAGTTGGTGGTGATAATGACTGTCTGGGAGAGGTCTATGGGAAGAAGGACTGAACCGAAGAACCCAAGGAAGAAAGACAGTGAGAGAAGCAAAAGAATGTCGGTCGAAACTGATGGCCTGTGAGCAAACCATTTGACAAAAGTAAAAGAAAACGGTACTAGGACAGTTGTGGCGAGGACGAGAGAAGGAAGCATTTTCGCTGAAGTTAAACTTAAATTGAAAATAAATTAGGAAATTGTCTATGCTATGCTATATAGCATATAGCATAATAGCATAAGATTAAATTTTATTTAAATTTTGTTGAATTTGCTAAAGAAGAATTTTGAAAGAACTTAAAATCTTGTTGAGTGGGCTCCCCGCGAAATCCCTCTCCCTCACAACCCCAGTGCACGTGATCAGTGTGTCCCCGTTTCGCTCCGTGATAATTGAAATCGTGTGCAGGTTTTCTGCCTCGGCGCCGAGCGAAGCGAGGCGCATTTTTAACGAAGTACAAAAGACAGCGCACAGAGAGCGAGCCAAACGAATTGAATTGGGTGGGTTAGCTTAGTAGTGGATGTAGGAATTATGATAGCCATTTCGATGGATTCATCGCTCGAGACGGTTCAAAAGGGGGCATGTGTAGCCCCAACTCCAATGCATTGCGTCTTTAAGAGTCTCAAAATTAGACACAGTGGCGGGTTTGACCAGGCGCGTCTTTTTGTGCAAGGGGGGGAGGTTCAGAGACGGTCCGAAACACGCCAAGTGCACGCCAACGTGAAACTCAAAAAAAAACTCAAAAAAGGCGAAACACTGAATCAACCCTAACTCCAGCGCATAGCGTCATTAGACGCTCAAAATTGGACACGTGCAAGGGAGTTGTTCAGGGACGGTCCAAAACAAGCTCGCTCGCTTCACTCACCTCCATTCAACGCACTTCGATCTACTATGTATTCGAACTTGTAGTATTCTTGCTCTTCAATCGTGAACGAGGTGGCGCCTACGATGACTGCCGTCTTGAGTGAATCTTTCGGAACAATGGCGTTTTTTAGCAGAGACTCTAATGCAGAAAGCGGCTCCCCGAGCGTGCCTTGTAAAGTAAAACCATCCATCACATCGCTAACCAGTACAGATACATTTTCCTCGGCGCTTTCCTTCCCTGCTGGCCCGAACGCAGCGTCTGGGATCTGCGAGCTCCGCTTCCTCTTTGACCGCGGCGCCATTTCGTACAACCTGTCGGACGCGAGCTCTGCCGTGCGTCGCTTCGACTTCGCCAGCTCAACAGATTGGTCCGCCAAATAATAATTTGGAATGAGGAGCTGGTATTTGACGTTGTTGTTAGACGAAGAGTTCAACACTCTCTTGAAGCCCTTCCTGTAATTGAGTGGAATGATGTTAGATTAGCAGGGGCTCGTATGCTCGTCATCTTAAACCCCCCCCCGCTCCGCTCACTCACCTGTCGTATAAACTGTCAACCTTTGTAGCCTCAACGAACTCATCAAAGAAATCAAGTGATAACAATTTTGACGTGCCGTGCAAGAAATTCGTACCCAAGGCAATGAATGCCGCGTAGCTCAAACTAAGTAGCCTACGCCTCGTGTCGCTTGATGGGGGTGGGGAAGGGGGTTCAACGGAATCGTTGACGATGGTCGAATGAGTGTCGGTGTTTCGCAGTCGGACCAAGCTCGAACCGCCTCCCAATTGAGCCTCGAAAGCATCTGCTGCTCCCTTCCACTCCGAATCGTAGTGAGGAAGGAAACTAAGGCCGTTGGCGAGATCGAGGCCTGGTGCGGTCTCCCATACGAAATTTTCGTCTTCAACGACAAAGGGGTCGTCACAGCCCCTTATCGACGCCGTGTTCACTCTTGCGCCGCCCAAAATTGCTCCAGCAGAAACCCCAATGTACACTCTGGATTTCGACGCTTCTGTAACCAGATCGACGTAATCTTGGCCGTTTTGGTGGAGGGCATAGTGTAGGTGGAAGGTGTTTCCCCCGTCCACAAAGATAAGATCGGCCCATGATTGAAGGGCGAAGATGTCGTCAGTTGGAGCGACGCCTTCACCGACGAATTGCTTCAAGCTGCGGTCAGCAAAATCGAGTGTGACAGCATTGCACTTTCTGTTTAGCCCCTCGTTGCAGAAGCGCGAAATGTTATCGCGCCGAGACTTGCCATCAGCTCGAGCACGCTGCCTCTGGAGGCCTGGGGAACTCGTAGACCCTCGCCGAAGACTATTTCCAGCTGTGCCAATGTAGAGCAGGTTGACTGATGTCGGTTTTGGGAGAGAGAGATCGAGGTTTTCAATGTCGCTGGGGGATAGAGATTGCGGAAAGCTCGAGAGGAAGAAGGACGAGCCACTGAGGGCCAGGCCAAAGGGGCACAATAAGTAGCACAGCAGCAGAAATTCGAGCATCAACTTTATGCGCACTTTGCTTGCAAATAATAACGTGGCACCTGGGGGTGGCAAATTGAGGAAAAAATTTTGAGAGATCCTCCAAAAAATAAAAAAAGGTTAAAAGCACTCTATATAAACAATACCACGATATTATTCAGGCCAGTCATACCCGATCTATATTTCTCGCTTCTCACGAAAAATCAGAGCTTATCGAACTCTGAAGCAAAAAAAAACAAAAAAAACTCCTTCTCTTCACAAGACTCCCAAAAACATGATCACTTTGTTGTTATTGTTGACCAGCTCCAGAAGCATCGATAGCCACGGAGTGCTGCAGTTTCCCCCGGCCAGGAACGTATTCGCTCGCAAAGCCGGAACTGATTACACGGTGAGTTGATAGCCCAAGCCCGACAACACAATTTCAATTTTGCCATAAACATATATTCTAACCATCACCCCCCTTCCAAACAATAAACATATATTCTAACCATCACCCCCCTTCCAAACACATACAGCCCCACGGTCTCAACGGCGGCGGAAATGGTGTCGTGACTTCCCGACTCTCTTACTGGCCTGAGGTCGAAACTGACGTGACCGTGAACAGGATTGGAATTTGCGGGGAGTCGCGTAACATGCCCCAACGTTATACGGCCCCGTTGTTCAGCCTCCCTTCTTCTTCCCCGGATATAACAAGAATATCCAGCCCCACCCTCCCGGTCGAGGTTGAGCTCAGTTCCCACCATCGAGGGCACTTTACAGGTGAGCGAGCGAAGTGAGCGAGCTTTGAGGAAGACATTGAGGATGACGAGCGTGTGAGACAATACTAAACTAAACTAAACTAAACTAAACTAAACTAAACCACTCAATTCAGTATCTATCTGCCAAAAGTCGGCCTTTGGCCTTGCAGTCCACGATTCACCCACTATGGAGTGTTTCAATGCTGCGGTTCTGAATCGAGCTCAGCCAGATGTGTCCGCAGACGCAGACGCAACGTTCTCCCCCGTGGATGAGAACTACCCGGAACGATACTATCTGCCACCCGTTTGCGCCCTGCCCCGCAACGATGTCGATGCCGCCTCCCTCCACTTCCTCGGCGGGCTGCGCGTGCGAACGTCGTTCGTCCTCCCTCCGACAATGAACTGTCAAGGGCCGGGCGACTGCGTGATGCGCTGGCGCTACGTCACCGGAAACTCTTGCCACGCGCCCGGCTACCGAGATTTCTTCGGCCCCAGCTGGAGCGACTTCAACGCAAACGTTTTCCCCAACCTGCCGTTGGGGAGCGAATGCAGTGAGGATCAGATGTGGACGGAGTTGGGTATGGCCGAGTGCGGCCCCGAGGAGGGTGGGTTTGCGGAGGAGTTCATCAACTGTGCCGATGTTATGATTAGCAATGATGGTGGAGATGTGCCGGTTTCACCAGCTGTACCAGAACCACCCGTCCCGGAACCAGAACCACCCGTCCCGGAACCAGAACCAGAACCACAAGCGCCCGTCGGTTGCTTGATGTCTGAGAATTGTGTTCTCTTTGCGGAGATTGGTACCGTATTTTGGAGTTTGAGCATGTCCGAGGATTTCTTCAGATGCGAGTTCTGTTTTTTTGAACCTGAACTGGAAGAGGGGCCAGCAGAGCCAACTACTGGCAGTCCCGCTGCGTCTCCGACGGCCAGTCCCACTGCGTCTCCGACGGCCAGTCCCACTGCGTCTCAGACGGCCAGTCCCACAACCCCGCCTCCCCCCAGCCCAAACCCAAACCCAGTAGTAGGCTACTACTCTTGGAACTGGGGCGCCGGCTCAACCGGCCCACCCCAATCCCAAGCAAATGTCGGCATCTCTTTCACTGGACACGTCGACGTGCAGCTCGCTCTCGACGGCTACACCAATGGCGCGGCCTGGTGCTGTCCAACCCTAACCGGAACCCCATACCTATCCCTCGGCGGCGGCAACTCCGCCGGACTCTTCACCGTTGCCACAATCTCAGCAATTGAGGAGCATTTGCCCCTGATCATATCCGCGGGCTACGAGGGAATCGTTTACGACGTCGAGCACGTGAAAGGAAACTCCGCCGAAATCATCTCGGCATTTGTGGCAAGTTTCAAGGCGGCCAAAGACGCAGGTCTGGGCGTAATCGTGACGACGAGTCACTCCGCCCCTTACGAGGCCTTGGACGAGAACGGAGTTCCTGACCCGCTCATATCCACCGCGCTCGTGATGGAGTGGTGCATGGACGAAAACATTGACATGTTGAGTCCGCAGCTTTATTCGAACGGGTTTGAGAATGTTCCAGAATTCGCCGAAACTAACTTCTGCAAGGGCGAAGGGTGCGTGTGGGACTTGTACAAAAATTGCAAAGCAAGGTTTGTCCCGTCCATCAACGACGAAAGCCATCTGGCTGCGTCTCAGGCGTTCTTCAAAAACAACTACGAGATTCAGGTGGAGGGGTTTATCCAGTGGAAGCAGCAGCTTGAGCTTGAGCTTGGGGAGGAACCTGGTGTCGAGGAACCGGTTGTCGTCTTACCAGAGCCCGAGCCTGAGCCTGAGCCCCCTGTTGTCGTCTTACCAGAGCCCGAATCCCCCTCCACGTGTCCGGAAGCTTGCCGGACTTGCACACACTGGGCTTCCAAGTGTAACACTTGCTGCAGCCGGTGGGGTCACTGTGGAGCCACCTCACAGCACTGCGACAAGGATTTAGGTGGAGTCGATTGCTCGGGTTGCTCTTACAGGTTTCTGAGGGGGGGATAGGTATTTGAGGGGGATGAAGGATTACATTTAACACGCACCCCATAAATTATAAACAATAAGAATAAACATACACACTCCAATTATATAAATTTATTTGGTTTTCAACACTTCAATGTTTTCAATTTTGTGTTTTTTTTTATTTTTTTGTTTTTTAAGTCAGCTCACATCGCGCTCTGCTGAGTTGCTTGGTCTCTTTCCTCTTCTCAATCCACCCCTTCTCTTCTCTTCTCTTCTTCATCCACTCCTACTCCAATTCTTTCTTTAGATCAAATCAGCCACGTTCATTGGCATCTCCTCAATCTGGGTGTTGTAGAAGCTCTCAATGTCCCTCAAGTACCTCACGTCTCCCTCGGTGAGGAAGTTAATCGCCACTCCCTTCCTTCCGAAACGCCCACTCCTACCAATACGGTGAATGTAGTTCTCACGGTTGGTGGGGAGGTCGAAGTTGATAACCAAACTGACCTGCTGGACATCAATTCCACGTGCGAGCAAGTCGGTGGTGATGAGCACGCGACTGCTTCCACTGCGGAATTCGCGCATGATGATGTCGCGCTCCCTCTGGTCCATGTCTCCGTGCATGCAACTGACGGTGAAGTCGCGCTGCTGCATGTGCTCCTGCAGCCAGTCGACCTTGCGACGTGTGTTGCAGTAGATGATGGCCTGGGTGATGGTGAGGGTCTCGTACAAATCGCAAAGGGTGTCGAGTTTCCACTCTTCCCTCTCGACGGCAATGTAGAACTGCTTGATACCCTCGAGGGTGAGTTCGTCCTGTGCGTTAAGTTGAGTTGAGTTGCGTTTTGTGAGTTAGTTGTGTGAATGTTGGATTGGAGTTGGAGTTTTGCCGAACCCAAAAACCTCAGCGAATTGTGGTTAATCTCTCGTTAATCGGCGTACGAGCCTCTCGGCCCGTGGGATGTGCCTCACGTTCTCAAACTTTAAATGTATCATTGGTTTTTCTCAGCACAATTTTCATTTGAGTTGGAGTTCAACTCACTCACTCACCTTCTTGACCAAAATCCTGACGGGGTCACGCATAAACCTCTGGGTGACCTCCAGCACGTCCAAGGGCATGGTCGCGCTGAACAGGCAGACCTGCACCGATTCCGGGAGGAACTTGAAGATATCATAGATCTGGTCTTTGAATCCCCTGCTGAGCATCTCGTCGGCTTCGTCAAGGAAGAACTGCTTGATGCTGTCGAGCCTCAAGGCGCGACGGTTGATCATGTCAAAGACACGGCCGGGAGTTCCAACAACGACGTGCACGCCTCCCTGGAGGGTGCGGATGTCGTCGCGGACAGCAGTTCCTCCAACACAGGCGTGCACGGAGATGTTCATGTAGTCGCCGAGGGCGATGACCACCTTCTGGATCTGCTGGGCCAGCTCACGGGTGGGAGCGAGGATGAGGGATTGGCACTCACGCAGCTGGGTGTCCAGCTTGGCCAAGGTGCCAATGGCAAAGGTGGCGGTCTTTCCCGTACCTGTTTAAAGTTGAAGAGTTTGAAGAGTTTGAACAAAAGAAACAAAGAACAACAAAGATTGCAGGATGAAGGGTCAGAAATAGAATATCGATTTCAACACACTCGCAGAGGTTAACCGCAATGTTTTAGACTCGAAAGATGGTTAACGACAAATCATCATCCCCTCACCTGACTGGGCCTGGGCAATCAGATCGCGGCCAAGCATCGACGGCTTCACCGCCCGTTGCTGGATGGCCGAGGGCTTCTCGAAACCGTAGGCGTAAATGCCGCGGAGGAGGTCCTCGGGGATGTTCATGGCATCGAATGATTCAATGGCCTCATCCCAGTTGGAGGAAATGTCCGCTTCGGACAGCCCTCCCATTCCCTCCTCTCCCGAGGCAGGGGGTTCCTGTTTATCGGCAGGTGCCGGGGGGGCAGCTTCAGACTGTTGAGCGAGTTCACTGGGGGAAGAGGGTTGGGTTAGCCAGAGTAAAAATAAAAAATTAATGGTGACATCGATGATCGCTTTGTGATGGTGTTGTGCACATTATTTGCGGGCCAAGCGGTGCATTGAAATGTTATAGATGTGTTGTGCAAAAATTTGTCTGAAGACGGCTACACCCACTGGACACTCACGACATTTTTTACAGGGCTGGAAAATTTGAGGTTAAGAAAACTAAAAATAACAAAAGCCAAAATAGAGGATGCACACTCATTCTATTCGATTCTTACTTTAGTTGCCATATCACATCGATCCATCCCCTTCCCCTTCATTTTTAGACATCAAATAACATAATGATTCGCTCAATCACATTATTGCAGCTCAGAAGCAGGGCGTTTTCCTCCTCCAAGTCCTCTTCAATTTCGCGAGAGGCTCGTGCTCAGCTCCGAGCTAATCGAAAAGCTGCATTAAAAAAAGGAGAGTCCAATTCCACAGTCTCCTCTGCCTCCGGCTCCGGCTCCGCCTCCTCCACAACAACTTCAAACACAACAAAACTCCTGCCTCGGGTCCTGGGAGGCGCCCTCCTGGTGTCCTCCTCTGTCCTCTTCTGGGGCATCGTCTCCCCCTCACAGGACTCCATCCCTTCAAAGCTAGCCTCAACGATTGGCCTGACCTCAATCTGGAACTACTTTGCCGAGGGCTTCAACAAGCCCCACCGAGACATACTGCTCCCCAATTGGCCCATGCCGAACGTTCCGCAGGACTTGCCCTGCCCGCACACGCTCGTCCTTGATTTAGAGGGTACGCTGGTTAATAGCAGTTGGACGAAGCGTTACGGTTGGCGGCATGCCAAGAGGTGAGCCCAAATTTAAAATGTTTAATACGTACAAAAAATTGCGTTGTTGTTGCTGCGCTAAATCTAACACCACAACCACACCACAACCACAACCACAACCACACCACAACCACACCACAACCACACCACTCCCGCAGGCCAGGAGTCGACGAATTCCTCAGGGAGCTGAGCCAATACTACGAAATCGTCCTCTTCTCCCCCTCTATGCAGGGCGTCGCCGAACCTGTCGTCGCGTCGCTTGATAAAAACGGCTGCATCATGCACCATTTGTACAGGGAGGCCACGAGGTACATCAACGGGAAGCACGTCAAGGACCTCTCCATGCTCAACCGCAACGTGTCCCGAATCGTTGTGATTGATGACGATGCCCTCGAATGCCAGCTTCACCCTGGTAACCTCCTCAAAATCAAATCTTACGACGACCCGACTGATCGTGAGGATCGAGTGCTTCTTGACATGATTCCGCTGCTAATTGAAATTGCGAAAGAGGTGAGTTTTGAGTTTGAGTTTGATCATGGGTTTGAGATGGCGTGTTTTGGACCGTCCCTGAACAACCCTCTCGCACAAAAAGATGCGCCTGCCAGAACATACGTTGGAGTTACGGTCAATCCAGTGATTCGCCCTTTTTTTGTCTTTTCACATCCCCCTCCACCTAAAAAAAAACTAACCGACTCCTCACTCACCCATCCATGACCATCCAACTTCCACTAACAATAAATTCATGGGCAGAACTACAAGGACGTTCCCAACCTTCTTGCCCAATTCCAAAGGGACGACGGCACTCGGATGGACGGGGAGGAGATCGCCCAGGAGTACCAGAGGCGGCTCCAGGATCTTCGGGATTCTCAACTAGACCAGAAAATGCGCGGCATCGGCCGCTTCAACAAGGTGGGCGGGCTGAACAAGGACATGAGCGAGCAGTTGGAGGACTTTCAGCGGACGAATGCGATGAAGAGCCAAGGGCTCACTGCCAAGGACATCGTTGGCAGCGAGCCGCCGAGGGACTGGGATCAGGACCAAAAATCCAAGAAGAAAGGGCGATTAACTTCCTGGTACGAGCAAAGGCAGCAGAACCAGGCTGAGGAGAAGAGGATTCAGCAGGAGAAGTGGCAGGAGGTTATGATGAAGATGGCTGAAGAGAAGGAGAAGGAGAAGGAGAAAAGTAAACAACAGTAGAATCGTGTTTTCCGCAAATCATCTACTATTATCTAGGCTATTGGCGCTGTGGCCAGCGGAAGTCCGTTCTCGTCTTCTCCGGCCGCCCCCACCCCCGCCCCCGCCTCTGGTGTGCTCGTCGGATTGTCCGGCATCGCAGGCTGCAAATAAGCCGGCGTCCCACCAGCACTCTCCAATTCCTCCTCTACCTCCAGCTCATCTTCGAGCAAATCCAGCTCGGCCTCCAAATCCGCCTCGTCGATGTCGTCTGGTGTCGCATAGCTCCGCCCCATTGCCTCGTTAATCTCGTTCATATCTTCCATCATGTCAGCCAAGTCGTCGTTGATGTCCTCAATCTCGTCAATATTTATATCCTTGTACGCAACCTTGAGCTGCGTGTTGGCTGATTTCATTGCCGCAATGGTCGTGACCGAGTCCTTCAAGGAATCAATCGCAAAGCCAGCGGACTCAATGTTGAACGCTTGCCCTGCGAGTTGGTCGCGCTGGGCCTCGTACATCCTTTTACGCTTCAGAACATCCATTGCCCGTTTCGTAGCATGTTGCTTCGCCGCTCCTTTTGCTGTTTTGAGTTTCTCCTTGTGGGTTCGGAGCTCTGCATCAAGCTTCTTTATCTTCTCATCCAGACCTTCCACCCGACCGTTGATAGCTCCCCCAGCATCTGTCAAAGATGGTGGGGGCGGACCAGCACCCTTCTTAGAACCGAAAAGCCTCTTCATTTTGCAACTATATCAAAGAACGTGCTGTAGGGATACTAGTTTGTGTGAGGAAGGTCCGGGGCGCGATTTCGAAAAAAAACAAGAAAGGAAATGGGAAACTCAAATCTTTTATTTGCAAGTAACCGCTGTTAATCAACTGCCAGGAATATCGATATTTAATGTATGTTGGCTCTCTGAAGCTCTAAAACAGCGAAACCAAGCTCCCTTGTCTACCCAATCCCAACATGTCGTCAAAAAATGCAAATCATGATTTCCGGCACTACATTTTTGACCGACAACTCACTCGGTTGATGAACTTCTGTTCGGAGCCCGAGCGCAATCGAAACGTCGATGAAATCCTTGCGATAGTGAACGATGAAGCTCCCAATCTCCTGAATGGGCTGGCCCTCTCCAACACGCGTAACATAGCTAGGACCATCGAGGTGAAGATTTACAAGAACAATGACGTTTTGTTCGAGCAGAATGACCCTCCGGATGCGTACTACACAGTTCTCCGAGGTGCAGTTTCCATCTACTCAATCTCTTCTGTTGCGACGATATCCGAGGAGGAGAAGCTGACTCCTCACAGGCTAAAGTTTGGGAAGTTTTTGGTTCAGCTCTCGGCTGGAGCTGGTTTCGGGGAGCTGTCGTTCTCAGGCGACGGAAACCACACAAATAGGAATGCGGGGATCGTTGCGGATGGCTTTCTGAGCCACCAGATGGATCACCACGATCAGGAGAACTCGCCCAAGGCTTTGGCGAAAAAGTTAGAGTCGGATGGGAAAGTCGATGACGACAATGACAATGACAATGATAATGATAATGATAATGATGCAACGAGAACCAAAACGAGAACGAGGAGCACAAGCGGTAGCTACGAAATGAAGAAGAAGGAGGTGAGTGAGTGAGCAAGTGAGCAAGTGAGCAATTTTTGAAATTACGCAGCTCAAATATATTCTCAACTAACCCGCTCGCGCGCAGGAGGAGAACGTGGAGAGCGGCCGGTACAGCAACATGACGGTGGCCTTGTTGATTCCGGAGCAAACTTACATGAGTGAGATGTACAGCTTGCACGCTAGCAAGAATAACACCAAGGACAAGATCACCTTCTTGAAGAGGTCGTTTCTTTTCGCGAGTTGGAGTATGGATCACTTGGTCAAGATGGCGTACGCGATGAAAAAAAAGGAGTTCATGAGGGGGGAACAGGTGAGCCGAGCCGCCCACCCAGCGGAAGAAGATCAAACTCGTCACTTCGCTAACCAAAAAACAAAAAAATTGTCCACAGCTAATTCGCCAGGGCGAGCGGGCAGAACAAATCTACCTTTTGAAGAAGGGCAAAATAAAGATCAGCATCATGAGCGTGGTCAAGCTGGAGAATGACGTTGGGAAGCTGGTTGGCACAACGAACAGAACGGTTGATATTGCAGAATTGGGGGAGGTGAGCGAGGATTAGGCTATAGTCACCCAAATCCACCACTTTTTACGTATATCTAATATAAATTCCAGAATGACATCTTCGGCTTGGTCGAGTCGCAGTCGGGCAACAAAAAGATGAAGCGAACAGCCACGGCAGCTTCCTATCTCGAGCTCTACACAATGAGCAGCGTCGCCTTCCACTCCTTTCTGTCCCAGGTGCCGAAGACGCTAACGCTCGTGGAGAAAGTTGTTCAGAAGGTGAGTCTCACTCAGACTCCGCTCGCCTTGTGGAAGACGAGAACACCCAACTCGCAACTCATTCCATTCTCCACTCAACCAACCGCTTAGAGGAAGAACTGGGAGAAGCTGAGGGTGGAATATGCCAAGAACTTTCCCACGATGAAGTGCACCTTGCCGGCAAACTCGTCGACCATGTCCAAGTACGCCTTGTCGCGGCAGTCGACCATGAGCGAGAGCGAGCTGAAGGAGGTGAGCGACGAGAATGAAAAACACACAAACAAACGAAACAAACAAACAAACATAACAAACACCCTAACCCTCTTCACTCCCAGCTCAAAGAGAAAAACCTTGTCCTGTACCGCCTCATGAGGGAGGCACGGTCCTCCTACCGAGGCGCGATAATGAAGGCCAAGGCGAAGAACAACATTGGCGCGAGCGAAGGTATGGCGATTGTGAAGGATTTTTGCCTGCAAGCGCAGAGATTGGCCGACACCATCTTCGACAAGGAGATGAAACAGCAGGCGGTCGATATTTTTGAAGAGGCCCACGAGCAGGTGAGCGAGCTTTGAGAAAAATGAGAATGTGAGCCACTACCAATTACATTCGCTTTGCTCACTCGCTCCCCCCTGCTCCATTAAAAATGCGCCTCGCTTCGCTTTTCGCTATTCGCAGGAAATCGTCATGAAGCAAAATGCCATTGACGAGGCGGTGCTGGAGGCGAGGTGAGCGAGCGACGCGAGCGAGCGAGTTTTGAGGAAGACGTGAAAGCGAACCAATTACATTCGTTTTGCTCACTCGCTCCCCCCTGCTCCATTAAAAATGCACCTCGCTTCGCTCGGTGCAGCTTGAAAAAGATTAGCAAAATGAGTAAAAAGGAGAAGGAGAAGGAGAAGGAGACGGAGAAGGAGGCGTGTGATGAGGGTCGGCTGGTTGCAACTGAGAAGAAGAAGGAGGTGAGCCAGCGAAGCGAAGCGAAGCGAGCGATCCTTTTGGAAGACGAGCATACTCGCGATGAATCCCGCGAAATAGCTACAGACATAATGGCTACATCCGCGAAATGGCTACAGACATAATGGTTACATTCTACTTTACTAACAATACCATCATATTTTTTAACTCGTTTGCTCGTGCTTCATTAAAAATGCGCACAATCTCGCTACGCTCGGCGCAGGAGGAGAGTAGAGGATTAATTCCGCCCAAGATTGTTATTCCAGATGGGGTCCGACTGCAGAGGAGAGGGAGCGCAGCACTAGTCGCGCTTCGGCTACGGGAGTTGGGGGACGGAACCAGCCCTTCGAAGGGCGAAATTAATTCAGCAACCACCACCCCCTCCCCCCGGAAGCCGAATTCGACCAAATCCAGCTCCACATCCCCCCGGTCACCCACCTTAACCTCAACCTCAAACTCGACGACGCCAACAGCAACAAAACTCCAGTCTCCTGCCGGCTTGGAGCTGGACATGCTCGTTAGTCCGAACACTTCGGACGCGAACGCTTTGAGCCGGGCGAACCGGCGGAAGAGCATATCGATGCTGGCGGCGAAAGCGGGATTGGGGGACCACGAGCAGTTCGCCCTGTCTCCCGACGGAACGGGGACGGTGAGGAGCTTGGATTTGCCCAGCGGAAGCGGCGGATTCAAGAAGATTCCGCTGACGAAGAGAGGAAGCTTTTTAAAGAAGTTCAAGGCGGATAGCTTCTTCAACTTAATCAAGAACCCGACGAAGCCGGAGGGGGGCGGGAAGGGGGGGAGTCCGAGGGCGAGGAGCGTGTTCTAGCGTAGAAAAGGATATAAAAATAGAATTAAAGTGTGTTTTAGGGGGTGTTGAACTGAATTGAATTGAGGGCCCTATTTCAGATTCAGAAAAATGGAATCGTCATTCATTCAAGGGATTCGGTTTGGTTTGGGGTGTGGTTTGGTGGCTTTATGCTGTGCTGCTTGTCGTCTGGACGAAAGACAAACTGCAGCTCAACACTCAGAATCTATATCGAGCGTTCTCGTGCAAATCACCCTTCGTCCTTCCGTCCTCGAACCTATGCCCAACAAACAGAGAACATCGCCTGCAGTACACCTCGCAAACTTCACACTCGTAGTTGTTGTAATTTTCCACAACAATGGCCTCGCACGAATCGACAGTTGCGGTTCTCCTAAACGATGCCCAGGTGCAAGGGCCTTTCCACTTGTCCTGGGATGAGAAGAGGGGCGGGTGGGAGGTGGAGCATCGAGAGCAGTTGAAATCGCCCTGGCGCCACTCGGATAGGAGGCGTTCTTGAGATGTGGAGTCGGCATCACCGGACGCCATTGAGGACAGGGTTTCCATGTCAACCTCGGCTTCGGGAGTTATGGGCTTAGAGGAGAGTTCGTGGTAAATCGAGAGGGGGGTTCCATTGTTTTGGACAAAAATCTCAAATTTTGCGAGTTGTTGTCTTCTTTGATAGCTCATCGGGAGATTGGATAAAGCTAATTCAGAGAAAAAATTTGGGACTGTCTTTCTGACTGATATGTCTGTTGAACTGTTGTGCAAAATAACAACCAACTATGGAGAGCCCATATGTTGTCACAGGAATTTGAAGAATGATAGCGTGTGCTATGCATAAGGATTTTATACTCTTCAGCTGAAACTCACACTTGCACACTTGCACACTTGCACTCACACTTGCCACCTTAAAAATGGGAAATAAAAAGTTAAAATCTGAAAAAATAATCATTTCCTTTATATATAAAAACCTCCTCTTCATATAACTTGTGCCTGCTGTTTTTGTGCGTGAGGAAAGCAGAATAATAATTTTAAAAAAACCTTACTACAAAATCCGGTAAGAACCCCAAAATCAAATCAAAACAACAATGAGAGTCTTGGCTCTTGTCCTTCCTCTTTTCCCCACCATCGTCAGTGGGTATGGTTCCTTCAACTTTGCCATTCAGGTGAAAGACTCCGCTACCGGGAACTCCATCTCCGGTGCCTTGTGTGCTCTGGTCGACGAAGGGAACTCCATTGTCGCCACGAGCACCTCCTCCGGAGGTGGAGGCTGCAACCTAGTAGCTCCTTCCTGTTCTATCGGCGAATGCCCGGTGCACTTCAAGGCTGTCATCTCGAAGTCTGGCTACTACAAGACGGATCGTTCTGGGCTCCAGCGTGAAGTTGACTCTTCCACCCAGATTCAGCTGACTGATTTGCTGAGCAACACGGTCGACACCTCCGTGCTCAGAGTTGTTCTGTCTTGGGGGGACTACCACAGCGATTTGGACTCACATCTGATTGTGCCGCCTCAGTCTAGCTGGGGAAACCCGTGCTTTGTGTACTACGGGAGGCAAAGTTGTCCATCGGCAGAGCTGGGTGAGTGTTGATTTTGTAAATGTAAATTCCAAAAATCAAAATGAAATTGTGGACTGACCCCCACCTTCCCACCCCATTCCACCCCACCATACCACACAGATGTGGACGACACCGACAACTACGGTCCGGAAACCACCACAATCACAAACCCCCACGCCGGGATTTACTCGTACTTTGTTCACATCTATGGAGGCAACGGCAAGTGCTGGGACAGCGGAATCAGCGCGAACGTGGAGGTGTGGTCCGGCAACAAGGGCGGAAAGCTCTGGTCCTCCCCCCAACCGGAGGAAAACCCGGAGCCCAAGTGCCCGGGCGAGGTGGAGCACACGTGCAAGCAGGTGAGTGAGCGGAGCGGGGGGGGGGGGGGTGAGGAAGACGAGCCATACGAGCCACTACTAAACTTTCATTTTTTCACTCGCTCCCCCCTGCCAGTACTGGCACGTGTTCAACTTCGACGCCACAACTGGGGCGTTCGACTACGTGAACAAGTTCGTCGATAACATTCCCGACAGGGCCGTGACCGCCGACGAGGCGCTCCTCCCTCCCATCGAGAACTGCCAATGCAGCGCTTACAGCGATGGGGGGCTCGGCAGCTGGAAGACGGGCACGGAAAGCGCGGCGAGCAGCCTCGCGGAGAGCTTGTTTGGAGGTGAGCGAGCGAGCCTTGTGGCAGAATGAAAGAGTGCGAAGCGACGACGACTAACCCACTCTTGCTCTCTTGCTTCGCTCGGCGCAGACTCGGGGATTGGAGGGGTTGCCATGTGCCAGAACGCGGTTCAAACCAAGTTCAGTGAGGCAACCACCGTAGACGACAGTACCACCGCCAGCGGTTTTGCCGAGAGTTTGGCCACCAAGGTGTCGACCAGATTCGCAAACCGCGTCACACAAGCCACCACAATGAAATCTTCCGCCGAGAACATCTATGATGGAACAGCCGCCCCCCCCGACCCGTTCACCCACCCCAACGCCCGGTGCACCATTCCTTGCGAGTACGACTGCACCTTTGAGCCGGCGTTCTTCGGGGATGTCAACCT